>Ga0163161_10000464_pt1 | contig 33672 bp, 26 predicted proteins | sample S45metaG_FD_129847 | JGI IMG/M metagenome (GOLD analysis project Ga0163161, IMG submission 129847) | Switchgrass rhizosphere microbial communities from Kellogg Biological Station, Michigan, USA - S4-5 metaG | ecosystem: Host-associated > Plants > Roots > Rhizosphere > Soil | place: USA... | reverse complement strand
TACATAAAAAGAGCAACGTTCTTTTCAAAATAGAAATGTGAAGTTTCAATTAAAGGTTTTCAGATACATAAAGTGGGTATGGTTGAGGAAAATACAACAAATGTTTGAAGGTGGAGAGTTGTAAGATGGTAGAAATGCGAGTTCAGAATACTCGTAAAAACATGGTCAAAAAATATTATTTGTAGAAGGCTTAGGATCTATCTTGATTTGACTTTAACGAAGTTTTGCCGAATTTGAATAAGGACTTATAAAGCGTAAAATTGAAAATTTGTTAGAAAATTAAGTTTATAGATAAAGATTCGAGTCCGACCCTCGGAATCAAATAATTAATTCAGAATTTCTTAAGCTCTATCCACTTTTTATACCCAACAAAAAAACCTCTAAACCCATATGTTTATATTACTATTAATCCAACAGGTTTTATGATTGAACACAAGCTCTTATTTTGTGAACTATTTATCTAGTTAGATATCAAACTGTATGGTCTCAACAAGAATAATTAAATATGCTAAAGCCAAGCAGCTACACCACCATGACCAGAACAAGTTCCCCTCCTATTTTGGCTAAAAGACCAAGTACCATCTCTACATTTTGCAGTTGCACCTGTCGGTTGCGTCTTAGATTTCTTTGGACTTGATATATAGTTTCCATCTACATTCCTATAGCCTCTACCATTAACTATATTTTTTGTCTTACTGTAGTTATTCGATGATGTATGAGTTTGTGTTTTTTCTTCAATTGTTTGAAGACTATTTTTAGCATTTTTCATTAAGCTATGTTGAGGTGAATAACTTTTTGTTTTAACCCAACATCTTTCTGTAAAACAAATGCTTGCTAAATTAACCCAATACGGATACTCGATATCTGCTGAAATATTAGCCCAGTCACCTTTAGTATCAAAAATTAATAACTTTGTACCTCGTGTCACATGATTTATTGCAGTTAGATTTTTTGTAGAAGGAAATACTTCTAAAAGGTCCACATTTACATAACCCACTATTTTCACCTCTAATGGAGCAGGTGAATCTGGGATTTCATGAATGAGTTCCCCAATAGAATCATTTTCTATTTTTGAAGATTTTTCATTTTTCTCTTGAGCTTTTTCAGTATGCAGATTAACTGGATTCGTCTTTACTAAAACACAGCCACTTAAAGATAAAAAAAGGATAAAAAGACAAAGACCAAAGATTCTTTTATTTAAATCCATCATACAATTTGATCAAAAGATAAAACTTGTTAAATTATTGATCAATAAATTCTTTTGTCAAATACTCTTCCCCATAAAATAGATCACATTTATCTCTCTATTTTTATTTATGTCTTATTTAAATAGTGTAATTTTCTGAAATACCTACATAAAGATACTTAAAAACCAAAACAATTCTAATTTCATTAACATTTAAAAGAAGTTCTGGATGTTTATTATTTCTATCAAGAGGGCTAATTTCTCAGGAAAAATTTTTAGCAACTTTATAAATCAATTAGTTAATAAAGCATAAATTTTTGTTTTCTAAAACAAAAAACCCCTAAGCCGTTAGCTTAGGGGTTTTCGTAGAATCTTACGATTCCGAATATGGTCCCGAGGGTCGGACTCGAACCGACACGTCATCTATTTGATAATAAATAATTATTTTAATAATGAATTTACATTGGATGTCTTTATGGATGTTTATTCTACTAACCACAATCAAATGATCATTATTTACTCAAACAGCTCATTACTCTAATCATTTACCTTCGAACAAAAGAAAAAAGATAGATTTACATTAACCGTTTCAATCGAATAGAAGCTTCAAATACCTATCTAGTGAATGGCTATTAAAAGTTAAAGTAACAATATATCCTCAACAAATTAGAACAATATATTAGGGCTTGCTACTAGAGCAAGACAAATGGATATGAACGCTGAAGACTTGGAGAGTTAATCATAGCAATACTAACTAAAAGAATATAAAGAGCATTTAAAGGCAAATATTCTTTTAACAGATAATAACAAAGAATGTCAGTATTAGAAGCTTAATAAGATAATGAGCTAAGTAAGGTTAAATAAGCCTTTAACAAAATAAACGGAAAGCCCTATTATTTTTTCAGGGCTTCTTTATAAGTATCGCTATCTTTGATCATGTTATAAATTAGTTCATCCACCTCAGCAACAGCTTTAAAACCTAGAATTTCATCAAAATGTTCAACATTTTTTATATCTAGTACAGAGTCACACATCAAGCTAAGTAAATTCAGAGTACTTTCAGAAATTTTGTCACTTTCATACGGCACATCAAATTTATCACTTTCTCTTATAAAATCTTCAATAAGATCAATTACTTTTTGTAAGTCATATAAATTAAGATCAAAAGTTTCTAACACATAGAAAACAAAACTTAGATCTAGGCTAGTCTTAAGCTGTTCAATTTTGTAGTAATACGAGTAAGTCATATCAAAATAAGGATGAAACTTACGAATACTTAATTTCAAAATCTTTCTAATTCTATATAAAAAATAAGATGTTATATAAACTCCAACAACAGATTTTCTAAGCATATTTTGCATTCTTTAAAAAATATTAATTGTTCTATTATATCATTTTCACAAAAGAGATAAATAACCTTAAAAAGGAAAATTGATCATATTTGTGCTAATTGATTGCATATGTAATCACTATCCACTATATTTCATCTCATCGAAGCGCAACGATAACAAAATTTATAACTGATTAAGGTAAATGTCACATGACCACATCTCAAACCGAAAAACTTGAAGCAACAGCTCAATATGAAGCTTTCAAACAAATCCCTAAAGCACACCGTACCCAAGATATGCAAAATGTTATTTACGAATATGAACAAGGCAACGGTATTACTAATGAGTCTGAGAAAACTGAATTAATTCCCCCATTAATTTTAAATGCACAACAAAAAACAACTCAAGAACAGCAAGCAACAACACTGTTCCACCCAAGTTCAGTTGAACCTGATTCAAATATGGTTGAGTTCTTCAGTACTGCAGATTCAATCCTAGACTCACAACTACCTAAGTTTAAAGATGAACGGATCAAAACACTTTTCAAATTGTCTGGAGCCTCTTCAATTGGTGCTAAGTGGTCTCGTCACACAATTATTGCTTCAGTAGTTGAAGAAAACTATGGACGACATTTTGCTAATACAGTTGGAATGTTAAGCTTTGCTCACAGTACACCAAAAACTTCTCTCAGTAAGGCTGTTAAAGAAGCACAGTTTATATGTCCATACATTACAATTGCTGCTACATGTATTGATGCACCACGTAACACACAACTTGATGGTGTACAAGATGATCAAATCAAACGAGGTAACGAGTTACATGTTCATCTCACACCATCTAAATATCTCCCCAACGATAACAACATTGCAATTTTAGAAGATATTTTTGTAAATGAAGTGATTCCTGATGGTGAAAAGCTGACAATCTTTTCTAGCTCAGTACAACGTTCACGTTACCTTCTTTCATTATTGAATGAAGCACAAGTTGCTCAGCCTTTAATTGAAAAGCTTAAGGCAAGCTGCCCTCCTCAAGTGAAAGCAGAAAAGTACAATGGATGGATCGGTATCTTGGCAATGGCTTTATTAACAAGCCAAGAGCATTTTTATCAAATGTGGGAGCTAATGATTGAAATATCTGGTACTGAGCCACTAGCAAAAAAATATAAACTAGCAGTTGCTTTAGAATTAGTTATTCCTACATATGAAACAATGTTAGAAGGGTGCAATGTAACTACGAATCAAACAATCTCAACAACAATGTTAAAAACATTGCTAAAAGGCATTGGATACAACGAAAGTGGTCTAAGCGATACATTTGCTGATCTAGGTTTTCTGTTGAAAGAATACAAATCAGGCATTCCACTACCTGAATTGAAACTAGCATATGAAGCACTTGTACAAGATAATGATAAACGTATTCAAAGCTACCGTAAGCAATTAAATACATAATCAATAAACTACAAAAGGCTCGATGCTAATCACATCGAGCCTTATTTTTGAGAGTCATATAGTTTAGAAAAAAATCCATCATCTAATAGCAAATATTTTAGTACCTTTAGATATTAGATTAAATAATAGAGTAATTTAACCAAATTGAACACCTAGAAGTTTGTTTTCTGGTGTATCACCTTTCAATCGAATTATTTGTTTAGATTCTAAATTTTTAAATTCATCAGGTGATAGATAATCTTCCATTGCTTCAAAATTTTCGGTATTAATAGAAAAAATATACTGTAATCCTCTTTTTTCAGCTTCCAACGCAATATATTTTAACCACTTAGCTCTCACCTTTGGATCAATATCAGCAAAAAGTCGATTATCGTGCCACAGCATTTTCATCGAATGATTCAAACCAAGAGTTAAAATTACCCAATCAAAACATAGAATGACAGCATCACTAATACCATCAGAACCATCCCCCTCAATACTGGCTTCCAAATCATATCGAATTTGATTACGGTCACCATTATTTGTAGACAAGGTGATGCCAGCAGCAACTCGTGGATAAAGCATGTTAGCAAGTTTTGTGAATTCGCGATCAAAATTTTCTATAGGGTTAGATTCAACATACGAAGTTGCTTTTCTATCATCTTCCAAACGTCTTGATTTAATTTCAAGTTTTTGTTTTTCGAGTTTGGAAATTGCGTCACTATATTCTGTTAAACGTTCTTGTTCACTTGTAAGTTGAGACAATTTTTGTGTTAAAACCACATAATCATCTAATGCCTTTTTACCATGTAAATACTGTACTTTTTCATCACGCAACTTTTCCGACTTAGTTCTTTGATCATTTAATTTATCCAAATTTAAATAGAGTTGTTGCTTATCTTCCTCTAGCCGTTGTTTTCTATTTATAGATAGGTTGTTATGAAAACGCTCAACGGCATCAAAGTGTTGTAATGCTTCTGTTTTAAATAATAGTTCAATACCCTGATATAGTTCTAGTAAATCATTCTTGGTAATATCAGGTTGATCTTGAATAACTTGATTTAAATTATGTATTTGTTGATTTATAGCTTCTTGTTCAAATGAAATATCTCGAATGAATGCTGTAAGTCTATTTGCTTCAAGCTCTATATCCCGATAATCATCAGCAACTTTAAAATTATTAATATCTTCTTTAAGACGAGGAACTTCTTTTTCTAAAAATTCTAGTCGAACTTTTGGTTGAGTACCCGCCCTAAAAAAATCCAACAATATAGGATCTTCTTTGTATTGATTTATAAGCTTTGTAGATTTATCAAGTTCTAACTTTGACAAATGTTTGTTAAGAACAAGCTGATAATCAATACCTAATAAAAAAATTGTACGAAGCAATGCAGGATATTCATTTTCTTTTGCTGTATAGGTTGCTTTCTCACAATCTCCTTTAACCATTCGAGTAAATCTTTTAACTAGTGCACGAAAAGTTAAATCAGGTATACTATCCTGCAAATTAAAAATATCTTGTTCATTTAACCAGATTTTATATTCTTTAAGTGATATTAACTTATCTAATAGCCATACGTTTTTACCATCACCAGTTCGAGATACTTTATATAAATTATTACCAATTTTAAAATGTAAAGTAAAAATCCATTCTGGTACAGTTTTAGTTAATAATGGATCTGCATTTGCACCTAAACAATGATGAACCAACTTTAAAGATAGCGTTTTACCAACACCATTACTAGTTCCACCTGTAATTTTAGCTCCATCCCCCAAGATAATAGATATACCATTTTCATTAAAAAATAATGACTTAAATTCAGGCCTATCACAAGTTAAACTAATCAGTTTCATTGCACAAAACCCCATTAAATGAGTTTTTAATAATTAATTTTGAAAACTCGTCTAAACTTAACTGATTAATAGCAAATAATAAATTCAAAGCTAAGATTAATTGTGTAAAATCCATTTTTATTAACGTATCTTGAGTATTAGAATTTTTCAATTCTAACCATAATTCATCAATAGTTTTTGGGGAATCTTTAAGTTTCATACGCACAAGTCCTGCAATAGCTAATAAAGAATTGCTAAACAAGATATGCTTATTTGGCATAAAACTAGTTAGGATTGTCATAAACGTCACACGTATCAAAATAATGAGCTAAAATAATTTCTGAAGCATCACGATAAGCTTTGATGGCATAAAGGTTGTTTTCTTGAAATATCTGTGAAGGAATCAGTCTATCAACCATCCAGAAGTATCTCATATCTGCATAGTTTTCTAAAGAATCGGGGATAAAGCTTTTACTTTCTTTGTAAATACGATTCACTTGTTGAGATATTTCTTGGGCATCACTTGTCTTACTCTGAGAAAGAAAGTTTTTAACTCGATAACCTTGATGGCTACGATCAGTCAGTCTATTATTTAAGCCACTACTGATTGAATTGAAATGAATTTTTTCATTCCAAATAGGAGCATCAATTTCTAAAAAACCTAAAGTATTTACACTCTGTGTTGAAAGATGTTGAAGTAATTGGCCTAGTGCTGATGGATCGACTTCAAACGGTGCTTCAGAAATAGGGGGTCTACCTAATAATCTTAACTTTTTATCCTCTGGTAAATCTGCAAACTTATCCTCAATTTGATTTGAATAAATACATGCAGAATTATTTAGGCCATGTGTTTTCTTTAAATTAGCTAGTAAAGATACTATATCTGTAGGAATACCTTGAAAACGATCATTATATACAAAAAAATACTCCGAAATTTTAGGTAAACCAGTCAAATTATTCCAATGTTCATTTAATTTATGAAAATCAGTGATAGATTTCTGAAGAACTGTCGAATGAGTCAGTTTGACTGACGTTGTTGGTCTAGGGGAATATATCTGGTAATAATGTCCTTTATTTGGGTCACATCCATCATTCCCGCCATCTCCCCCAAAAGGTGCAACTTTAATAAAATTTGGATCGGTATAGTTCATAATATCAGAGAAGAAAATTTGAAACTCTTCACCTGAACGCTTATACATCTCTAAACGAAAAAATATGTGATAAAAAAAGTTCTTAGTAGCATCATCCATATTGCATGCACCTATATGAATTTCAAAAAATTAATGAAAATAGATTAATTAAAGTAAGGATATTTATTTACACCTCAAAAATCTTTTGATCAATTTAAGTTTTGGCATATCCCTGCATGCTTAAACATTAAAAATGATTTTATAATATTATAAGGTTTTGATATACAAAAATTATATATTAAAACGATAAAATAATGGCAGACTAAGTCTCTTTATATAGTAACCGCTACATAGGCTATTTCCCTTTAAGATTAGTTTCTGAAACATTAAGCAAACATGATAGATAATGTTCATTTGAAAATTCTTCTATCACTTTTTTCTGCATTTCTTTCTTAGACTGTATTGGTACTTCAAAAGCTTGTTGAACTAAAATAAGTACGTAATTATCCAGTGCCTCTCTATATTTATTACCAAAATATATTGTCTTTTCCGCTTTTATTTTATCTGTAGTTTCATCTGCTCGTTTCTTAAAAATAGCAGGAAATTTAGCTGATACCTCTAATAACGTATCTGTAATTTCTGAAGCTTTCATACCTCTTTGTCTTAATGTTTGAGTTGTTTCTGCCATTGCCTCAAGAGTTTTGCACATACTTTGACTAGATTCAGCATCAGTTTCAGCAAAACTATATGTAGTAAGAACTATACAAAGAATAAAAATTATCTTTTTCATACTATAAACAATGTGAACTTTAAGTTGATGTTATCTATCTTAATTTGTATTAATAAATAAAAAAATAAAAAACACTATACAACTAGTTCAAAATAGGAATGAAATTATAAGAATCCATTTTTTATAGATCAATCTTTAACGTTGCTATCTATTACGTTTGCAATAACATCGAGTACCGAACAACAATTAAAAGTAGTTAAATTTTTAGCTGGACTAAACTTGTAACGTCTTACAAGAGTTGTTATCTATCACTTCATTAACAGAGTTACAGGTTTAGCCAGCATCCAACCGACTGTACACTATCTGACAAACACTGAAAGTTACCGAGGGCGTGGAGGGAATGTTCTCGCTGATTACAATTACTACTTGAAGTGAATACGCAACAATCAAAATTTTAAATAAAAAACTTCCCCCCTGAAAAACCAACTTAGCAATCGGAGCATAAGGGGTATGGGGGCACTTTTGATATATACCGCCTATTTCTCCACATATTTAGCGGATATACAATACCAAGGGTATTTTTAGAAAATCTTAAGTTATTTCCCAGTAGCTATAGAATGCTCTCATTTACGTTTACAGCTCTCTATTTTTTTATGACACAAGATATCAAATATTGTTTTTAAATCGCTCTATCAAGAGCCTATGAGCCACTAATAGTTATACAAAACAACTTTAATATAAATTAAAACTGGGCTTACATATTTTTGATAATTCTATTAATTTGACATAGCATGTCAGCTAAATATAGAATCGACCTATTACAGATATTAACCACTACATATAATTCTACTATCCTGACATACAGACACCCCAAATAACCCTAAATTCAACAAATAACAAAATACTAAGAATTACTTTAAACGTCTAAATATATGCTTTTTTTAAAGCTATATAACAACTGTGTATTATATAGATATATATCTATCACTATCCCCTTTGTATCTATTTATATCTTACACACCCTTACATTACATAAAAATTATAATTTAAAGAGAAACTAAAAATGACTGATCCAAAATACTTATTAAAAACTACAACATTTAAAGGTTATGCTGTAAATCCATATTACTCATTAAGAAAGAGTTCATTAGATACCATACACTCTTCAATGCTTTGGTCTTTAAAGAACATATCAAAGCCTAGAGCAATGCACATCACTATAGGACTTACAGATAAGGATACCTTCTGCATAGAGAAGTTTAACCGCCGTCTAAAAGCTAAGTTTAAAGATGAAGGCTTAGTGCACCTCTATAGCTTTGAACTATCAGAAAATGATAACCATCACTTACATTGCATGTTCATCTACAATGCTGAAGTACATCGTAGCTACTACACTGTTTATAAGATGATATATGAGTGTGCTATGTTGGATGGAGTGAGAAAAGAAGAACTAATAATAGAACGGACAAACTAATGAAGTTAGATGGACTATTGCTTATCAAGAAGGTAGGAACTTTCCTGTACATTACTTAAGAACAGAAGAACAGTTCATTGATGCAATGTACAGATATAGCTACTTAGCTAAGGTTAATGATAAAGAAGGTATAAGACGAAAAGGTTTTGGAGTTATTAAAGTACCAACTAAATCTCAATAAAATTTATTTTTCATCTGTATACTAAAAAATATTTAATTTTAAAATACTCTTTTAACAAGAAAATAATTATTAAAATCATAAAATAAATAGATAAAAAAACCACTTAAAAACTAAAATTAGTGGGTATAAAAAGCCAATTTAATAATTATTTCAATCCATATAAATTGGCTTTTTATATTTTAAAAAATTTCTAAACTTTCAAATGTATTTCTATATGAATCATAAATATCTTCTGAATTCCGTATATAAATCATCATTAATTCATGACAAATATCTTCATCAGATAATTCAACAATATTGTCATCATAATTTTTTCTAAAAATCCAACAATTAAGATTTTCCTCTAACTTATATATGAAGTTTTTTATCATTTTCTTCGACATAAACATTGAACAATCATTGGGATTTTCTTGTCGACTGATAACCCATTCAGCAATGGTTGAGTCTAAAGCATGACCTTCAAATTCTGGCCTATTGTTATTCATCTGTCCATCAAAACTAGTTTTGAGTTGTTGATATAGAGGAGAAGAAACTTTATCAATATTATTATCAAAATATTTAACAACTTCGTCAATTTCACTAAGCACCTGATAGAAATCAAGATGAGAATAGATAATTAAAAATAATCTCCGCAAATTATTTAAATCTGAAAAAAGCACTGATTCTATACAATAACCATGGTGTGTTAAAATTGTGCAACTATTTCCTAATACTTTTCTTATACCCTTATACAATAAATCATTAGTCCTGCTATTTGAGAAATCATTATCAAATATGGGTATGAATTTTTTATTTTTAAACAACTTACTTAATACTCTCTTATTGTAATCAATTTTTTTAATAATTTGATCCTTTCCCCTTAATGGGAAAAAAAATAGCTTATCTACCATATTTATCTTTTCAAATTTATCACAATACTTATTATAGATATTAATGAGATAATCCTCATCATCACAGCCTTCCACAAAAATAATTTTCTCTGCTTTATTTAGAAGTTCCAAACTAACTAATACTCCTCCTAATGAGTTCTTAATTTCATTAAAGCTCTCATATGGTAGAGGTAACATTTTATTTGAAGAATGCACTTCAGCATTTAAGAAAAATAATTCTCCTTCTTTTGAACTTGTTACAAACTGATCATTATGACTAATAATAAAGAATTGGTTATTAGTTAATAATCTTAATTCATCTATTAAATTTTTTTGCAATTTTGCATGGATATGCGAATCTGGTTCATCAACTAAAAGAACTTTTAGTGGAGCATCTACAAGCTCAATAGTCGATAGAATTTCTAAAATTTGAATAAAGCCGCTACCTTGTAAATATAATTCTTTAGATGAGTGCCCACCAATTTTTACATTTATTTCAACAAACTCTTTTTTTTGAGAATTATTTGCAGGTGGTAAATCAATTTTCACTTCCTTTCCAAGAATATTAGATAAAGATTTTTCCAAAGCTTGATGCTGTGCTTTGGATAAGGAGTTAATTTTATTTCTTAATACCTCTTGTGATAAACCTGTTCTAATTTTTTTCTTTATTTGTGGTTTCGTAAAATATGGTTCATTTTTATTAACACTTGATAGAGGTCTAGTTTGATAAATAAAAATTGCTTGTGTTAAATCTTTACCAGAAATCCGCACAAAGTCTTCAGAAAACTTGCGAAACTCTTCATGGTTAGCAGTTTGTACCCTAAAAAAAGCATTATCAATTGATGTTGGGCGTGTAATATTAAATTCTAAATTATAATTTAATTTATCTGCTTTAATTTTTAATCCTATTGTAGCCTTAGCACCTGATCGATATTTATTAAATAAATCTGCACTTTTCTGAATTCTTAAGAAATCTATTTCATCATAATTCACATAACGATGTTTAGAAGTATCTACTTTATAAAAACTTTTTAAATTTGACTGTATGAAGCTTGTATAACATTTTTCCCACAACTGAATAGCTTCAAATATTGTAGATTTCCCTATATTATTTTCACCTATGATAATATTAAAGTCCTCATGTGGATAATAACGAAGCTCCTTAATCCCTTTAAAATTTTTAATAAAAATTTCAGATATTGATAAATCCAATTTTACACCCTTATTTACATTTATACTTTAACAATATTCAAAGTATACATTTAATAAACACTTAATATATCACTAAACTTCATGACTTCTTCTAACTTAGATAATGTAGTGAACCGTATAGAATCAGTAATATTAATATTTGGCACTCCACTTATTGATGAATGGAGTATCAGAGGTGACCCTAATTCAAATTTATAATAATAAGAAAGTGATTCATCATAACTATTATTGGTTTTAGTATATGAATTTAAAGATACATTCTTAACTGGCCAAATTTTTGTAATCTCATCCCCTCTAGATTCTGAGGGAAATGCTAGTGCCAAAAATCTCAGTTCTTTAATTATGTGCCTATCAAAGGTATAAACCTTTGAATCCAATGTTAAAGTATATATTGTTGGGTTTTCTAACAATTTCTTAAAACCAACATCTTTGGAATTATCGATTATTGAAATTGTCATAACCAAATCATGGAATAGAGATTGCTCCATACCATGGAATGGTATCCGAGTAGCTTCATCAAGATATATTTTATTTAATGAAATTATCGAATGAGGAGATTCATTTAATATCCCAATGTGTTTACAGAGATATGCAGATAACCATTGATGTCCAAAGCGTGATTGATTGCTTGGTAGTAATGCGAATGCACCAATTCCCACTTCATCAATAGCTGAAGCATATGGATTTGAATCTGACTCTTGATCAAAATAACCAGGATAAAGAGCGAATGCACCAAAAACAGGCCGACTCTTCGATTCGAGCACCCCATTATTAATTTGAATTAAAGCATCTCTGTACCTATGCATTTGATTAATAGCATCATCAGGCACACAATCCACTTCATTACATTGGTCAGCAACAAATCGATCTTTTTGAGTTTTAATACGATATTTGGCATCAAAAATCCAAATGCATTTTTTCCCATTTGGGAAATTAACTTCTAATAAAATATCTGGCTTTTGATTTACAACATACGAACGAATATTTGAACTATTTTCTTTAAATATAGGTTCATGAACAAGTTTTACCTTTACTCCATCACTTCTAGCAAACTCAAAAGCTCCGCCCATCCCATCTTTTAATTGTCGTTCTAAGAAACCATTTATTATGAACTCTTTATGGCTACGTATTTCTATAAAAGCCAACTCTTCAACCAATATTCTACGTAATTGTAAAAAACACCAAATTTCATATATTTCCGAGACAGATCTCATTGATATAAGTGACTGACTCGAAAAAGCATTTAAATAGTAATGTAGCTCCTGCCAAACCTTATATACAGTACTGTAACCCGTTTTTTGTTGCAGTACCAATGACTCTTTTACTAATCCATTAAAGTCACCCACATCTTTAAAAAAAGATTGTCTCTCCATCTTTAGTAAAGGAGCCTGCCAATTATAAATCTCATTCAAAAACTCTTGTGAAAGGCGCTCCTCACTTCGCTTATCATTTTCAAGTACAAGAGAGTTATAAATTGAAATTAATTTACTTTTACACACACCAATAATCATTTTAATATAACGATTTTCTGGCGTGTCCACGCTTAAAAACTTCTTATCAATTTTGTAATAATTAGTATAAGTAGTATTTGCAAAATCCTCTTTAATTTGCTCAAGTAATTTATTATTGATCCTTCCTTTCATTCTTTCAGGCTTTGAAAAATTGGTTTTCTTCTGCAATCGGCTGTGTGGTGAGGAAGCAATAACTTTCAATCCTGCTTCAAACTTTTCTCTAAGTTCAGTAAAATTTGCAAGCCAAAGCAAGGGAAAATCACCCCTTTCTCTTTTTGATGCATTTTGTTCTGTTTTAGCAGCAATATTAAATCGCCATAAAGGATATGTATTATCAATATGTTGATACATCATTGGTAAATCATGATGCAAATCTATTTTAGTAGGTAAAATTTCAAAGGAAATTGTTAAACTTTCATTACGATCATTAAGTGTATAGTGTAATGGAAGGCTCATCCAGCCCACATCATTTTTAGTATTTATTACCCCATTAAACCTTGCTGGGAGGAAGCTTTTATTTATATTTTGTTTTGGAGAAAATCTAAAGTTTTCATTTAATTCATTTAATTTATGAGTTAACCAAACATTTTCTACCCCATCATCAAAAAAAATAAGCTCAATTTGATATTGCATATTTTCAAAAAACAGGGGAGCTGTTAGATCAAAATGTGATAATGAGATGGGATAATGCTCAAACTGCTCATTTAAAGCTATCCCGTTGTATGCAACAGGCTCAATCAAATCAAGCTGAGGGGAAAATTTAATTTTATAATCAAAAATTTTTCCATCTTTTTTTCGAAGCATTTCATAAAAAGTATTTTGCCTTTCGGTAATATCTTTACACCATATACTTAGTTGAAATATTGTGGTTCGGAATCTAACTAGCTCTGGCATAGACATAAATCCTTAAATTATGGCCAAAAGCTTGTGAAACCTGAGTGATTTAATCTAGCTTTCATCCATGCTAATTTATGCTCACTTCTACAGGTAATTATTATAGGTGTATCGGGATTTGTTATAGAGTCACGATATAAGTCAGGTCTTGCAGTTATACCCCAAATTTCTGCCAATTGTATTTTTAGAATTGACTCAATTTGATGAAGTAAAGTTTCTTCTCCATTTGAACTACTCAACTTATCTATATCCCCTTCTATTCTCGGTAAAATTTTACACATTAAGAAATCATCCCATACAGCTTGTAATGAAAGAATGTCCTGAGGTTTATGACATAAAACACTCAAAAGAAGCTCATTTAATGCACGATATGCTAATTTAAAAGGAGTATTACAGAGTGCCGCATTAACTTCATTTAGGAATGCTATAGATTTCAGTCCATCTATATCAACACTTCCATTCAAATCATTTTTTTGAACAGCTGATAAGATAGGATAAATTAATCCTTTTGGCTTCTCAGTTTGATTAAAAAAACTATTAAATGTATTTGGGAAGAACTCTCCAAAATCAATACTTAAAGCTCTATCAATTACTTTCCTAGAGAATCCATGAGTAGTTTCATCCATATTAACTGTACCAGCAACAATTAAATTAAATGGAAGACCTATTCCATAATTCGAAAAATAGTCCCACAAAGAATCATATTCACTATTAGATAAACCTAACCTGTCTCTAAGTCCTTGACCTAGATTTGGAAGTCCTTTAATAATATCTGCTTTTAGTAAAGGCTCACTAGAATAACAAAATTGGTTAGAGCTCCATTGCCATTCACGTGTTTCTAAGACTGATAAATAATCAGAGAAATACTGCTCAACTGGAGCTAAATTCATTTCATCCAAACATAACCAAAAGGGGCGAATTTTTTCTAATAAGTCTTTATGACCAATAAAATTACAATCACGAACCAAAACCTCTGCATCAACAATTTCTTTCCAAGCCTTGACAAGAAACATTAATACATCAGTTACAATATAATCAGGTTCTTTACCTAGTCTTGATATGTATCCGAGTAAATCTGATGGTTCATGCCAATCTGGTCGCACAGGAACTAAGCAAAAAGTTTGATCTAGTTTCCCTGTTGTTTTAACTTGCTCTCTTACAAATCTAGTTTTTCCTGTACCAGACACTCCTGCTAATAAAAGAAATGGTTTACTAAGGTTGGAAAAACTTGTGTAGAAAATAGGTGTAGCTTGAGGTATCTCATCGTTAGATTCAAATTGATAAATAAAATCAAAATCTGCAACCCAAATTATTTTTTTTATTTCATGAGATGAATATAAGGTTTGTGCAAATGGAGCACTTGTCAAATCACTAGCATCTTTGCTTATTAGGCTTCCTTCATATTTAACAGTTGATTTTTCTCTAGTGCCATTATAAACCTTGAGAAGACTTTCTCTATCACAGACTATCTCATTTATAAAAACATTCTCAATATCTTCGGTATAAAATAACTCATCAAATACTTGAGCACCTATTTTACTTCTAAAGTACTCAATAATATGCTCATTATTATCAAAATCCATATACCAAAATAAAGAAACGAGAAAATTTAATGCCGAGACTTTTGTGTTTTTTAAAAACATAGTTTTTGTCTGGTACACCCAATCTTTCGGAAGTAAGCCATACCAAAATTTGTGATTATAATTCTTATCGACATTTTTGAAGCAAAATGCTTTATCAGCCAACTTCTGAAATTCTTGCATATTTGCTTTAAGATAACTTTCCTGCTGCTTTCTTTCCTCTACACAAAATAAAAAAAGCATTAAGCCAGCAAATGTTTCTGGCTTATTTACATTTATTTTAATATTTTTTCTAGCATTTAAAATAAACTGCTCTGATACATATGGCATTTACTATTTTCCTTATTTAATAGTTGTTTTAGTAACTCTTCTATGACAGTAACAGTTACCGAATTCCCCAATTGTTTATAAGCCTGTGCATTAGAAACTTGGAATTGAAATTCTTCGGGAAATCCCTGAAGTCTTGCGGACTCTCGAACAGATAATTTTCTTTGGATATCCCATAATTTCGGAACTCGATTAGCAATAATAGTTGGAGCATATGTATCTAAGCATGCGTAAAAAGCTTCTTGGATTTGAGTCTTTGCAACATCTCCTACATGGAATCGTAATGATCCATCTGGTTTAAGATAAGAAAACACCCCATGTCTACCTTTTTTCGTATGTGTCTCATACATTGAATTATTATGTTCAACGCGTTCGGCTTTATGTGAATTTTTAAAATGAAAATCTATTCTTTCCAACTCAAACTTGCTGATTTTTAAAGATTCATCACTATTATCAAAATCAACTATGTCTCGTAATGTTGCTCCTCGATTTTTGGCATTTGGAAATATAAAATTATCAATTTCCATATCTTCACGAACAGCAATACAATACCAACGCTCTCGATATTGCGGCACACCAAAATCATAACTATTTACAATGCTCCAATAGGTTTTATACCCAGCCTCTTTGAGAGCATTTAAAGCTATAAACATAGTGTTCCCTTTATCATGGGACTTAAATCCTTTTACATTTTCTAAAAGAGCATACTTTGGTTTCTTAACCTCTAAAACCCTTAATACATCAAAAAATAATGTTCCTCTTGTTTTATCTTCAAAACCTTCACATCTACCAGAGTAACTAAATGGTTGACATGGAAAACCTGCAAGCAACAAGTCATGGTCTGGAATATTTGAAGCATCAATTGATGTTATATCTCCAAATGGCTCTTCACCATAATTTAATTCATATGTAGCTTGTGCAAAGCTATCAAACTCGGATGAAAATACACAAACTCCGTTGTTTCGTTGAGCCCCAAGCCGAATCCCACCAATACCAGCAAAAAGATCAATAAATTTAAAGTTTGCTTCTAGATTCGGTTTTAATTTTAAATTGGCAAACACCAACTCATAAAATTGCTCTCGGGATTTATATATACCTGCTTGACGCAATAAGTGAATTACATCATTTTTTAATGAATCAGGATTGGCAAGATTTCGATCGCAGAAAAACTGACTATGACTTGCAATAGCATGTAGCCATTGATGTATGACAGCCTTCGCAGCAGTCCCTTTTGGAATATGAGGCACTGCAAGAGGCTCAATGATTTTTGTTGCCTCATGAAGCTGATTGATAAGTTTTTTCATCCAATAACACTAAAAATAATGATGGTTCATAAGAACCGATCTGTAAATATCAAAGACACTATTCGCAAATGCGTCATGCTTTATACATCGTAAAGTATACGTTAGCATCGTCTTGAACGCTAATTGGATCTTTAGAGGTTTAGCATGGAGATATATTATCAAGCCATGGTCATCCAGCAAGTGCAGACATAGACTTTTTGAGAAGAAATTTAAATTATCGGCAAACTAGCGACAACTTATGTCGCAAATATAGTAATTATTATTAATAGTATGCTCTTTAGTCATAGTAACCAGTCGAATTTTCACAAAGGCTTTGCTCTATATTTCATAAATATAATTGTGACATTTCAATAATTCAAAAATATAAAGTTTAAAATTAATTCATAGCGTAAGAATCAAGGACTCCGCACACAATAATACAAGTATTTGCTCAAATTCAGAAAACACACATATCATCTAAACTATTCAATCAACAAATAAGAGAACTACTGCATATGGAGTACTCATCGCCATTGTAAATACATCTTTTCTAAAAGTTGTATATTTACACTACTTCTGTCTCATAAATAAGCAATTCCACAAGTAGTGATACTTACAACCATACAAGATTACAAATGCTATTAGAATTTTATCGATTAGTTCTTTTTATACAATTACCTTACTAAAAATAAATCTATCAAAGATTTGAAATTATTCACTAAATTACAACCAACACACCATATTAGAGACATCAACTTACTTATAAATTAATATTATTTTCAATATGTTAATGAAAATTTTAAATTTATACGAAAGTTCAATAACACTCAAAAAATATATAGTACTAATAGTGCCTTAAAATATATCTCCCTTCTCACCGAAGAGAATAAAACAATACTTCTCTAACACCCATATTATTATTTACATATAACTTATTTTTAGGTTGAGTGAGTTTTGATACTATCATATTGAAAATAAATCGATTACTTTATATACTATACACGCATTTAAAGTTTATAGCTCTTCATTTCCCCAAGTGAAGAGCTTTTTTTATCTTTTAATTGAGTTTTACCAACCATGAAGAAATTAACTTTATTCTTGATTCTGATAGGTACTGGAGTTTCGGTTCATTCTGAAATTGACTATAAGCTAGCTCAAGATAATTGTGTAATGATAGAAACTGTAGCTACTGCTGCTCAAACTTATAGACAAATGGGATATAAACCTTCTAAAACTTTAGAAGAGCTTATGGAACCAACGAATAAGATAGAAGATCCACAAATAAAAAAAACACTTAGCCGATTAGTTTTCGATCTTGTTGAGAATGCTTATACCATCCAATTATACTCAACTAAATCTGCTCAAGATAAAGCTATCACTCAATTCGCTGATAGAAATTATTTGGCGTGTATCAATGAATATAAAAAAAGAATAGATGAAAAGGAAAATACTAAAAATTTAGGCCTATCTAAAGGAACAATAAATTAAAACAGAGTCTTCTTAAATAATTAGTACTATTCTATAGTATAGATATTTAATTAGAAATGTACTGTTACTTTTAGGACTATATTTAAATTCAAATATTTATTATCAGACAATCATTTTAAATTCCGAAACTCATCTTTTAAGATTTAGGTAATTCTTTTCTTGTTCTCTTGTCGTCTAGCAATTATTGCTATTTTTTTTAAACAGTTATATGTTTATTTTAATCATCTGAAAAACTTAAAAATTAAGAATGAATATACCAGACCAAAGCCATATCAATCATATTCGTGAACTATTATGGAATACGAATAGCGGGGGAGCTTCAGTAATGATTGGGGCAGGATTTAGTAGAAATGCCTTACCAACTAGTGCTTCTGCTAAAGATTTTCCCCTTTGGTCACAAGTAGCTCGGAACTTATGTAGTAAGTTATATCCCCCATCGGAAAAAAGTCGATTAGAACAAGCCTTATCAGAGGCAACAGGTACAAGTGGTTTCTTAAGACTGGCTCAGGAATATGAAATAGCGTTCGGTAGAGGAAGTCTTCACAGTTTCATTAATGATTCTGTACCTGATACAGATTACCAACCATCTGAACTTCATTACCAATTACTAGAATTACCTTGGAAAGAAGTTTTAACCACGAATTGGGATACATTATTAGAAAGAAGCCAATTAGAGATACCTGAACGCTCGTATAGTATTGTTAGAACTGTAGATGAGTTAGCAAATACTCCATCACCTAGAATTATCAAATTACACGGTACAGTACCTGCTCATATCCCCTTCATATTTACTGAAGAAGACTATAGAACTTATCCTAAGAAATTTGCTCCATTCGTAAATACTGTGCAGCAGATAATGATGGAAACAGCAGTACTTCTATTAGGCTTCTCTGGTGATGATCCCAATTTCTTACAATGGTCTGGATGGGTTAAAGATAATTTAGGGGCATCCTCTCCAAAAATTTATTTGGCGGGTTGGTTAAATCTCTCTCCACATAGACGAAGAATGTTAGAAAACAATAATGTAGTGCCTATTGATGTTTCTAAACATCCTAAAGCAAATGATTGGCCTGAGCATCTAAGACATCAATATGCAACAGAATGGATTATTAGAACTTTACAATGTGGACAATCCTACAATTATAAAGACTGGCCCTCAATAAGGAATTATTCTTCTCCTGAAATAGAGGATTACTTAAAACCTATAGAACCAAATCCACAACTACTTCCTTTAACTATTTCAAGAGTAGGTAGAACTGATCCAATACCAACTGAAACACTGAAAGAAGTATTAACCATATTGGAACATAATAGAAAAATTTATCCAAATTGGCTTATTTATCCAATTGATAAACAGCATAATCTTGATCGAATCCTAAATGAATGGGCTGATATCATCATTGAAAAATTGGATAGTTTTAGTTCAACAGATCAGTTACGATTTTTAAATGAAATTATTTGGCTTTATCAAAAAAAATTAGTCCCTCTTCCTACTGAAATCGAAGATATATGGAATAAAATAGCAGTTAAGTTTGACTTTAATAATAAGACTATTGATTCAATTTGCTATTCTTCAGAATGGTCAAATTTAGAACGAATCTATATTGAGAACACTATATACTCACTTACAAACAAAAGACTAAATTTAGATGAAGAAGCATTTCATTATGGGTTAAATCAAGTAAAAAAATTTAGGAACCACTCTCTAGAAATAAATAATTTGATTACTTATGAAGAGTGTCAATGGTATCTTCTAAATTTAGATTTTGAGAAGTTACAAAACTTACTTGAGGAATGGAATGTTTCAACTAGTGACCCAATATGGATGTTTAGAAAAGCATCCCTTTTAATAGAGCTAAATTTAGAAGATGAAGCCCATCATTTAATGACTCAAGGATTTACTATTATTAAAAAAAATCCTGATAATTTTAATGATTTCTCTAACTCTTCTCGAGAAGGATGGGCCTTATTAAGCATCGAAGCTTTACAAGAAAATAGAAAGAAAAACCAGCAAATAAAAATTAAGAAATTTAATTTTCAAGAAAGGTTTAAACAATTAGAATTGCTGAACTGCAATACAAGTAGTCAAATACATAATTTAATTGAAAGAGTTAACCAGCGTAAGGACAAACAAGAAAGCAATCAAAATCCATGTTTTGACTTGTATAGACGAAGAAGTGAAACTGTAAACTTTAATAACCACAAGTACAATGCTATTACTCATGCTTATCAATGCTTACTGTTATGTGAAACAGCAGGTTTACCATTATCTGTAGAGAATTACTCTATAGGTAGCTCATTAATCAAAGCATTAATTGACAATTATGATCTTATTGATACAAAAATAACTTCTCGCGTTGTAGTTAGGCTAAAACCAACAGATGATGACAAACTAATTAATAATATTTATTCTCGAGTAAGTATAGCTAGCTTAGATAAAAATAATTTTGAAAAATTATTAAACCAAATTAATACTCTTTTAACATATTGTCTTATTCAACATCGTAAAAAACCAAATTTATTTTGGATTAGCTATATTCGCACATGCTTAGAGCTCATTTCTCGTCTAATCATCCGCTTAAATAATGATGAAAAAATTGGCTTACATTTAAATCAAGCAATTTCATTCTTTCAAGATACATCTTTAAGAAGTACCTTATGGCTCCAAAAATCGCTTAGCAACTATTTGAAAAGATGTTGGGAAGCATCTGATTCAAACATAAAGCTTTCTCATATTCTTAAAATACTACAACTTCCAATAACAGGTTTATTAAATAACAGAGAAGATCAACTAGTTAATATTGAAAGATTCCTAAAGGAAATAGAGGTTAAAAAATTATGCAATCGAAACATAGATAATGAATCCGAATGGAATACGATAATAAATCTAATTTTATCAGGATTAAAATCATCAAAAAAACCAAGATGGGATGCTTGTCTACGTTTAACTTTAATTTATAGTTTCATTAATAAAGATGAACTAAAAACAATTAAAAACTCACTATACAGGAATACAGAGGAATTACAGGATGAATTCCCTCAAGATACCCAATTATATGATTTTGTGTATCTTACTAATTTAAGAGCCTTGATTCCTAATGCTGAAGATATTTTCATAAAAAAATATCTAGTTCCATCTCATGATTTTGAAATTTTAACCAGAAGTATTTTCGAACTTTCACAAGTATTAGAGCTCCCATTATTATATGATGATAAAATTGATATTTTATTCGAAAACATTAAGAATTGGTTAAATAGCATTCCAGTAGATTCACTTAGTTTTGATGGAATCCCTCATTTTTTTAGTGACATTCCCACTAATATTATGGAGACTTTTTCAAGTATTAATGAAATTGCCTTAAAGATTGATATACCTGAATGTTTAGCAGAAATGCTATTTGTCAAAATGAAATTTCTTATTCAATATGATATTTATACTTACTATCTTGTAGGAGCTTTAGCAAAGGCCCTTCCTCATAAAAACTATGACATTAATACATATTTAAGGAAAGGAATTATTTCTGACATTGCTGATAATTCAAGAAATGCAATGTATGGACTATATTTATGGGTCCAACAGGCTCTTAATTCTAATGTAAAAACTATCCCTCTTCCTTCTGATGATTTAATTCGTGAAATTGGTTTAGCAATTGCTACTAGAAGGAAAAATACTTTAATTCAAGCCCTATTAGCAGCAACTATCATCTTTAAAGCTAATGATAGTCAGCTAAGTTCAATTATAAGTACACTAGTTTTAGAAGGTCTAGAATATTTAATACTAGAGCAAGAATATAAGTCTTCTCATGGTGAGATTGAAGATATTCCTATAATCAGGCTTAATTGTGTAAAACTTGCATACCAGATGTCCATAAATGGCTTTGAGGATAAACCAATTATTAAGCAGTGGTTAGATGAAGGTAAAAAAGATCCTCTACCAGAAATAAGAAATGTAATTCTGGAATATCTATCTGATAATTAGGTAGTAGGAAAATATTGCTATACCATTAAATCTTTATAATGGTATAGCTAAAAATTCTCTTACCTTCAGTAAACCAATATTTCAAACTATTTTTTGATCTTACTCAACCTTACTATTCCATTTCAATAATTCATCATTTCGTGAAAGTTCATAATGTATCCAGTAGTAGTATTCTTCCTGTGGATACAACATTGGTAGTCTAAGTCCATGCTTAATTTAGTTGTTTAAATCCATCAAAATTGTTTTTTCTTTAAATTTTAAATTTGGGTCCCAATAGTCAATATCACGAGAAACACGTTCACCACTTGTTAAGCAGCTAACTTGCACAGTAGTACTAACATCAAAAAAGCAGTTTGGATAATAAGTATCTAATATGAATCCGCATCTTTGCTCATATTCCCATGCGTAAGAGCAGTCCGTTCCCTCTTCACACGGGTTTTGTACTCTACTTTTATCTTCAAAATTACTTGGATGCTTTAGACAATCACGTAACGCTTCTTGAGGGCCAGCATAGTTAGCAATCCTGTCATCTACAACTATATTATTATTGTCAAAGACATTAGTACCTTCATTTATTTCACTGCTTACTTGGTCACTACTCTCTTCTGTTTGACTTATTGTTTCCTGCATATCAGTAGTAGTATCTTCACTTGAATCGTAAGATGATTCCGCTATTGGTGCTTCTTCTGGGGTACGATTCAAAATTTTAGGTACTGTAACCAATAAAACGATAAATACTGCAATACAGATAGTTATCATGTATTTATTATCATTAAAGAAATTACTTTTCTTTGCCGTTGTCTTTACATTCTCTTCTTTATCTTTTGTACCTGAATTCTTTTGATCAGTATTATTTATTGAACTTGGTAGCTTAACTTCGCTTATTTTCTTTTTGGAAAAATTACCATACTGTGGCAATCCACAATATGGACACTTGAGTACTTCACTTGAAATCTTATTCCCGCATTTAAAGCACTCTATAAGGGCCATCTTATTATTCCTTTTAGACCAATTGTAGAATTATTAAAGTTTTAATAAGACATCTCTGGCATGGTTAATTTCGGCTGCCTTTTGCTCAAGAATTTCTCTTACTGCATCAGTGACACCAACGTTACGATCAGAATGAAAATCTCTTATTTTTATACGATGAGCTTTCTTAATCTCATCAGTAGATGCATGAATTGACACACCTAAAACCTTTGCAGCTAGTTCACGTTCATTAAATTCTTCTACTACAGGGGTTTCTTTTTCTTGTTCTGATGCATGCTTAAGAAAATTCTCAAGCTCTTCTATACAATAGTTACGTTCAAGACCTATATTTGAACCAAATTGAAGAACTTCTGTTTTAAAAACTTCTATATTTCTACAAGTATTAAATATCAAAATCATCACATTGATATAAATCTCAGCCCTTCTAGGTTCATTTGGTTGAAGAGCAAGAAAGTCTCGAATTGATTGTGAGATAGTTGGACGACTACTTAATTTAATTCGCTCTCGTAGCAGTACTATTTCATTATCATTTTCACAAGCTTCAATAAATATATTCTTAACAAAGTTTACCTTATCTGGGTTCCAAGTCGGTTCATGGAGTAAGGCATAGTTACAAACAATATCTACACATGGATAAATTTGCTCAATTAAGCTTTTTCCCAATTTTATTGATGGTTCAACTTTATTGTTATTTAGGTATGGATCAATCGTTCCACTCTCGTCTTCTTTAAACGGAAGAGCTGCAAGATAGCCAATACCAAACCCGATAAAGAAACCTATAGGACCAGCAATAAAAAAACCTATAACACCAAAAATCCAACGTAGCACTTTATTTTCCCCATTAATGAATGCATAAAACTATGAAAAATTATTCACCTTATGGGTTTTCATTAAGAAAATATAACGCTGCTTTTTTCTCACCATTAAATACAATGGAGTCTAAATAAGGATAAGTTCCCTTTTGGTCAGCGCTTAAATTTGCGTAATCTACAAATGTCTTTTCTTTTAGTACTTTTCTTGCTTGATCAACACTAGTATCAAAAACAACTATAGTATCACCAGCATAACCACATCTATTTTCACCACTGATATCACAAACTCCACGCTGCACACCAATTACATCTAAACCATAAACCCTTACACCTTTTACTTTCCATGTAAAAAACTCTTCTGTTTTGTCTGATGGCTTATAAACTCGAATTCCTTTACTTAGCCAATAATCACTATAACCTCTATCGATGAATCCCAATAAAGATTCATAAGATATAGGTGCATATCCATCATTATTAATTTTTGAAAAATAATTTTGGTAACCATCAAAATTGATAGTTTCTGAATATGGATTAGGCTGCTCAGATTCTAATTTGTAGCTTTTACCATCAAATTTATAAGTTTTAAAGATATTATAAGGAGCTATCTTAGGAGCATCGTTATAGGATTTCCGTATATCATTATTTCCCTCATAGAGAACTGCTAAATCATAAACACCATTGCTTTCTTTGCTTTTATCTAAGAAGTAAAAAGAGTCATATTCATACTCTGAATTATTCGTCCACCCTTTTGATGCAAAACGAATATTATTTGCAATATCATATATTTTCTTATTATTTTCATCCAAAACAACAATATAAGCAGGATTATTAGTTTGACCACCACCATACGTTAAACGAACCAAGAATCCTTTGTAATGGCTACCAATATTTATAGGGTCACTATTCATAATATGATCATAAGTCATATCATCTATAGCTGCTGCTCCTGAACTTCCATTGACTAGACCATCACCTGAAGTTCTTGCAATCAGTTCATAGGCGTTACCTGACTTTTTGAATAAGAATAGATCTAGAGCAGTTCCTTCCGATAAAATATTAGCGTATTCAACATTTTTATGTGTAAAAGCAACTAAGTAACGATCTTCACCATTATTTTTATATGCTTTAACGCCTTTATATTGATATGCAGAAAGCTCATCTTTTAGATATGAAAAAAATTTATATTCACTGTCCTTAGCTTTACTAAATTTATCTAAGTCTTCTTTACTCTTTAAATTATTTTCACTGACTGGTGTGTATAGTGTGTTAAATAATTCTTGAGCATTATTTAGGTCCTTGACCACTACTCTGCCATCTGTTTTTTCTAAAGGTAATGTTTTTTGTTGAGCTACTGTGTCAGTACCAAGTTGAGGATTCTTACCAGCATACAAGTGATAGGAATATATGGATGCGCCTAAAGTACAGGCAATAAGACCTAGAGTTATTTTATTAATTTTCATTCTGAAATTCCCTTCTTTATGGTGGCAGAACGAGAAAGGGTTCGCAGACTAGCATGAACTCAGACTAGCACACCCGAAGGTGTCCCTCTCCCGTCCTACCGCTACGGCAAAGGGACGAGTAGTCACCACACAAAGTTATACCTCAGAAAGAATAACTCTGATGCGGAAGTTCATGAGCAGTCTGCGACGACTGACTGACAATGTGGTCAGCGAATAGATGATAATTGTGAATGATTGTAAACGTCAATAGTTTTTAATTAATTGAAAAAAATAATTAAAAAAATTTATATTATTATTTTAGTTTAAATCTTTAGAAGCTCTTTCAAATATCTTTTTAGCATATCCATCATGATTATAATTTGTTTCTTCACATATAACTTTTCCTGTAGATTCCTCCATCCTTGATAATAATTTAGCTCCTGACCAACCTAATACTATTGATCTGATATCATTAGAGAGATGATTCCATTGAATATTTATTTCACCAAAAATTATAAATAAGTTTATTTCATTGTTTTTAAGTAGTGACTTTTTAAATTCTTTATCCTCCTCTAGAAATGGTTCTGTATTAAATTTTAAATATTTATAATGTTTTTCCACCAATTCTCTAAATTTAATTATGTTATTTTTTTCTAAACTTGAACAGCTCAAATCTATTTCTTTAGTACGCTCTAACAAAGTTTCTAATTTTTTTAATTCAAAAGTTAATTGTATCTCTGAAGAATATATTTCATTTGCATATTTCTCATTATCTTCAATAACAGTAGAAATATGAAGAGGTTTAAAATAATCTTTTGCTGCTATATCTACTTTATCAATTTGATCCAAAACTCTAACAATAATCGCTTCCTGTTGGCTAATAATATGTTGTTTTTTCCAGCTATCATATGCTGCAATTGCCACTATAGGACCCAAGGTTGAGGACGTGATAGCAATAACTGATATGTACCAATTTGCAGGTGGAATATTAGTAGAATGCTTAAATCTATAAAATACTAATCCAACCACTAAAACAATAAATATTATAAAAAAATAAAAAAAAGCCACCTCAAAAAGGCTATTCACGGAACCCACCTCAAAAGCTAAATACTACTTTAATTAAATAATCTCTTTAACTTTTCCCAAAAGCTAGGTTCTATATCTACACACTGTGTACCTTTAAAATCTTGTACTGTAAGTGTTCCTGATCTCTTTTTGATACAGAAGTCTTTGTTATAGGCTTCTCTCACTCCTCCTAAAGTTACACTATAAGGAGTATTCTCTTTTAACCCTTTAAAGTTCTTAAAGTATTTTTCATTTAGAACAATACATTTACTTTTCACTGGATAGCTCTTTTCGAAAGAACCATCATAATTCCAGTACTCTTTACTACCATGAGTTAAGCCTAATACAACAATACTAAAGTCCCCCCTTTGTTCTGTATCATTAATATAAAAGCATGGTGTATTATTTTTCACCTCGATAATAACCTCTCCCCCTCTATATGGATTTGATGTAGCAAAAGCAGAAAAAGGAATTGTTAACAAGGTTAAGAGTATATATTTATTCATAATCAATATCTTTTTGGCTCATGATTATAGTAAATACCTCCATAGTTCTGTGATAACAAAGCTTTATCAGAAGGATTCACAAGAAATTCTTTCAAAACATTTTTTAAGGCAAATTTTTGCATAACATTTTTATTATGTAAAACTGGATAATTATGTCCTTGAATAGGTAAATGATAGGCATCAAAGTAATGACTAATAATTTCGGCTTGTTGTTCAAAGTTAAACTGTTGAAATTTTTTACCTTGATCATCACATACTAAATCATAGTCATAAGCTTTAGCATCACTATAACCACCTCTAATACCTATCTCGATACCACGCATTGCCGTATTCAATCCTAATTGGTATTGCCACACATGAGCCATTTCATGGATGAACCATATTTTATTAGTCGCTTTCTGATCCTGTGAAAAATCTTTGACCTTATCATAATCTTCATTAGGTAAATGAATGCTACCAAAAGGAGTCATAGCATTTTTACTTCTTGTAGGGATAGATAATAAGCCACCACGAATAATCTCAACCTTTGAATAATCGATTGCATCCTTAAACATAATTTTAGCAAGAGCAATTTCTCCTCCAGTCAATTTTCGACGTGTATTGACAGTTACAGTTGTTGGATTTTTCTCAACGAAATCCTTACCCTGCAATCTGGCTCTAAGGCTTACAACAGTGTTCATGATCTTTATCCTCTACTACAATTTTTAATTCGATTTCTTCATTCTCAGCACCAGATATAAATTGAGTATATCCTTGTTCATCTGTCACTCCTTTTGAAAACAAACTCCCCTCTTTATGAATTTCATAATGAACATTAGCTAACGGTTCTGAAGTTGATTCATCAACAATCATAAACTTTTGTCCAAATTCTTTTATTTGATTAGGTTGAAAATTATTAGTAGATGAAGCTATAGATCCTGTATTACCACCATTATCTTGAACTACAAGATTCTGTTTTGGAAGTAATTTACAACCACAAGAAAGTGAATCATTTACTCTTGCAGCAGCTTTACCAAAAATTTGCATATATGGATCACCTGATACAATAGTTGCAACAACTTTGTGAGTTGGGCAACTCGCTTTATCACCCACGCATGCAATAGGAATACCATCAATAAGGAACATACTATTCCCTGAAATTACTTGACCACCACCAGTAGTAGGACATCCGATTGTTATATATGGCGTTGCCATTATTCTAGATCTCATTATTGTCTTATACGAATTTATTAATAATAACCATATGGATAAAATTAAATTGTTATTTTTATTTAATTCAATTTCCCATATTTCTTTTAAAGATTTTTAAATTATTACTCTTTAATAATTTCTAGATAAAAATCAAGATAAAGGCCAGTTCTAAAGTAAGATAATTTCGGTTCAAAATTTCCAGACATACGTAATTCTTGTTTTTCCGTTTTTTCTACTAGAAATCCAATATTTTGTAATACCTGATTTTTTGAAGCCTTAGTGTCTGTAAAAGCATATACACTCATTTCATTTTCAATACTTGGCAGTCCATGCATTGTAAGTTTATCAACAATTTCAAGATCCTGTTCTATTTCATCAACAATATGTCTAGTCAGTTGATCGATTACATGTAAGTATTGATGAAATTTTCTTGAATCTATCTCTTCTCTAACGTATTTTTTAAAAGCTATTGCGATATATTTAGATTGCTTCTCTAAAATTGTACTTTCTAAGATTTTAAATATTTCAATTCCTAATCTTTGATGATCAGGATTATCATTAAAAAATTTATTAACTTCATCTTGATTCAAATCTATTGTTTCAAGAAAAGTCCTTATTTGCATATGATAAAGAGCATCATTACAAAGCTCTGCATATTCTTTAATCTCATCCGCAGCATTCTTGACTCCACTTCCCAAACCTAATGAAATATTATCAACTATCGCTAAACTTATATTCTTGGTAGCAATCTTCGATATTTCTGTCATAAAATACTGATTAATCATTTTATCTTTCCTTTTGAGATATCTAAATTTAAATATATTAATCAGTCATGTATACAATAACTTTCAAGAATATATTTAGGTTTAAAGTATTAAAATTAATATCGAAACTTTCATACTTCACAAACACTACAACATCTACTTTCAAGCTATATTTCTTTGAAAAGTTATGACATTATTTTTTTCTGGATTATCATAATAATAAGGTGAAATATATCCATTTTTTTCAACATCCAAAAGATATTGACTCCACCACTCCATCATTTCCTTTCGTTCTTGTAAGTACTCAGCAACGTGTGTATAAGCCCCTACTACATTATTTCGTTCTTGGTGACTCATTTGCTTTTCTATAGCATCTTTCTGAAATAGACCACACTCACCTAACGCAGAACGTGCCATAGCTCTTAGTCCATGAAAACATAGTTCCGTTTGAGTATCATATCCCATTCTTCTTAAGGCATCATTGAACGTATTCTCACCTAGAAATTGAGCACTTTTATATGAGCTAGGGAAGATATATTCGCTACCCATAGTAATGAGCTTTATTTCTTTAAGTATCCCAATTGCATAGTCAGATAAAGGAACAATATGCTGAGTTCTCATTTTGGCTCCACGATCAGAATGCTTAGCCCCTCTTACCTCATTTCTTTTAGCAGGAAGTACCCATTGCTTCTTTACTAAATCAATTTCACTCCATCTAGCAAATCGTAATTCTGAAGAACGTATAAAGATGTGTAGACCTAATAGAATTCCAAACTTTGTTAACGGTTGTCCTGTATCACTTTTTATACGCCGTATTAACTCAGGTAATCTTTCTAAAGATAAAGCTGGTCTATGCTTTTTAGGGGCTGTTAAATCAAGGCTCTCCATCTCTCTTGCATGATTGACTTCAATATAGCCATATTGAACAGCATAGCTAAAAATTAGAATTAGATCAGAACGTATCCGTTGTGCATTATCAGCACTTTTCTCATAAATCTTGTTTAATAACAATCTTAGATCACTGGACCGAATATCTGTTATTTGCAAATGCCCAATATAAGGAAACATATGGTTTTCAAATTTCCTAATTCTTTTCCTTTTAGTTTCTTCATCTAGAGACTTCTTAATTGCATATTGTTCTAACCATGTACGTGTTATGACCTCAAGTGAAAGTTCTTGAGTAGACTTCTTTTTTAATGAGTCTAAATATTCTTTAAGGTCTTTACCTTCTGCCAAGATACTTAAGTAATCTCTTTTCTTTTCACGAGCTAAAGCTAATTTATATTGTGGGTAGTTTCCTACGGTAATCACTACTCGAACATCTTGCTGGTTCTTATATTGAAATATCCACGTTTTTGTTCCTGAGGTTCTTATACGTAAGTAAAGCCCTTCACCATCAGATAAGTTGTAATCTTTTTCTTTAGGTTGTGAAGCATCAATTTGAGTAACAGTTAAAGGTTTAACAATCCTAGCCATTCTGATTTCATTAACATTTAGAAGAAGTTCTGGATGTTTATATGGATGTTTATTATTTCTATCAAGAGGGGTAATTTCTCAGAAAGAACTTTGAGTAACTTTATAAATCAATCAGTTACTAGAGCATAACTATTTGTTTTCTAAAACAAAAAACCCCTAAGCCGTTAGCTTAGGGGTTTTTGTAGAATCTTACGATTCTGAATATGGTCCCGAGGGTCGGACTCGAACCGACACGTCATCTCTGACAGCGGATTTTGAGTCCGCCGCGTCTACCAATTTCACCACCTCGGGAGAGGAAGTATGTTTGTGTTGCGTATATTAGCGCTTTTGCAAAACTTGTCAAACCCTAAGTGAATATATCGTTCACTTTTAGATCATTTAAACATTTTTCATGATTTAAGCCAGAAGCACAGCCATAAAAAAGCGAAAAAGTTTATACTAGGCCCAATTTTTGCGGTGTTTTTTCTCAAATATGCAACTGTCTGACTTTTCCTTTGAATTACCCGATGAACTTATTGCCCGTTACCCTCTTGAATCACGTAGTGCTTCACGGTTGTTACACTTAGACTCAAAGGGTCAATATCACGATCACATGTTCACAGATATTATCGATCTGTTCGAAGAAGGTGATCTGTTAGTGCTCAATGACACTAAAGTCATGAAAGCACGACTTAAAGGAAAACGTTCTACAGGTGGGGCTATTGAAATTTTGGTTGAGCGCATGCTGAACCACACCACAGCGTATTGCCATATTAAATCGAGCAACTCGCCTAAAGCAGGTGCTGAGCTTTTTGTCGGTGCAGATAACATCCCTGTGATTGTCCGTGGTCGTCACGAAAATTTATTTGTGGTTGAGTTTTCACAGCCAATTTTGCCTGTACTTGAGCAATAGGTCAGCTACCTATTCCGCCTTACTTTAACCGTGAAGCAGAAGAAATCGACACTGAACGCTATCAAACGGTTTTCCATAACCCAGAAAAAATTGCCAGTGTTGCAGCACCTACTGCAAGCTTGCACTTTGACGAAGAGTTATTAGCAAAGTTAGAACAAAAAAATGTTCAAAAAACTTTTGTGACTTTACACGTCGGTGCTGGCACATTTATGCCAGTTCGTACTGATGACATTACCAACCATGTTATGCACAGCGAGTGGTGTGATGTACCTCAAGAAACCATTGATTTAATTTTGGCAACTAAAGCGCGTGGCAATAAAGTGATTGCCGTTGGTACAACTGCAACACGTGCTTTAGAAAGTGCAGCTCAAGCCCATGGCGGTAAAATTGCGGCTTGGACTGGCGACACGCAAATCTTTATCTATCCGGGCTATCAGTTCTGCATCGTAGATCGTTTAATTACTAACTTCCATTTGCCAGAGTCTACTCTGCTCATGTTGGTGTCAGCGCTTTCAAATCGAGACAACATTTTGGCTGCCTATGAACATGCAGTTAAAAGCCGCTATCGTTTCTTTAGTTATGGCGATGCCATGCTGATTGATAAATTAGAAGTTTAAAAATTAAGGTTGGGTTAAACCATACTGGTGAATTAAAAGGTTTAACCCAGCCCAGATATTTACAATAAAAAATAATGAACTTAACCGTGTGTATTGCAGAAATTTATAGATAAAACTCAAGCATCAATTTTTTTGAAGACTATTTCTTAATTTAAAAGCATTTAGTATTTATCTCTTTCAATTTAAAAGATAATCTAGAAATAGCTCTTTATGATAATGAACTCATTACTTCCATGCCAATCGATACTGTACAAGAAGCTCTTCATATAAGGCGTAAAAAAAATACACAGGTTTTTCGCAATATTGCTCGACTTTGGGATGCAGGACAAAAATCTCATTCAGCCCAAGATCTTTTAGATGCTTTACATCCATGGCGTGAAGATCACAACCTTCGTTTTTTTAATGTGCTTCCCTACTTACTCGCAATTTGCAGCATCACAATATTAGGCTTTGGTTATTTTCTTCATCCGCATATTCAATATATTTGGAGCTTTTTAAGCGCATTTTTAACAGGGTTTCTGGCATATTTACTCTATCAATCTGAAGAACCATTAACGCAAGTTATTCGTTATCTAGAACAACGCATGGTGATTTTGCGTTACGGTTTACAGTTTCAGCAGCTACCGGCTTATCTTCCCATTCATGCTCAGCCAGTTTTAGTTCTGAGTAAATTAAAACAGTATTTCCCACTGTTTAGCCGAGGGACTGAGTCTAACGAAATTACCCAATATGCTTCTGTCACATGGAATGATGGTGTAACCGATCATCAAGTCTTGCTGTTTCAATATCATTACGTTAATGAAATCCCTATTATTCAAGACCAAAATAGCGATAAAAAAATTATAAAAGAAATTCATAAAGACTTATGGGGCGCTTTTATATTTGAAATGCCTGCCCTAGGTATTGCTATCAGCAATCAGCGTTCTCGTTTTTTTACTCCCTACAGCAGTAAATGGCAAAGTAGTGATATTTTAATTAACCAAGAACTTAATATTTTGGGGGTTAATCAACACCAGTTAGCCAAAGAAGTCAGCCCGAGCTTAAATTTAAAATTACATGATTTTTTTCAACATTTTACAGGTGATTTAATTTATCATCACGAAGAGCAAATTTTGTGTTATCTGGGCGAACAAAATCTTTTTCAGACCACCAGTAAGCAAAGTGAAATTCATGATGTTTCAGCATTACGTGGACACTTACGTACCATGACTATGCCGCAATATGAAAAATTTCAGCAATTCATGTTGAACTTAATTAAATAAATCTCTCGTATTACTTAACTGGCGACTCATTAAAAAATGAGATATCCAAAAGTGTACTGAGGGAATAACAATAAGAGGACCCACCATGACTGGTTTATTTATTTTCCTGGGGATTTTTGTTGTACTGATCGTCTGGGGCGTTCACATCCGTAATACCATCGTACGTTATTTTAATGCGACCAAACGCGCTTGGTCTGAGGTTGCCAATTTCGAAAGTCAAAAG
>Ga0163161_10000463_pt1 | contig 33681 bp, 31 predicted proteins | sample S45metaG_FD_129847 | JGI IMG/M metagenome (GOLD analysis project Ga0163161, IMG submission 129847) | Switchgrass rhizosphere microbial communities from Kellogg Biological Station, Michigan, USA - S4-5 metaG | ecosystem: Host-associated > Plants > Roots > Rhizosphere > Soil | place: USA... | reverse complement strand
CGTTACAGGCGCTGCTCGACCGCGAGGCGATCCGCGACTGCCTGTACCGCTACTGCCGCGGCATCGATCGCTGCGACGAAGCGGCCCTGCGTTCGGCCTATTGGGAAGATGCGACCGACTGCCACGGCGCCTGGAACGGCAGCGCCAGCGGCTTCATCGACCAGGCCCTGGCCAAGCTGCGCCAGGGCGGGCGACGCGTGCACCAGATCACCAACGTGCTGATCGAACTGCACGGCGATGCCGCGGCGGTGGAAAGCAGCTTCTTCGCGCTGCAGACCATGGCCGCGCAGCCGGCGCAACAGACCTTCCTGTGCGGGCGCTACGTCGACCGCTTCGAGCGACGTGCCGGCCAGTGGCGCGTGGCCGCCCGCACCGTGGTCTACGACTGGATCGAGGAGCGCGCGCGGCCCGAGCTCGCACGCGACGACCCGACTCTGTTCGGGCCCCGGCAACCGAACGGCCTCGCGGCGCCGGACGACATGGTCTATCGATTGCTAGAGAACATTCGCCTGGGCTGAACCCGGCAACACAAGATCCATACTGCTTTTGCAGCAACCATCCTGACCACCATGAACCTTCGACACCACATTTGCGCTTTCATTCTCGGAGCCTCCTTCATGGGCGTGCACGCACAGAGTGCGGCGCCTGCGACAGCATCCTCGTTGCTGTCGCAGGCTCTGGCCCTGTCCGATGGCGTGCAGCCCCAGGTGGTCGAATGGCGTCGGCACATTCACCAGAACCCCGAACTGGCCTACCAGGAGACCGGCACCGCGAAGTACATCGCCCAGGCCCTCGCTGGCGTGCCCGGTCTCGAGGTGCGCACCGGAATCGCCGGCACGGGCATCAAGGCCGTGCTGCGTGGCGGCCGCCCGGGTCCCGTGGTGGCGCTGCGGGCGGACATGGATGCCTTGCCCGTGGAGGAGCGCAACGACCTGCCTTTCAAGTCCACGGCCAAGGCGGACTGGCTGGGCAAGCCCGTCGCGGTGTCGCATGTCTGCGGGCACGACTCGCACGTCGCCATGCTGCTGGGCGCGGCCAAGGTGCTGTCCTCGTTGCGCGAGCAGCTGGCTGGCACGGTGGTCTTCATCTTCCAGCCCGCAGAGGAGATCGGCCCGGGCCTGGGCAAGTCCAGCGGCGCGATGGCCATGGTGCGCGAGGGCGTGCTCGACAACCCCAAGGTCGACATCGTGCTCGGCCAGCACATCAGCAACCAGGCGCCCTCCGGCGCGATCCGCTACAGGCCGGGCCCGATGCTGGCCAGCATCGACGTGTTCCGGATCCAGTTCAAGGGCACGGGCGGCCACGGCGCGGCGCCGTGGGCCTCCAACACGCCCATGCTGGCTGCGGCCGAGACCGTGCTGGGCCTGCAGAACATCGTGAGCCACCGGATCAACCCGACCATCGACGGCGGGCCGACGATCGTGACCACCGGCATGCTGCAAAGCGGGAATCGCTTCAATGTGCTGCCCGAGACGGCCGAGATCGCCGGCACGATCCGCGCGCTCTCGTCAGCGAACCAGAAGATCGCTCAAGAGGAAATCCGCCGCCGCGCCGCGGGCATCGCGGCCAGCTATGGCGTGCAGGCGGACGTGAAGATCGACAGCGGAGACGGCTACGAAGTGCTGGTCAACGACCGGGATGCCACGCTCTCGCTGGTGGGGGCCTTCGGTGCTGCCGCCGGCGGTGCCGCGAAGGTGAGCCAGATGCCAGCCTCCATGGGATCGGAAGACTTCGGTGCCTTCGGCTCGACCGGTGTGCCGGTCGTGTTCTGGATGTTGAACGCTTCGCCGATGGGCGACAAGGACGGGCCGGTGAATCATTCGCCGCTGTTTCAGATCGACGAGTCGGCGATGCGTGTGGGTGTTCGCGCACTGACCGCCGCGACGCTTTCTCAGTTGGTCAACGCGCGGTTTCAGAGTCAGTGAACTTCGCTCGCGGAGAGTTTCATCCGCGGATGACGCCGCAGAAGATGCTCTCGCAGGCGTCACAAAAGTGCTCCAACCCCACAAGCAGTTTTTGCTCCTGCTTCGTGAGCAAAGTGCTCGCCTCCATCTCCAGATAAGTTCGTTCTCCAGGTGGAACTACGCGTTGGAACTCTCACCGGACTTTCTCGCAGAGTGTTCGGCGCTAGGGCTCAGCATTGTTCACGACGTTTATCCCTGCTCCCAGAACTGAGGGTCCGCTTCGGAGCAACGCGTACAGCCGCTCAGGGCCCGAAGGCGAAGTCCACTGCAGCGCAAAGCAGTCGGTGAGAACCGAGACTAAACGCCGAGCCGCCAGGCGCTGATCCAGACGGCCACGCTGTCGAGCACTTCTTCGATCGCATCCTCGACTGAGCGGCCGTCGCGTCGCAGGACGCCGAATCCATGGTCGGCGCCATCGATCTCCATCACGGTGGCCAGCGGGCCGAGGCGTCGACGCATGGGATGCAACTGTTCCTGCTCGGCCAATTTGTCTCGCGTCCCTTGGATGAAGAGCAAAGGCACCTGGGTCTCGGTCAGGTGCTCGGCGCGGATGTTGGAGGGCATGCCCGCCGGATGCAGCGGGAAGCCGAGGAAAACCAACCCTGGATCTCCGGCAGCGGATCGAGCGCCTGGGCTTTGGAGGTCATCCGGCCACCGAATGACTTGCCGCCGGCAAAGAGCCGGAGCGGCCCGATATGCGTGTGTGCGCACGGGTCATGCGTTCAGCTGAACGCCGGCAAGAGGATCGCCTTGATTGGGCACTCGTTCAGCAATGCACATGGCCGATGCTCCGTTCGAAGACTTCCGCGTCCACGTTGCCGCCCGAGAGAATCGCCAGCACGCCGGAGGCACGCGTTGGAAAGCGACGAAACATCGCAGCCGCCAGCGCGGCCGCACCGCCAGGTTCCAGGACAAGCTTCAAATGCTCGAAGCCAAAGCGCATGGCAGCGCGAACCTCGCTGTCGGACACCGTCGCGCCTCTCACGCGGCAAGTCCGCATGACCTCGAACGCCATCGCGCCCGGCGTCGGCACCAGAAGTGCGTCGCAGATCGTGCCGCTCAGCGCGCGGTTCCTCACGCGCGCTCCCTGGACGAGCGAACGTCCGGTGTCGTCGAAGCCCTCGGGCTCGATCGCATGGACCTGTGCACCAGGAAGCAGGGCGCCGGCCGCGGTGGCCCAGCCCGAGGTGAGACCTCCGCCGCCGCAGCACACCAGCACGGTGTCGATCGCGGCGGACGAAGGCAGTTGCTCGATCGCCTCGAGCGCGCCCGTGCCCGCTCCGGCCATGACGTCGTGGTCGTCGTAGGGTGGCACCAGCAGCAGGCCTCGCGCCCGCATCAACTGCGCGCAGATGGCTTCACGGTCGTCATGCTCGCGGTCATACAGCACCACCTCCGCGCCGTTGCGCCGTGCGCCATCGATCTTGATGGCAGGCGCATCCCTGGGCATCAACACGACCGCGGGTACGCCGAGTTCTGCCGCGGCGAGCGACACCGCGAGTGCATGGTTGCCGGACGAGTACGCGATGACCCCGGCGCATGTTCCGTCTTCCATGAGCCTCAGAATCTTGTTGAACGCTCCCCTGATCTTGAAGGCGCCGCCCTTTTGCAAGCTCTCCGCCTTCAGCCACACGCGGGTGCCGGCAAGCGCGTTGAGCGCCGCCGATTCGATCAAGGGGGTGACCACCACGCGTCCTCGCACGCGCAATTGCGCGGCGCGCAGGTTCTCGATGGTCAACGGCATGGTCACGACCCTGTGCCTGCGTCGGGGCTCTCGAGAAGCGCTGCGGCTTTCATGAGCGTGGCTTCGTACCGGGTCCGCTCGCGCTCGATCGACTCGGGGGTCCAGTCCCGGAAACCCTTTTGGACCTTCATGCCGAACCGGCCTTCGGCCACCAGTCCCGACAGCGTGGTGCCAGGCTTGGTGGTATTGGACAGCGAGGGATAGATGACCGTGGCGGCCGCATGCTGCGTGTCGAAGCCCGCGAACTCCTTGAGCAGCATCGGGCCCGCCGCCACGTACCGGAATCCGAAGCCGAACTTGACGGCAATGTCCACGTCTTCCGCAGTCGCCAGCCCGCTGTCGATCACGGCAAACGCCTCCCGCATCAGCGCATGCTGGATCCGATTTGCAAGGAAACCCGGTACATCGCGGTTGACCCGGACCGGCGCCCGGCCCAGCGACGCGAAGATCGCATGCAGCGTGTCGACGGTGCTGTCGCTGGTGCTTTCTCCCTTGGCGATCTCGACCAGCGGCACAAGATGTGCCGGTTGAAAGAAATGCGTGTTGGCCATGCGCGCCGAACCCGCACATCCTGCAGCGATGTCGGTGATGCGCAGGCTGGAGCTGTTGGAGCCGAGCACCGTGTCCGCCGGCGCATGGGCATCGAGTTCGGCAAAGACCGTGCGCTTCACGCCCAGGTCCTCCCTCACCGACTCGAGCGCCACGCGAACGCCGGCCCACTCGACCTCGGGAATGCTGCCGCGCAGCGTCAGCAAGCTGTCGTCGAAATGGCCGATCTGCGCTGTGGCCGCGGCAATCGAGCGCCTCACATCGGCCCACCGGGATGCATTGCGCTCGATCACCTGCGTGGCCCATCCCGCCGCCAGGAAAATCGCCGCAATGTCCCGTCCCATGAGGCCGCTTCCCACGATCACGGCGCTTTTTTCATTCATACAGTTCCTCAGGTTGGTGTCATAAATGCATACAGTGCCTCGATGAGATGCGTTTGCATCGGGGCGTCGACCTATAGTCTCCGCTCGCTGCCGAGGCCAAACAGGTGATGTATGAATGAATCCATCCTGATGTATGTAGAGACCCAGATGCGCCTGCAGGAGGGTCCCGCGTACGTACGCCTGATCCGGGCGCTCGCGGTTGGCGTGGATTCGGGCGAACTCCGCGTGGGCATGGCCTTGCCTTCGCAACGCGTGCTCGCGAAGCATCTCGGGCTTCACTTCACCACGGTGACGCGTGCGTACACGGAGGCCAGGAAACGTGGGCTGATCAGCGCGCAACCGGGGCTGGGAACCGTGGTGTCCAGCTTGCAGAACACGGCGCCGCAACCTGTCGTTCAAGCGTCTGCTTCAGCCGCTGTCGACTTGACCTCCATCTGGCCGCCCACGCTGCGCATTCCGCTGGACCTGACGGCCGCGCTGGTTTCGCTGGGCGGGGAGAGGGGTGTTGCCTTGTTTTCGGAACGCGCCAACCGGCGCGATCCGGACGCGGTGGCGCCTGCGATCGCGTGGCTGCAGCCACGCTTTTCTTCTACCCTCGCGAACCGGGTCACCGCCAGCGCCGGGACCCGTGCGGCGCTGCTGGCGTTGATGCGTCTCGTCGTGGGCAGCCGGGGAACATTGCTGGTCGAGGCGATGGCTTGGCCCACGATGAGAACACTGGCCACCATGCTGGACATCAAGCTTCATGCCATTGCCATGGACGCGCATGGCATCGTGCCGGCGGCGCTCGAGGAGGCCATCGGGCAGACCGGTGCAAGAGCGCTTTACTGCGTTGCCAATGCGCAGAACCCGACCAACGCCGTCATGCCCCTTGAGCGTCGTCAGGCGATTGCCGCGATCGCGTCGAAGCACGACCTGCAGATCTTCGAGGACGACGTCTATGGCGAATTGCTGGAACAGCGCCTGCCGCCGCTTGCCGATCTTGCGCCACGCCACGTCTACTACATCGCGAGCCTGTCCAAATGCCTTTCGCCCAGTCTGCGCGTGGCCTATGTGGTTTCGCCGAGCGCGCAGCACTCGCGCAGCCTGGAAGACCTGTTGAGGGCGACCATGCTCTCTGCCGCGCCGATCGAGGAAGCGCTGGCGGCGCACACGATGCGCAACAAGTCCGCGTTCCGCCAGATTGCGCGGGTGCGATCAGAAGTGCGCACGCGGTCGTTGATCGTGGCGGCGATGCTCAAGGATTTTCGAGGCAGCGTTCGTGTGGGTCCTCTGAGCGTCTGGCTGACGCTTCCGCCCACGTGGAAACGCGTGGAGTTCGTGGAGGCGCTGAGACGCCGTGGCGTGGCGATCCTCTCGAGCGACGTGTTCGCGCTCGATGCAGGCGAGCCGGAGAATGCCGTGCGCATTGCGACGGGCGCCGCCAGGGATCAGCAGGAACTGCGCAATGCACTCGTGGCGGTCGTGGAGTTGCTGTTGTCGACGTCGGGGCTGGGAATCGTGCAGACGTGAGAGAGGAGGGCGCTCCTTGCCGAAACGCATGGAACACGGCCCGACAAGCCAGCGGGCTCATGAGGTGGATCTCAATGTGCCCGAACGATGACGATGACGATGCCCCCGTCGTGGCTTGCGTCAAGCCGAATCGACGGCATGGAAGGCCTCGTCCCGTGCACGCATGGCGGCTTGAAGTTCGGGAGGGAGTGTGTTTGTGCCGGTCATGGGAGCACGCTTGTGGCCGCCTTGGGCCAACCGATATGCGCAGCGCGACGAAGGCTGGCTTTCACCACCTGGCGATGAAATGGAGCAATAACCGACAGGTACGCGCGGCCCAGCAGGTTGTGGCAGTGAACGACGGTCGAGACAGTCAGTTGGCCTCCACGCGTGGGAGACAAGTCGGGGGTGTGGAGCACCGACAGCCTGAAATCGAGGTGCTTGTCGTCCTCGCCCAAAACGATCTCGGTTTCGCTTCTGCCGTAGACCTTGAAGATGCCGATGCGGTCATCGGCGTTGGCTTCGCCGGAGAGCGTTGCAAGGTGCTTGGCGGTCTTCAGACCGAAGCTCGCAACGATGGCATCCCGGATGTTGGTGAGCCAACCGATCCAGGCCGGCTGCTGCGCGATAAGAAATCGCCACAGGACATCCGGATCGCTGGAGGTGCCGAAGGGAAGTTGAATCGCAAATGCGTCTGCGAGATTCGTCGACTCGTAAATGGCAGCGACGGCAGACTGCGTGGGAAGAGCAACCGCCTTGACGGGCGTGAGTTCGCTTGGCATGGATGGCACTCCGAGGTTGAGCGGATGACATGAGAGAAGGGCGGCCGACGGCGGGTGAAGCCAGATCTTGCACGTCTCCGCGCTGAAAGGGACAAAGGCATCGGCGCGCAGGCTTCTCATTCAGGTCTCCGTGCTTGGGGTTGGAGGTTGAGAGGAGGCGACCGTGTTGCCGCTGCTGCTCGACGCGTGCACCGCAGGATGGCAGTGCGCCTCGCCAGCGAGCATGAAGTTGATTCAACAGCGCACATTGCGCACGCCCCGCTTCGCCGATCAATGTGACGACACCCACTCTTGCGCTCCCGGCAAAGGAGGCATAGAGAAGCTCGCCTTCAGGCGCGCAATTTCATCGCCCGGACTGAGCCCGAAGAAGCGCTTGAACTCGCGACTGAACTGCGACGCGCTTTCATATCCCACCTCGAGGCTCGCCGCGGACGCCGTTTTTCCGTTTCGAAGCATCAGCAGGCGCGCTTGATGAAGGCGCACCGACTTGAGGTATTGCATCGGAGAGCTCTGGGTAACGTCGCGGAAGTGGGCATGAAACGTCGGAATGCTCATGCCCGCCTCGTGGGCCAGCTGCGCGACGGTGAGGCGCTCGCCGAACGAGGTGTGGATGCGCCGCACGGCCTTGGCGATTCTTCCGAACTGGCCCTGGCCGGCGAGGGCTGCGCGCATCGATGCGCCCTGTTCTCCCAGGAGCGCCCGGAAGTAGATCTCGCGCACGATCGCCGGCCCGAGCAACACGGCCTCCACGGGCGAACTCATCGCCTCGAGAAATCGCAGGACGGTCTGCGCAAGCGCGTCGTCCATCGGTGTCGAGAACATCCCGACGGGTGCGGCGTTCGAACGCTCGGTGAGTTCGTCGACCTGCAACGCAAGGCTCGCGAGAACGGTGAGGTCGAGGCTGAAATAAATCGCAAGCAGCGGCTCGTCGGCGCTCGCGTCGGTCTCCATGGTGAACGGGACCGGCACCGACACGGCGAGGTAGTGCTGGGCATCGTAGAGATAGACCTGATCGGCCCAGAGGCCACGCTTGCGGCCCTGGCAGACGATGACGATGCCCGGTTCGTAGAGCACGGGGGTCGAGGCCAAGGGGCGATCGGAGCGAAGAAAACGCACGTCTGGAAGCGCGGTCAGCGTGTAGCCCTCTTGCGGTGCGAGTTGCTTCAAGAGCGCCACCATGCGCGCGCTGGAAGAAAGGCGGGTGGCGGGCGATGCGCTCGATCTTTTCATTCAGGGTACTGTGCATCAATTCGAGCGGAAAGAAGCCAAAAATTGCATGCCATTCATAGGAATAGGCAAGCCAAACAGAGGATTGCGACTGGCTCCAAGGCACCCTCGATTCCTAGAATCGATGCATGAAAAACACCAGGACATTCTTCATCACGGGCGTCAGCAGCGGCTTCGGCCGGGCCATCGCGAGCGCTGCGCTGCAGGCCGGTCACCGCGTCGTTGGAACCGTTCGAAGCGAGCAGGCGGCAGCGGAATTTCAGACGCAAATCCACGGCGATGCGCACGTGAAGCTGCTCGACGTGACGCAGCTCGACGCGGTCGCACCGCTCGCCGCCGCCGTCGAAGCGAAGCTCGGGCCGGTGGACGTCGTGATCAACAACGCGGGGTACGGCCATGAAGGCATCCTGGAGGAATCGTCGCTCGACGAAATGCGCCGCCAGTTCGACGTCAACGTGTTCGGCGCAGTCGCGGTCATGAAGGCGTTCCTGCCGTTCATGCGCGAGCGCCGGCGTGGGCACATCATCAACATCACATCGATGGGTGGCTACATCACGATGCCCGGCATCGGCTACTACTGCGGCAGCAAGTTCGCTCTCGAAGGAATCTCCGAGACGCTGGCCAAGGAGGTGAAGGGCCTCGGAATCGCAGTGACCGCAGTCGCTCCGGGATCTTTCAGGACGGACTGGGCCGGGCGTTCGATGGTGCGCAGCGCGCGCTCCATCGGCGACTACGACAGCCTGTTCGATCCGATCCGCCAATCGCGCATCGACAAGAGCGGCCAGCAGCTGGGCGACCCCCGCAAGGCGGCCGCGGCGATCCTGGCGTTGGTCGATATGCCGGAGCCCCCCGAGCACTTGCTGATCGGCAGCGATGCGCTCGGGCTCGTTCGCGAAAAGACCGATGCCATGCTGGCGAGCCTGGCGCGCCATGAGGCGCTGACTCGCTCGACCGATATCGGTTGATGCTGCTTTCGGCGGCGCCGCCTGAGCGCCGATGCGTGCGACCCGGTCAGCCTGCCGGCCAAGGCGCGGCGTTGATCGCCAGCTGCGCAGCAAACGCCCGCTGGTAGGCCGTTCGCGCCTCGCCGCGAGCGACATAAGCGGCCAGGCTGGGAAACTCGTCCAGCAGGCCGGACGGTCTCGCCCGCAGCAGCACCGACACCATCAGCAGGTCGCCCGCGCTGAAGTTGCCGTCCAGCCAGTCGGCGTCGCCCAGGCGAGCGGCAAGCTGGGTCAGCCGAGCGCGCACGCGGTCGTGCACGAGGGGCATGCGCTCGTCTTTCCAGGGCTTGTCGCCTTCCACGAACTTGACGGTGACGAGTTCGAGGATGGGAGGCTCGACCGTGTTGAGCGCCGCGAACATCCATGTGATGGCGCGCGCCCTTGCATTGGCATCGGCGGGGAGCAGGCCGGGGCGGCGTTCGGCGATGTGCAGCACGATGGCGCCGGTCTCGAACAGCGCGAGATCGCCTTCCTCGTAGGTGGGAATCTGGCCGAAGGGATGCAGCGCCAGATGTGCTGCCTCCTTCATTTCGCGCATGGACACCAGGCGTACTTCGTAGGGCAGGCCGGCTTCCTCCAGCGCCCAGCGCACGCGCGTGTCGCGCGCCAGGCCCTTGCCGCCGTCGGGCGACCATTCAAAGGCGGTGATGGTGATGCTCATCGTGAATGTCCTTCGACCTTGCGAGCGTGAACACGCCCCGGGTTGCTCAAACCCCTTCGACGATGCGCAGGTCCCGTTCCGCGCCGTCGCCCAGCGCAGCGAGCGCGGCCTGGTAGTCGGGGCTGTCGTGCACGGCTGTCGCTTGCTCGACGCTGTCGAACTCGATCAATACGGTGCGTTCGGCCAAGCCGTACTCGTAGACCTTGGCGGGCAGGCCTCGCGCGAGAAAGCGTCCGCCGCCGGCCGCGATCGCCGGGCCGGCCAGTTTCGCGTAGGCCGCGAGTTTGTCGGCGTCCTTGACGGCTCGGTATGCACTGACCCAATAGGCTTTTGCCATGACGATCTCTTTCTGTCTTGTTGCTGAATGAATAAGTAATTCGCGTCGCTGAAAAACGATCCGCGGACCGGATCTTCGGCGCTTGCGTTCGACTTGTCCGGGGCAGGGGAATCAAAGTCTATATGTGCCGCTCCGGCGCAGCCGAGCGCAGGTGCCTAGGCGGCAATGCGTCCGGCCTGCTGTTCAATGAAAGTCGCTACGCGCCGCACGAGCACCTGATCGCCACCGGCAGACGCCACGCTGGCCGCCGCATGAATGGCGACTGTCTCGCCAATGGCGAGGATGATTTCGTCGGCCGCCGCGGCCGTCAAGCCGAAGTGGGGAGCCGCCTCGCGTACCAGCGCGAGGCTCGACGCGTGCTGCCCGGGAAGGATGGCCAGTTCCTGGTAACCCGTGTGCCCGCTCAGTTGCATCACGAGGTCGAAGGCGGGGGCGAGGCGCCACAGCCCGTCTTCGCCACGCAGTGCGCCATGGTTCTTGACGTGATCGTCGCTGTTGCCCACCGCCAGGTTGAACACCAGCCGGCGGAACAGCTCGAACAGGTCTTCCTGTGGCCGCCGCGAAATGCGCCGCAGCAACTGCGCCAGTTCGACGTAGCTGCCGCGGCTGGATTCATAGGGCACATCGAGCAACGCGGACGCCGAGAGGTAGTGAAAGCGCCGCTCGTCGGTCACCGGGCCCGCGCGGTCGAAGCGCTCGACCAGCAAGGCATGCCCCAGCGCAAGGGGTTGCAGCAGGAAGGGAGGAACGTCGATGCCGCAGGCGTCGGCCAGCCAGAGCGTGCCGGCTTCGATCACTTCCACGTCGTGGTCGTCGCCGCGCGATGCGAACTTGGCGATGAAGCGCCGGCCCTCGTGCACGAAGGCGGCCTTGGGGCGCGCGCCGCCCAGGCTGCCGCCGCGCAGGAGCCGGTGCATGTCGGGCCCGATCTCCATGCCGGCCTCGACGCGCCGGGACGCTTCGGCAAGTTCTTCCAGCGACAGGAGCGCCGAAGGCGGCTCCTCGCTCTCGATGGGCAGCGATTCGGCGAACACCATCGCACCGATGCGGTCCTCGTTGGTCAGCAGCAATGCGTCGATGTCGGACAGGGGTTTGCCCTGGCGAATCTCGAGCACCTTGCGGCCCCAGCTGTCGGGCAGCGCATCGCGCAGCGTGAGCGGCATGGCGCCACCTTCGCGGATGCGGCGCTCGGGCAGCACGAAGGCGGCATCGCGCAGCGGCAGGTGCTCGGGGTTGAGCGGCGCGGCGGCCGGGTCTTCGAGATAGCGCCTGCCGTAGGCGAATTCGCCCGACTCCACCACGCCGCGGCGAACGAGCTTCATCAGGCCGGCCGGCTGCACCCGTTCGCCGGTGTGGTGCGCGAGGCCGACGTAGATGCGCTGCTCGGCATCGGCATTGGCGGCGGCGTCAGAAGTCACGTTCGTCCTCCGCGATCACGCCCGCGGCGCCTTGCTGTGCGGCCGACTTGCGGACGCGGCGTTTCGCCGCCAGGCCGGTGGGGGCCGGGGCCACGCCGTCGAGCGAATCGATCTCGCCGAATAGCCACAGCGCATGGGCCAGCAGGCCGATGCTGGTGCCGGGCTTGCCCGATTCGAGCGCGCGCAGGGTGTTGGGCGAGCACAGCAGCCGCTCGGCCATTTCAGCGATCGTCCATTCGCGCTGGATCCTGTGTGCGCGCAGGCGCAGGCCGAGCCTTTCAAGGGGCGCGATGGTTTGCGGGGGCAGGGCCGAGAGGCTGTGGCTGCTTCTTGACATCAATAAAATGACTATTAAAAGGCTTAAGAGTCATTTTATTGCGTATTCGTAGATAAGGGAAGGGCGCCTTATCCGGGCAGGCCCGGTCGTCGCGCATCGCGCTGCTCCAGCACCGCAAGATCGCTCTCGTCCTTGAGCGCCACGCCGGTCAGCCCCCGCCGCAGCGATTCGCGCATCAGCCACGCCAGCTTGAACGCCGCGGCTTCGTAGGGCAGGCCTTCGGGCCGCACGTTGGAGATGCAGTTGCGCGCCGCATCGTTCAGCCCGCGCTTGGGCGAATGGGTCAGGTAGATGCCGAGGCTGTCGGGCGAGCTCAAGCCCGGCCGCTCGCCGATCAGCATCACCGAGAGCATCGCGCCGAACAGCTCTCCCACCTCGTCGGCCAGCGCCACGCGCGCCTGTGTGGCGATGACCACGGGCGAGAAGCGCGTGTCGGCCGGCAATTGCGAGCGCAGCGCGGCGAGCAGGGGTGCGGCATGGCGCGCGACCGCGAGCGACGAAAGCCCATCGCCGATGACCACGCAGACATCGCAGCCGTAGCGCCCGATGCCGCGCAGTCGCCCGTCGTCTTCGTCGTCGAGCTGGCGGCCGAGATCGGGGCGGCGGAGGTACGTGGTGCGGTCCGCCGCACGGCTGCGGGCGCGGGCGACTTCCCAATGTTGTGCGGTCAGCGTGGCTTCGAGTGCATCGACATCGAGCGCGGCATGGATCGCGTCGCGCGCCATCGCATGCGCCCAGCCGAAGCGCAGCGTCTCGTCGGTGGGCATGCCGGCGCCGGCGCGGCCGAGTGCGAGGCGCGCGGGCGTGGCCGAGCGCCATTGCGCCCAGGGGTTGGGGGTGACGGCGTCGCTCATGACGTAAGGGCCTTGAGCCCGCTCATGTCAGCCAGCAGGCGGTTGGAAGAGGGCGGCGCGAGCTGCCCCGCAGCATCGGTGATCTGCATGCGCTGCAGCCATGCCTCGAACTCGGGCGCGCGCTTCAGGCCCAGCGTCTGGCGCAGGAACAGGGCGTCGTGGAACGAGGTGCTCTGGTAGTTGAGCATCACGTCGTCGGCACCCGGAATGCCCATGATGAAGTTGATGCCCGCGGTGCCCAGCAGCACGAGCAGGGTGTCCATGTCGTCCTGGTCGGCTTCGGCATGGTTCGTGTAGCAGATGTCGCAGCCAATCGGCAGGCCCAGCAGCTTGCCGCTGAAGTGGTCTTCGAGGCCCGCGCGGATGATCTGCTTGCCGTCGTACAGGTACTCCGGCCCGATGAAGCCGACCACCGTGTTGATGAGAAAGGGCTTGTAGCGCCGCGCGAGCGCATAGGCGCGCACCTCGCAGGTCTGCTGGTCGACGCCGAAGTTCGCATTGGCCGAAAGCGCGCTGCCTTGGCCGGTCTCGAAGTACATGACGTTGTCGCCGACGGTGCCGCGCTTCAACGCGAGCGCTGCGGCATAGGCCTCGTCGAGCAACTCGGGCGTCACGCCGAACGAGAGGTTCGCCTTCTCGGTGCCGGCGATCGACTGGAACACCAGGTCCACCGGCGCGCCGGCTTCCGCGAGCTTGAGCGTGTTGGTCACATGCGTGAGCACGCAGCTTTGCGTCGGAATCTCGAAGCGCTGGATCACCTCGTCGAGCATGTGCAGCAGCTGGCCCAGCACCGGCATGCTGTCGGAGGCGGGGTTGAGGCCGATCACCGCATCGCCCGCGCCATACAGCAGGCCATCGAGCGTGGACGCGGCCACGCCGCGCAGGTCGTCGGTCGGGTGGTTGGGCTGCAGGCGCACCGACAGGTGGCCCGGCAGGCCGATGGTATTGCGAAAGCGCGTGACCACGCTGCACTTCTTCGCAACCGACACGAGGTCCTGGTTGCGCATGAGCTTGGACACGGCCGCAACCATTTCGGGCGTGAGGCCCGGCGCGAGTGCGGTGAGCGTGGCGGTCGTGGCTTCGTCCGACAGCAGCCAGTTGCGGAAGTCTCCGACCGTGAGATGCGAGACCGGCGCGAAAGCCTCGGCATCGTGGCTGTCGATGATGAGCCGCGTGATGTTGTCGCTCTCGTAGGGAATGAGCGCTTCGGTCAGGAACTGCTTGAGCGGCGTCTCGGCCAGCACATGCCGCGCGGCCATGCGCTGCTGCGCGGTGGCCGCGCCCACGCCCGCGAGGTAGTCGCCGGAGCGCGCGGGGCTGGCAAAGGCCATGACCTGCTTCAGGTCGTCGAAACTGAAGACCTGTTCTGCGATGGTGGTGCGATAGCGCATCGTCTTTCAGCGTTGGTTCAGGCGTTGGTGGCGGTGGAGGAAAGCATCTCGTCGGGCGCCGCCGCCTTGCGCTGCGAAGAGGTCAACAGGAAGTAGCCGTAGGCCGCCGCCATCAGCACCAGGAACAGCACCGTCAGCATGAAGTTGAACCACACCATCGCACCCAGGCACACCACGCCAAGGCCGAGCGCGATCGCCGGGAACACGGGGTAGAAGGGCGCGCGGTAGGTGCGCAGCAGGTTCGGTTCGCTCCTGCGCAGCTTGAAGAGCGCTGCCATGGAGATGAGGTACATCACGATCGCGCCAAGCACCGCCATCGTCACGATGTTCGCGGTGAGCGTTTGCCCGCCGAACTGCACCCACTCGTCGCTGAAGATCGCGATCACGCCGATGACGCCGCCAGCCAGCAGCGCGCGGTGCGGCGTGTCGAAGCGCGGGCTCAAGCCTGCGAAGTAGGCCGGCAGATAACCGGCGCGTGCCAGTGCGAAGATCTGGCGCGAGTAGCCCATGATGATTCCGTGGAAGGACGCGATCAGCCCGAAGAGCCCGATCCACACCAGCATGTGCAGCCAGCCGCTGTTGTCGCCCACCACCGCTTTCATCGCCTGCGGCAGCGGGTCGTTGATGTTCGCGAGCTTGCGCCAGTCGCCCACGCCGCCCGCGAAGATCATCACGCCGAAGGCCAGCACCACCAGCGTGACGATGCCCGTGGTGTAGGCGATGGGAATGGTGCGGTGAGGGTCGCGCGCCTCTTCGGCCGCCATGGCCGCGCCCTCGATGGCGAGAAAGAACCAGATCGCGAACGGAATCGACGCGAAGATGCCCGAGATCGCCGCGCCGTTGAGCACGCTGCCGCCGGCCCAGCCGTTCGCAACGAAGTTGGCCAGCGTCCAGCCCGGCGTGACCACGCCCATGAACACCAGCAACTCGACGATGGCGAGCACGGTCACGAACAACTCGAAGGCCGCCGCGATGCCGACACCGACCCAGTTGAGCGCGATGAAGATCACATAGGCCCCGAGCGCAAACCATTTCGGGTTGATGCCCGGGAACTGCACATTGAGGTAGGCGCCGATGGCCAGCGCGATGGCCGGCGGCGCAAAGACGAATTCGATCAGCGTGGCGAAGCCCGCGACGAAGCCGCCGTTGGGACCGAAAGCGCGCCGCGCATAGGCGAAGGGCCCGCCCGCATGCGGGATGGCCGTGGAGAGTTCGGTGAAGCTGAAGATGAAGGTGGTGTACATCGTGGCCACCAGCACCGTGGCGACCAGGAAGCCGAGCGTGCCGGCCGTGTTCCAGCCGTAGCTCCAACCAAAGTACTCACCGGAGATGACGAGGCCCACTGCGATGCCCCACAGCTGGATGGGGCCAAGTACCTTTTTCAGATGACCCGTGCCCTGGGCAGTCGATGCGGCCGGGGCGGCTTCGGTGGAGTGCATGGAGGCTTCCTCTCTTCGTGAATGTTGACAGTGCGCATTCAGCAAAGCAAGGGTCGTTCCACTACGTACATCGCGCTACATCGACGGGGCCAGCAGGACATGGCGCTGGCCATAATCAGGGCCTTTCAATCCCCGAGGTGTTTCGTGAAGTCTTATTTCTGTGCCGCTCTCGTGTCCGTCTTCGCCATTCCCGCAGCGTTCGCGCAATCCGCGCCCGTGACCACGCCCAGCGGCCTGATTTATCAGTCGCTCAAGGAAGGCACCGGCGCATCGCCCGCAGCCACCGACACGGTCAAGGTGCACTACCGCGGCACCTTCCCCGACACCGGCAAGGAGTTCGACAGCTCCTACAAGCGCGGCGAACCGACCGAGTTCCCGCTCAACGGCGTGATCCCGTGCTGGACCGAAGGCGTGCAGAAGATGAAGCCCGGCGGCAAGGCCAAGCTGACCTGCCCGCCATCGATTGCCTACGGTTCGCGAGGCGCGGGCGGTGTGATTCCGCCGAACGCCACGCTGAATTTCGAAGTCGAACTGGTGTCGGTCACCAAGCGCTGATCGACTAGATCTGCGCCATGCCGCCGTCGACGAACAGCTCCGTGCCATTCACGAAGCTGCTGTCGTCGGAGGCGAGGAACACCACCGCCTTGGCGATTTCGTCGGGCGTGCCGACCCGGCCCAGTGGAATGTTCTGTGCCTGTCCTTCGATGAAGCCCTTCACCTGTTCCGGCGTGAGGCCCAACAGCTCATAGGCCGGGGTCGGCACCACGCCAGGGCTGACCGCGTTGACGCGGATGCCGGCATCCTTCAGGTCCACCGACCAGCCGCGCGCGAAGCTGCGCACCGCCGCCTTGGTCGCGCTGTAGACGCTGAAGGCCGGGTTGCCCTTGATGCTGGTGATCGATGCGTTGAGAACGATCGATGCGCCCTTGGGCATCAGCGGCAGTGCCTTCTGCACGGTGAAGAGCAGGCCGCGCACGTTGGTGCCGAAGGTCTTGTCGAAGTGCTCTTCGGTGATCTGGCCCAGCGGCAACAGGCTGCCACCACCGGCGTTGGCGAACAGCACGTCGAGCCGGCCTTTCTGTTCCTTGATGGTGGCGTAGAGCTTGTCGAGGTCGGCGAGCTTGGAGACATCGCCGAGCACGCCGGTCACGTTGCGGCCGATGGTTTTCACGGCCGCGTCGAGTTCCGCCTGGCGGCGGCCCGTGATGAACACATGGGCGCCTTCGGCCACGAAGCGTTGCGCGGTGGCCAGGCCGATGCCGCTGGTGCCGCCGGTGACCAGAGCGATCTTGTCGTTGAGCTTGAGTTGGGACATGACTTCTTCCTTGGGGTTGCTGTGATGCAGCGTTGACGAGAGAAAGAAGTTTGGGTGCGAGCCCCGCGCACACCAAGATGCCGCGGGGGACTTGTCAGTTTCCAAATCACCAACAATCGAGCAATGGACCCGCGCGACGCGGTCTGAAGACTCAACCCGGCTGGTACTGGTACAGCCAGGTCTCCGTCAACGTCTGGTCGCCGTTCTTCAGGTAGAGCCGCATGTCGATCGGCTCGGTGCCTTCGGGCGTGAAGTCGAACTGCGCACGCCAGTGGCCGGGCACGCCGTTGGGCACGGCTTCTGCGAACACATACGAGAACTTGCCGCGCGGCGCCGTCAGCACCAGCTCGGGTTTCACGCCAAAGGGCACGGTGGTGAGCGGCTGGCCGATGAACTCGACCATGAACTTGCGCACGCCCTGCGGCCGCGGCTGGCCCGGCTGGCCGCCGCGTCCGATGCGCGTGGCCACGCAGCGTGCGAGCGGCGAGGGAAAGGGCTCCTGGTCGGTCCAGTGCAGGCGGTACTGCAGGCTGTAGCTCGCGCCGGCCTTGGCATCGGCCTTGGGCACCCAGAAGGCGACGACGTTGTCGTGGATCTCGTCGTCGGTCGGAATCTCGATGAGCTGCACCGAGCCTTCGCCCCAGTCGCCCAGCGGCTCGATCCAGAGGCTCGGGCGCTTCTCGTAGCCGACGCCGTCCTGGTAGTGGTCGAACAAGCGGTCGCGCTGCAAGAGGCCGAAGCCGCGCGGCTTCGTGTCGGCGAAGGCGGAGGCGCGCGTCTGCGTGGGGTTGTTGAGCGGGCGCCAGATGCGCTCGCCCGCGCCGTTCCAGATCGCGAGGCCGTCGGAGTCGTGCACCTCGGGGCGCCAGTCGATGGCGGTGGGCTTGATGGTCTCGGAGTACCAGTACATCGAGGTGAGCGGCACGAGGCCCAGGCGCGCCACGTCGCGGCGAAGGAAGAGGCGCGAATCGATGTCCATGATCACCGCCTTGCCGCGCTGCATCACGAACTTGAAGACACCGGTGACGCTCGGCCCTTCGAGCAGGGCGTAGACCGTCATCGAGGTGGTGTTGTTCGCGGCCGGGGTCTCGAAATAGAAGCGGGTGAAGGTGGGGAATTCCTCGGGCTTGTCGGGCACGGCCACATCGAGCGCGAGGCCGCGGGCCGAGAGGCCGTACTGGTACAGCTCGCCGATCGCGCGGAAGTAGGAGGCGCCGAGAAAGGCAACCCAGTCGTTCTTCTGCCAGTCGAGCTTGCCCTGGTCGCCCAGACGGCTTTCCTGCAGGCGAAAGCCAGCAAAGCCGGCGCCCGGTGGCAGCGCGCGCGCGGGGCTGTCGGGCGGCATCGAGAAATAGTCGGGGCTGTAGAGCACCTCGCGCGCGAATGCGTCGCCGTCGGAGTTCTCCAGCACGTGCATGCGCACCGGCGTCTGGAAAAAGCGCCCAAGATGGAAGAAGGTGACGGGGAATGCACCGGGGCCTTCGCGGAAGAGGGCGTTGGCGGGGTCGAACTTGATCTTGCCGTGGGCGTCGTAGTCGATCTTCTCGAGCACGTCGGGTGCAAGCGGCTTGGGCGCGGCGTAGGGTTGCGCGGCCAATCGCTTGGCCTGTGCGACGAGCCGGTCGAACGAGAAGGGCGAAGGCTGGCTCAGTTGCAGGCCGTTGGCGGCCAGCGCCTCTTCGGGCAGTCCAAGGGCGGCGAGTGCGGCGGCGGCACCACCTGCGGCAAGGAAGGATCGGCGATCAAGCATGTATGTGTTTCTTGAGGGTTCGAATGAATCTTTGGGAAGGGAGGGCGGAGCGCGGTGCGGAGTGGGATTTTCCGCGATGGGAACAGCGCCAAGCTTGCCGCATTGCACATGACACCCCGCGTCAGCCATTCCGCGCAATGCAGGCCGGACAAAACCGTCGATTCGGAAAATTGTGCATTTATGTATCGGCCGGCTTCATCGGATCCACGGCGCTCAGCGCGTACACCGCATAGAGCGGCACGCCAAAGAACATCCTGAACATCGGGCCGAACAGCGTGTAGGCGAGACCCAGGCCCTCCATCACCCGGTAGGTACCGTCCAGGCGCAGGCGGGGGTGGGGTTCGGTCAGGTCCGCGGGCCGGCGAAGGCCCCAGAGGAATTCGGCGCCCGTCGGCCGCACCGAGGGGTGGTTGCGGGCACGGCCGGTGGCGATCCAGCACATCGCATCGAAGGCCAGCACCGAGCCCGGGGGCGCCCGCTCGCCGAAGGCGGCTAGCACCGCCTGCACCGTTTCGGGCTTCAGGTACATGAGCACGCCTTCGGTAAAAAGGAAGACCGGCTGTGCTTTTCGCTTTTTCGGCAGGCCGAGTTGGTCCCACCAGTCGGGCGAGGTCAGGTCGAGTTCGCGCACGTCGTGGCGCGGATGGGTTTCGGGAATCAGCTCGCGGCGCAGCGCGAGCACCTCGGGCAGGTCGGCATCGGTCATGTGCGACTTGTCGTCGTCCAGCCACTGGAAGTAGTGGCTGAGGCCACAGCCCATGTTCACCACGCGGGCGCCGGGATGCCGTTTCAGGAAATCCTGCGCGAGGCTGCGAAAGCGCCGGGTGCGCGCGAGGATGCCGTAGATGGTCGCCCGGTCTTCGGGCAGGGCATGGCCGTCGTCACGGATCTTCTCGAGGATGGCCGCCGCGTAAGCGTCGCGCACGGCCACCTGCGGAAAGATGGCATCGCCGGATGCGCGCGCGGCCAGGGGAATGCGCAGGGTGGAGGGAACGGCCGACAGGCGCTGTGCGAGCTTGCTGGTCGTCATGGATGCGGGAGCGAGGTCATGCGCAAAGTCTGGCGGCTCCCGCGCGCCCGGGCAAGTCAGTCTTTCGTTCAGCCTGCGGGGCCGGCATGCGGCCTCAGAGCGCCTTCTTCATCGAGGCGAGATAAAAGCCTTTGACATAGTCGTCGATGCGTCCGTATTCCTCGTAGCCCTGCTTCGCGTAGAAGCCTCGCGCCTGCCATTCGAAGGTTTCGAGCGCCGCGCTGTGCGCGCCCAGATTCCTCGCGCGCGCTTCGGCTTCGGCGAGCAGCCGCGTGCCCAATCTTTGGCCGCGTGCGGCCTCCGCGACCCAGAGGACATCGACGCGCAGCCAATACAGGAAGACGTAGGCGCGCAATCCACCCACCAGTACTCCATTCGCGTCCGTGGCGTTGAGCCATACCGGCTGCGACTCGGGATACTCGCCGACGAAGCCGTAGTTGAACTGCCGCAGGTGCCGGCCGAGCACGCCGCTTCGGACTTCTTCTTGCGTGGCGGTCGAGATGACAGGAGGCGTGGAGCTGTTCATCGGCGGATTCTATGAAGCACGCCAGTGCCGAAAGTCATGGACAGGCGCAAAGAAAAATTTTGACATGTTATGTCGGCGCACCTATAGTGAATCCATCGAAGCACCGCTCGCTTCCAACGGTTTCAACCACAAGGAGAGGTATGCAATCACTGCTCGATCAACTCAAGGGCCTCGATGCGCTGGCGGGCGCCGCAATGGGCGGGCTGCCGGTGCAGCTGCAACCCATTCCGGGCAGCACGCCCGTGGTCCAGGTGAGCATCGAGGGGCGCGACGAGCTGCCTATCTTTATTACCAGTTCCGACATGCAGATCATCTGCATCTGCTACCTCTGGACCGAAGATGAAGTGAAGCCCGAGCGCCGCACCGAGCTGCTCGAATCGCTGCTCGACCTCAACCCCTCCGTGCCCCTGTCGTCCTTCGGCCGCGTCGATGGCCGCTACGTGCTCACCGGTGCGCTGGGGCGCAATGCGAGCGTGGAAGACGTCGCTCGCGAAGTGGCGGTGCTCAGCGACAACGCGATCGATGCCCTGGACGCCCTGTCCGAATTCCTGAATTAAGCGGAGATCCACATGACCGTCATCAAGAAGCTTGTCACCCTGCTGCGCGGCAGCGCGCGCGAGATCGGCGAGAGCGTGGTCGACAGCAACGCCACGCGCATCTACGAGCAGGAAATCATCGATGCCAAGCACAGCATCGAGAAGGCCAAGGGCGATCTCACCGGCGTGATGGCCAAGGAGATGCAGTCGGCCCGCGAGATCGAGCGCCTGAAGAACGAAGCCACGCGCTACGAAGGCCTCGCGCTCGAAGCCCTCAACAAAACGCAGGAAGGCCTCGCGCTCGACGTGGCCGCCAAGGTCGGCGCCATCGAGCAGGAGCTCGAGGAGCAGGCCAAGGCCCACGCCTCCTACGCGCTGCAGGTCTCCAAGCTCAAGGAACTGATCAAGTCGGCCGAGGCGCGCATCCGCGAGCACGAGCGCGAGATCGGCATCGCCAAGACCACCGAGAGCGTCTACCGCGCCACGCAGTCGATCTCCGAGAACATCGGCAGCGGCGGTTCGCGTCTGGCGAATGCGCGCGAATCGCTCGAACGCATCCGCGCCCGCCACGAAGACCTAGCCGATCGCATGACCGCCAGCCAGGCGCTCGAAAACGAACTGGGCCACCAGGCACTCGAGAAGAAGCTGGCCGCCGCGGGTATCGGCAGCGATGCCGACCGCACCGGCAAAGTGATGGAACGCATCCGCGCCCGCCAGGCCAACCCCAGCGGACCGGCCTCCGAATGAACGTGCGGGTCAAGCCGGTTCGCTGGCAAGGCTCGGACGATGCGATACGCGCCGTCCAGGTGGCGTTCGACGTGGAAGAGGCCGTGCTGGAGGCGGTGCGAACGGCCGCCTTCGATCAGCATGTGTCCACCTCCGATCAGATCCGCCAGGTGCTGGGCCTGGCGACCACGTCGAAGCCCAAGCGTCCGCGCCTGACGGTGTCGCTCAGTGGGGCAGACTACGAATTCCTGGCGAAGCGCTACGGCCTCGCCGCCGACGACCGCCTGGCCATCAAGGAGAGGGCCACGCGCGACCTGATCGCGTTTGCAAGCAGTGGGAAGAAGGGCGCCGGCGCAGGGAAGCCGGGCCGCAAGTAGAACAACGAACAACAACCCGCAAGCGGGAGGATCAATGGGCAATTTCATGGATGCGGTGGTGGGCTATCCCACCGCGATCTACACGGTGCTGCTGGGCGTCGTGGTGATCTATTGGGTGCTCGCGGTGCTCGGCATGATCGATATCGGGCACTCCGGTGTCGACCTGCATGTCGATGCGCCGCATGTGCACGTCGATGCGCCTTCGGTCCACACGCACGCCGACACCGACAGCCACGACATCGGCCATATTGCCAGCTATGTGGTGGCCTTCGGCCTGAACGGCGTGCCGTTCTCGGTGGCCGTGAGCCTGCTGGTGCTGGTGTCGTGGACGTTGTGCTGTCTCGGTGGCGAATGGCTGCTGCCGCTGGTGCCGACGATGCTGCTCAAGCTCGTGGCCGGCACGGTGCTGCTGGTGGCCAGCGCGGCCATCGCCATTCCCGTCACCGCGATCGCGATCCGGCCGCTCCGAGGTCTGTTCGTGAGTCACACGGCCGTGAGCAACGCGGCGCTGGTCGGCCAGGCCTGCCGCGTCATCACGGGAGTGGTCAACGAGAAAGACGGCCGCGCCGAAATCACTCGCCGCGGCGCCAACATCAACATCCGCGTCTGGGCGCCTACGCCCAACACGCTCAAGCGTGGCTCTCACGCGCTGATCCTCGAGTACGACGAGGCAGCCGCACGCTATCTCATCGCGGCGCACGAAGACATCGTCTGACCGCAGCATCCAATCACAACTTCGTCTAAGAACACCTGGAGAAAACAAAGATGCAGCCCATCCTCATCGCCACCGGCATATCGGTCGTCATCATCCTCGGCCTGTTCGCGATGTTCGCCAAGTTCTATCGCAAGATCGAACAGGGCCACGCACTCATCGTGAACACGCTGCGCGCCGAGCCCGAGGTGACCTTCACCGGGCGGATGGTCTACCCGATCATCCACAAGGCTGAGCTGATGGACATCTCGGTCAAGACCATCGAGATCGACCGCTCCGGCAACGAAGGCCTCATCTGCCGCGACAACATCCGCGCGGACATCAAGGTGAAGTTCTTCGTGCGCGTCAACAAGACCGCCGACGACGTGCTGAAGGTGGCGCAGGGCATCGGCTGCGCGCGGGCCTCCAACCACGAAACGCTGGAAGAGCTGTTCTCCGCCAAGTTCTCCGAAGCGCTCAAGACCGTGGGCAAGTCGATGGACTTCGTCGACCTCTACCAGGCGCGCGACGGTTTCCGTGACCAGATCATCAGCCAGATCGGCAACGACCTCTCGGGCTATGTGCTCGAAGACGCCGCCATCGACTACCTGGAGCAGACGCCGCTGTCGGAGCTGGACGCCAACAACATCCTCGATGCGCAGGGCATCAAGAAGATCACCGAACTCACGGCGGTCGAGCATGTGCGCACCAACGAGCTGCGCCGCAACGAGGAAATGCAGATCAAGAAGAAGAACGTCGAGACGCAGGAAGCGCTGCTCGAGCTCGAACGCCAGCAGGCCGATGCCACCTCGCGCCAGCACCGTGAGATCGCCAGCGTGCGTGCCCGCGAGGAGGCTGAAACTTCCAAGATCCAGTCCGAAGAGCGCACCAAGTCCGAAACCGCGCGCCTGCTCTCGGAGCAGACCGTGGCCGTGCAGCAGGAAAACGTGCAGCGCGAGAAGGAAGTCGCCGAGAACAACCGCAAGCGCGCAGTGGCCGTCGAGGAAGAAAAGGTCACGCGTGCCCGCGACCTCGAAATCGTCGACCGCGAGAAGGAAGTGACGCTGCAGCGCATTGAAAAGGACAAGGCCGTCGAAGTGCAGAAGAAGGCGATTGCCGACGTGATCCGCGAGCGCATCGTGGTCGAGCGCACCGTGGCCGAGCAGGAAGAAGCCATCAAGGAACTGCGCGTGGTGGCCGAGGCCGAGCGCACCAAGAAATCGGTCGTGATCATGGCCGAGGGCCAGGCCGACGAGAAGATGGTGATCGACGTGAAGGCGGCCGAAACGCAGGAAAAGCGCGCCCGCCACAAGGCGGCCGAAGAACTGACGCTGGCCGATGCCAAGCTCAAGGTGGCCGAGCGCGATGCCGAATCGAAGAAGCGCGAAGCCGAGGGCATGGAAGCTCTCTCCGCCGCGCCGGGCCTTGCGGCCGCCAAGGTCGAGATCGCCACCGCGCAGGCACGCCTGGCCACGTTCGAGGCCGAAGCTTCGGGCAAGGAAAAGCTGGGGCTGGCCGACGTGCATGTGCGCCAGGCGGACGCCGACGCCATCCTCAAGGCCGGCCAGGCCGACGCACAGGTGATCGAGGCGCGCTCGCAGGCTGAAGCCGCCGGCATGCGCGCCAAGTTCGATGCCGAAGCCTCGGGCAAGGAAAAGCTTGGCCTCGCCGACGTGAGCGTGCGCACGGCCGATGCCGAAGCCACGCTCAAGTCCGGGCAGGCCGATGCGCAGGTGATCGAAGCCCGCTTCAATGCCGAGGCCAAGGGCCTGCATGAGAAGTTCGAGGCCATGAAGTCCATGAGCCCCGAAACCCGCGACCACGAAGAGTTCCGCATGCGCCTGGAAAAGTCGCACATCGAGACGATGAAGGGCATCGACGCGCAGACCTCCATCGCCAAGGAACAGGCCGATGTGCTGGGCACCGCGCTGGCCAACGCCAAAATCGACATCGTGGGCGGCTCGGGCGACTACTTCGACAGCTTCGTGCGCTCGCTCTCCGTGGGCAAGGGCATCGACGGCGTCATCTCCAAGAGCCAGGCGGTGCAAGTGGCCTTCAAGGACCAGCTCTCGGGCGAACGCGATGTGGTGAAGGACCTGCGCGACATCGTCGGCGCCCTGGGCAATTCGTCGGGCGAGATTCAGAACCTCAGCGTGGCATCGCTGATGAGCAAGATCGCCGCCGACGGCACCGAGACGCAGAAGTCGGCGCTGCAGAACCTGATTTCCACCTTCCGCCACTGAACGGGGGCGCACGATGAACCCGAACCTGAAGTGCGGTTGCGCCGGACGCGCGGCCATGCAACCCGTGGCGCTGGCCGAAGCGCTGCTGGGCGTGCAATGCGCCGAGTGCCAAGGCATGGTGATGGGCATGGACGACTGGCGCGCCTGGAAGGCGGCAGACCCGAACCGTGTGCCGCATGAGGTCGACGACGAAGTCATCGAGGTGTTCGACATCGCCGCCGTGCGCCACTGCCCCGAATGCGACCGGCTGATGCAGCGCCTGCGCGTGAGCGCCGGCCCCGATTTCCGCATCGACCGCTGCGTGTCCTGCCAGAACCTGTGGTTCGACGCGGGCGAATGGCGCGCCATCGTGAGCCGCGGGCTTGCGGGCCGACTCGACGAACTGCTCTCCGACGGCTACCAGCGCCGGCTGCAGACCGAGGAGGTGCGCGAAGCCCGTCTGGCCTCGCTGCGCCGCCGCTACGGCAATGAATGCATCGACGAGCTGGACCGCATCCGTGCCTGGCTCGACACCCAGCCTCACCGCGACGAATTGCTCGCACTGCTGCGCGCGGACTGACCGCGCCGATCCATGCAATCCACCGACGAAACCGGAGCGCCGTCCGGCGCCCAGGCGCCGACCGACCAGACCGAAGCCCTGGTCTCCGGCAGCGGCAGCTACGACCTGCTGAAGAAACGGCTCGAAACCCAGGGCGAAGGCCTGCTCAAGAAGACGCAGGCGCTCAACGAGCAGCGGCTTGCCGAGTTCGGCCGCTCCGACCAGACGTTGATTTTGCGCACCCGCGCGCGCACCGAGAACAACGCCGTGGCGCGCGACATCGTGCGCATCGGCGACCTGCTCTTGTTCGGCTACAACGTCTTTATCGGTCTGCGCAAGGAAACGGCCGTGGGCGACGTGTTCGGCCTCTACCGGCTCGCAACACCAGGCGAAGCCGCCACCGAGAACGACGAGCTGCAGCCGGTGCCGCTGGCCGGCACCTTCCTCGAAGACACGCGCTTCGCCTCCGACTTTCGCGAGCTCTACGCCTACTACAAGCAGGCCACGCTGCTGCAGCTGCGCGTGACGCAGGACAAGCTGCTCGCCTCGTTCCAGATCGGCCAGCAGCTGCACGACGTGCGCGTGTTCCGCTGGGCCATCGAGCGCGACGGCAGCATCCACTACATCGACAACCGCGGCGAGCGCGACATCGCGCTGCCCGCGAGCCACGATTTCGAGTGGACCGTCGCCACGCGCGAAGACCACGTGGGCGGCAAGCATCCGCATGTGAACGTGCTCGACACGGTGTTCGTCGAGACGCTGGGCGGCGACCTCACGATCAAGATCGAGAACAACACCGAGACGGGCCTCGGCATCTACAGCGAACCGGTGGAGGACAAGAGCCAGTCGCTCACCGACGCCGAGATCGCCTGGGCCAAGCTCGGCATGCTGATCCTGCTGCGCGTGAAGCCCTACCGCGAGCAGGTCACGCGCTACCTGGTGTTCAACATCCGCACGCAGCAGGTCGAGCGCATCGACGCCATCGGTGGCTCGTGCGTGCAGTTGCCTGAAGACCACGGGATCATTTTTCCGGGCGGCTACTACCTGCAGTCGGGCGAATACAAGCGCTTCGACCTGCCGGCCGACGTGGTCGAGCACCTGCGCTTCAAGCGCATGCTGCGCTCGCCCAATGGCGAAGACGTGGCTTACGTCTTCTACGACCCGAAGCCCGGGCGCTATGCGCTCTTCAACTACAACCTGATCGAAAAGAAGCTCGCCACGCCGATCATTGCGAACGGCTACGCGCGCTTTGCGGACGGCCGCATCCTGGTGTTCCACGACAACGACGGCGAGCCGACGCGCGTGCACCCGATGCAGCTGTGGCAGACGCCGTTCGCCAGCGAAGAACATGTGAGCGCGCAGCCGCCCGCCACCGGCTTCTTCGGCAAGATCGGCAACGCCGAGCTGGTGCGCGGCGTGAGCGACCTCATGGGCATCGCCCGCGCGGTGCGGGAGCAAGCGCCCACGCGTGCCGCCTACGAAGACCTGATCCGCCAGTGCACCCGGGTGAGCGACGCGTACTTCTGGCTCGACGCGCCCGAAGCCACCGGCCTCATGGCCGAGCTGCGCAGCATTGCCGACGTGGCGCGCAGCACGCTGGCCGAGTTCGAGAAGGTCGACACGATCCGGCGCGAAACCGCGCGCGCATTGGCCCGGGCGGAAGACGCGCAGCATGCGCTGCTGGTCGACATCGCCAGCACCATCTGGCGCGCCCCCGACGATTTCGTGAAGGCGCTCGGGCGCCTGCGCGAGCGGCGCGGCGCGCTGCAGATGCTCAAAGAGCTGCGCTACGCCGACCTGCCGCGCATCGCGGCGATGGATGCTGCGCTCGAGGTCGAGCAGCAGCGCATCGGCGAACGCGCGATGCAGTTCCTGGCGGCTGACACCGCCTTCAACGGCCAGCGCCAGGCACTCGACAAGCTCGCGCTCGACCTGCCCAACTTGGCGACATCGCCTGCGCTCGGGCAGATGCTCGCCACGCTCGACGAACAGGCCGCGGGCCTCGATCTGCTGACCGAGCAGCTGGGCAGCTTGCCGGGCGGCGACGCGGTGATCCGCACCTCCATCCTCGACCGCATCTCGCTGATCTACGCCGACATCAACCGCATGCGCGCCGATGCGCGCGTGCGGCGCAAGTCGCTGGGCGCAACCGAGGCGCGCGCGGAGTTCGGCGCGCAGTTCAAGCTCTTCAGCCAGGCGGTGGAAAACGCGCTGGAGTTCGCCGACACGCCCGAGAAGTGCGACGACGCGCTCACGCGTCTCCTGGCCCAGCTCGAAGAAATTGAAGGCCGCTTCGCCGAGCAGGAAGACTTCCTCGCCGACATCGCCGAGAAGCGCGAGACCGTCTACGAAGCGCTCTCCGCGCGCCGTCAGAGCCTGGTGGAAGCGCGCCAGCGCCGCGCCCAGGGCGTGGTCGATGCGGCGGGGCGCATCCTCGACGGCATTCCGCGCCGCATCGCGCAGCTGGCCGACCTGACGCAGGTGCACAGCTACTTCGCCGCCGACCCGATGATCGGCAAGCTGCGCACGCTGATCGCCGACCTGCGCACGTTGGGCGCCGCGGTGCCGGCCGACGAGCTCGACACACGCCTGAAGACGGCGCGCGACCAGGCCCTGCGCTCCATCCGCGACAAGCGCGAGCTGGTGAGTGAGGGCGGCGACACGCTGCGCCTGGGGCGTCACGCCTTCACCGTGCACCGCCAGCCGGTCGATTTGACACTGGTGGCCCGCGACGAAGGCATGGCCTACCAGGTGACGGGCACCGACTACCAGAGCCCCGTGGACGAACCCCGGCTGCTGCCGCTTCAGCGCTACTGGAACCAGTCGCTGGTGTCCGAGACACCCGAGCTGTCGCGCGCGGAATACCTCGCAGGCCGCCTGCTGGAGGCGCTGCTCGACGGCAAGGCCGAGCGCAGCTGGGCCGAGGTGCTCACGCTGTTGGCCGAAGACCCGCTGCATCCGCAACTGCTCGACATGGTCCGTCGCTTCGCCGCCGCGCGGTATCAGGAGGGCTACCAAAAGGGCATCCACGACGACGACGCACTGCGACTTTTGGGCGCGCTCGTCGCGATGCAGGACCAAGCGGGCTTGCTGGCCTGGGGCCCGACCGAGCGCGCGTTGGCCTTGCTCTATTGGCAGCACGGGCACCTGATCGCCCATCGCGAATCGCTGCTGCGCCGCGCGCGCGCCGCGATGCAGATGCAGACCTTGTTCGGCCGGCGCGATGCGCTGGAGCAGCTCGAAGCCGACACGGCGCGTGCGCTGAAGCACTTCGCGCATGACGTGGCGCCCGACATGCTGCCGCTGGCCGAGACAGCGAGCGAAGAAGAGCGCGATGCGCACCAAGGCCGCGTGTCCACGCTGTGCGAACAGGCCGCCGCGTACCTCGTGCGCGAGCTGGCCGGCGAGCGCGGCGGCGAAGCCTGGGCCGTCTCGGGCGCGGGCGAAGACTTGGCGGCTGCGTTGCTGCGCGAGCTGGAACGCGGCGGCCGGCGCGATGCCTGGCAGCACGACCTCGACGCCGCACCGCCCGCGGAACGCTGGCGCCTCGCGCGCGACTGGGTGCGCGCCTATGCCGTGCACCAGGCGCCGCAGTCGATCGACTGGGTCGACGACGCGGCCAGCGTGCTGGCCATGCCGCTGCAGCGCACCCGCGTCAACGCGGCGCTCGACCGCACGGTCGAAGGCCTGCGCGGCGAGCATCCGCGCGTGGCCGAAGGTCGCATCACGCTGAACCTCAACGACTTCTGGCGCCGCTTCCTGTTCCACACCATGCATGCGGTGCCAGGCTACGAGGCGCTGCACAGCCTGCGCCACGAACTGCTCGAACGCGAGAAGGCGCGGCTCAAGCTCGGCCAGTTCCAGGCCAAGCCGCTCTCGACCTTCGTGCGCAACCAGCTGATCGACGAGCTCTACTTGCCCATCATCGGGGACAACCTCGCCAAGCAGATCGGCTCGGCGGGGGAGGGCAGCCGCACCGACCGCATGGGGTTGCTGCTGCTGATCTCGCCGCCCGGCTACGGCAAGACGACGCTGATGGAGTACGTGGCGGACCGGCTCGGCCTCATCTTCGTGCGCATCAACTGCCCGGCGCTCGGGCACGGCGTGACCGCCATCGACCCGGCCAACGCGCCCAACAGCGCGGCGCGGCAGGAGCTGGAAAAGCTCAACCTCGGTCTCGCGATGGGCAGCAACGTGATGCTGTACCTGGACGACATCCAGCACACCAGCCCCGAGTTTTTGCAGAAGTTCATTGCGCTGGCCGACGGCACGCGCCGCATCGAGGGCGTGTGGAACGGCGAGCCGCGCAGCTACGACATGCGGGGCAAGCGCTTCGCCATCGTGATGGCGGGCAACCCGTACACCGAGTCGGGCGACGTGTTCAAGATTCCGGACATGCTGGCCAACCGCGCCGACATCTACAACCTGGGCGACGTGCTCTCGGGCCGCGAGGCGGCGTTCGCGCTCTCGTACATCGAGAACAGCCTGACCTCCAACCCCACGCTGATGCCGCTGGCTTCGCGCGACCCGAAGGACGTGCAGCTGCTGGTGAAGATGGCGCAGGGCCACGACGTGCCCAGCAGCGCGCTTTCGCATGCCTACAGCGCGGTCGAGCTGGAGGAAATCAAGGCGTTGCTGCAGCGCCTGTTCCGCGCGCGCGACCTGCTGCTCAAGGTCAACCTCGCGTACATCGAATCGGCCGCGCAGCAAGAGAGCTACCGCGTCGCGCCGCCCTTCAAGCTGCAGGGCAGTTACCGCAACATGACCAAGCTCGCGGGCAAGATCACGCCGCTGATGCGCGACGATGAGCTCGATGCGCTGCTTCGTGACCACTACCGCGGCGAAGCGCAGACGCTGACCACCGGCGCGGAAGAAAACCTGCTGCGCCTCGCGCAACTGCTCGGCAGCCCGACGCCCGAAGAAAGCGCTCGCTGGAAGGCCATCTGCGAGGAGTTCGTGCGGCAGCGCAAGCTGGGCGGAGCGGACGTGGACGGCAGCCAGCGCATCGCGAGCAGCATGCTCGACGTGGCGCGCGCGGTCGATGCGCTCAAGCCCGAACCCAAGCCTGTCTCAGAGGGGCCGAGCGAAAGCCAGCGCTTGGCCGACGCCATGCTCCAGATCGCCGTGACCTACCGCGAACTGATCCTGCCGCTGGTGACCGCCACCGAGCGCCGGCTCGAACTCGACCGGTCGATCAAGCAGGACATGGAGCGGCTCGCGGCCGAAGTGCAGGCGAGCCGCGCGGCACCGAAGCGCACGCCCCCGCCCAAACCAGACAAGGATCACTGATGTCCGCACTGCCCGAACTGCTCGCCCAGCTCGACGCCACCATGGCCGACGCACGCCTGAGCGACGACGAGCGCCGCGTGCTGGTCCATACCCTGCGCGAAGCCTCGCCACCGGAGGACGGCCTGCGCCAGCTGCGCAACCGCGCCTTCGACCTGGTGCGCGCGCGCACTGCCGACCCCGAGCAGCTGTCGCTGCTCAAGTGGCTCGAAGGCGTGGTCCGCTCGATCGACACGGGCCGCTCGCCCGATGCGGTCGCGGTGCACTCGCAGGCCTTCTTCAGCCCGGGCACGGCTTGCCTGCAGGCGATCAACCAGCAACTGAAGGCCGCGAAGCGCTCGGTCGACCTGTGCGTCTTCACGCTGTCGGACGACCGCATCACCGCCGAGGTGCTGGCTGCACAGCGGCGCGGCGTGGCGGTGCGCTTGATCACCGACAACGACAAGGAGTTCGACCGCGGCAGCGATGTCGGACAACTGCGCGCGGCCGGCATTCCGGTCGCAGTGGACCGCACCGATGCCCACATGCACCACAAGTTCGCCATCTTCGACGGCGCGCGGCTCATCAACGGCAGCTACAACTGGACGCGCAGCGCTTGCGAATACAACGAGGAGAACGTGATCCTCAGCAACGACCCTTCGCTCGTTCGCCGCTTCGCGGACGAATTCGACACCTTGTGGAAAGAACTGCAGGCCGACTGATGGCGAGACGAATCGACTACGACTGGGAGCTGCCTCCCGAAATGCAGCAGCGGCTGGGCGGCACGACCTACGGGGCGCAGCGCATCATTCACGAGCAGGGCCACCTGATGGTGATCCTGCACGAGCCGCCCGCCGGCTCCGGCGCCGAGCGCAAGCCCGCTGTGTTCCTGCGCAAGCCCGATGGGGCGTGGCTGCACAAGGGCAACAACCCCGGCGAACGGGCGCTCGCCAAGCTGCTGGAGAGCTATCGCGCGGCGTTCAGCACCTTCGAGATCCGTCACCAGTCGGCGGAAACGGCGGAGGAACTGTTCCAGATCCTCGGTCCGCTGATCCCGCTCACGCGCGCCGCGATGAACATGCAGGCCACCCTGCAGGCGGCGCGCGAAGCGGCCAAGGACGACCTGATGCTCATCGACCTGCGCGACCTGGCGGTCGAGATCACGCGCGGCATGGAACTGCTGCTGGCCGACACCCGCATGTCGCTGGACTACCGCCTCGCGCACGCGGCCGAAGAACAGGCGCGTGCGGGTATCGAGGTGAGCCGTGCGCAGCACAAGCTCAACACCATCGCTGCGCTCACCTTTCCGCTGATGGCCATTGGCGCCGCCTTCGGCATGAACCTGCACAGCGGCGCGGAGAATCTGCCGGCCTGGGTGTACTGGGTGATCTTCGCGGCCGGCATCTGCCTGGGCGTGATGCTGCGAGGCTGGGTCAAGGCGCCTGTGGCGCCGCCGGTCATTGCAAAGCCGGCGTCCACGCTGAAGAAGAAATAGGGCGAACGGAGGAGGCGGGCCTTCGTGATTCGCGAGGTCCCGCTGCCGAATCGGCACTTCTCTTCATCGCGATCTGCTTCTAGAGTCGCCTGCTTTCGCACAAGCAGAAAGACCTCCATGATCGACCATCTGGATCACCTGGTGCTCACGACCGCCAACGAAGAAGCCTGCGTGCGCTTCTACGTCGACGCGCTGGGCATGACGCTGGAGACCTTCGGCGCCGGCCGCAAGGCCTTCCGTTTCGGCAACCAGAAGATCAACCTGCATGTGAAGGGGCACGAGTTCGAGCCGAAGGCCGATGTGCCCACGCCCGGTTCGCTGGACCTGTGCTTCATCGCCAGCGTGCCGCTCGAAGCGGTCATCGAACGTCTGGGCGAGAAGGGCGTGCCGATCATCGAAGGCCCGGTCATGCGCACGGGCGCCGTCTCGCGCATCCGCTCGGTCTATGTGCGCGATCCCGACTTGAATCTCATCGAGATTTCGGAGCTTGCGCCCTGAAGTTCGCACCTGATCGAGCCGTAGCCGCGGCTACGCCTTGACGCCGAGCACAGAGAGGATGATCGCCGCCAGCGTCAGGGTCACCGGCAGGCGGTGCGTGGCGATGGCATGGACCTGGGCGACGGACAGCTTCGTTTGCTGAAGGAAGTTCTTTTCGGAATGAAGGGCTGTGGACATGGCATTGACTCCTGAATGGTGCGAACGGCTTGTTCGCATGGGTTCAAAGATAGACCTCTGAACGCGCAGCGACACGGGCCTTTCGAGGACGCGGCGTTTCCGTTTTCGCAACGATCCAAGGTGCAGATTTCGGAACTTCCAGCCCCGCGTGGTGATCGTGGGGCGGTGCGCGTCTTAGCCAGCGATGAGCTTCTGCACCAGCTCCGCGGTGGTCGCCGCCGTGTACTTGCGCATCAACCGCGCCCGGTGCAATTCGACCGTGCGGTGGCTGATGCCCAGCGCCTTGCCGATTTCCTTGGAGGTCAGCCCCTGCATCACCTGCGCCGCGACCTCGCGCTCGCGCGGCGTGAGTTCGGCCTTCACCGCGCGGCGCGAGCCCAGGTCCTCGAAGGTCCAGATGCCGGCCTCGTGCGGCGCCGCGCGGTTCATCGCATGGCCGGTGACGTGGCACCAGAAGGTCTCGCCGGCGATGGCGCCATGCAGGCCACCCAGGCGCTTCATCATGCGGTTGTCGGCGTAGTTGCCATTGGCGTTCAGAAAGGGTTCCATGCGCTTGCCGATGCGCTCGAACTCGGCCACGCTGGGGTACAGGATGCTGAACGAATGCCCCACCAATGCGGAGGGCGTTGCGCCGAAGATCTCGCACACGCGCAGGTTGCAGGCCACGATGGTGCGGTTGCTCGAAACCACCATGCCGACGGGTGCGTGTTCAAAAGCCAGCCGGTAATCGATCTCGGGCATCGGGGGTCACCATTACGAAATACTACGTATACGGGTACGTAGTATCGTTGACAGCTTCCCACCCAATCACCCACCCACTCTCACCATTCCATCAAGGAGCCCGAGTGAACAAGATTTATCCCTCCGCAGACGCGGCACTCAAGGGGGTCGTGGCCGACGGGCAGATGCTCGCGGTCGGCGGCTTCGGCCTGT
>Ga0163161_10000461_pt1 | contig 33718 bp, 22 predicted proteins | sample S45metaG_FD_129847 | JGI IMG/M metagenome (GOLD analysis project Ga0163161, IMG submission 129847) | Switchgrass rhizosphere microbial communities from Kellogg Biological Station, Michigan, USA - S4-5 metaG | ecosystem: Host-associated > Plants > Roots > Rhizosphere > Soil | place: USA... | reverse complement strand
GTGCCGGCTGTGGCAGGAACCTATACCTATACCTGGTATAAAGATGGTATAAAAATGGCTCAGACTACACCAACTATTACTGTAACTACACCAGGTGTAGTATATACAGGTATGGTGACTACTCAGGCTGGATGTTCAAGTACTGTGGCTACAAAAACAATTGCAGCTAATGTTTCTGACTTACCGGTGCTTACATGGGTTACAAAAAGCCCAGTAGGTACTTATGGAACTAATGTTGGTTTGGAGACTGCTATCCAGTTTGGTCCTGCGTCATCTTATATATGGACTGCTGATAAAGGAACTGTTGTAGGTTCAGGAGCGAGTGTTTCAATCAAGCTTCCTGCTTCAGGAGCAGATAATGAGAAGACAACAGTTAAAGCAACTGCTGTAAACAGCTGTGGTAAATCTGCTGAAATATCAATTGAGATTATCATGAACAACGCATGTTCTACACCTGTGCTTACAGCACAGTCTGATCCTATTCAAACAGTAACTGCAGGATCAAGTGCTAATGTAGCAGTATCGGTATCGTCTGGGGTAAACCCAACCTACCAATGGTACAGCAATGCAACAAACAGTACTACAGGTGGTACACCGGTAGGTACATCTTCGGCTTCGTATACTTATACTCCATCAGGAGCAGGTACAACTTATTTTTATTGTATCGTGACTAATAGTTGTGCGGGTAATCTTAAAGCTACTTCACCAGTATTTACGATAACAGCAAATGCTAACCCGGCTACATTACCGGATGGTTCAGGATTATTGAGTGGTAAATCTTGTTTTGATATTGCCGAGAGCAACGATGGTGGTTCTTGTGGTATATTATCAACACGTACAGCAATTAAGGCAGATTTTAACCAGACAGCTACAAACACACAAACCTATACGTTTAAACCAAGCGGTGCTGCAGTAAGTAAAGTTCGTTTTGCTTATGTAGAATCTTTAGGAGGTGCTATTGTAAAATCGCTTACTAACAATGGTAATCCAGCAGCGCTAAGTGTATCTGGAGCTGTTACAGCAACGGTAGTATACAAAAATACGTTGAGCAGTACAAATGGTGCCGGTACAGGTGCCGCTTTTGGTAAAACAACAGCCAATGCTTTAACCGTTGATTTGTATGTAATTTACAACAACAAAGGTGACGGATCAGGTGTAGATGTAAAGGTAAAACTAACCGCAAAAATACAAGATTGTGCTTGTTGTGGTGCTATGATAAGCCCTACAGTATTTAAATCATTTATGTGTCATAACCTTGGTGCCAACCAAAGCTTAGATCCTATGGTACCTAATGCTGGTTTAGTAGGAGATAAATATACTTGGGGTGCAAAGACTCCTACAGGTGCTCAGGGTACTGCGGATTCTTGGGGATTTGTTAGTAATGCTAAAGGTGCTAATGATCCTTGTCCAGCAGGATATAGAGTACCTACTAATGATGTATGGAAAGGAATAATAGCTAATAACAAACTTACTTATATGGGGAATGCTGCTGTAAGCAGTACAGGTGCACTGCAAGGTGTTGGAGGAGTGAAAGTAGGAGAATTAATGATGATACCTTATACAGGATCATATAGTCCCAATTATGCAGCTGGTTACTGGGGTAATGAACAAACGGTAACGCAAAATACAACTGGCTCTGCTGCTTGTATAACTACTTACACACAATTTCTTTTTGGAACTTTTGATACCAGATATAGATATAATGTTCGTTGTATGTCAGAAAACTAATAATAAAGCTTAAGCAATAACCGGGTCACAATTTATAAGTTTTAGATAAAAACCTGGAGGAGTTATACTCCTCCAGGTTTAAATAAGATCTGTTTTGCTAAAGCAAAAAATAAATAAAAGTCATGCGCTTTTCATGTCCTGCAATCTGGCAGGAATGAAAAGTGAGTGATTAAAGAATCCATTGTTTGTTATATTGTTTTTGTAAGAGTAGAGAATGCCAGTTCTTCCTTTTTACATGATATTTCAAATGAGCAGCCAGCAGGTCAAAAGCCTGTTGGCTTTTTTTTATACCTATATGAAATACTTTGCGGTCACTTTGTGCAAAATGGCACACGGATAACACAGATTAAACAGATTTTATTTTAATCAAAAACACTTGTAAACAGTACTGTTTATATAGCATTATTTGCAAGTACCTTATTCTGCCACTCTAAAAACTTTTATTAGCAATTAAGCTTATTCTTTAAACTCATTTTTATTCCTCAGATAATACTAATTTAAATCAGAGAGAATGAAAATAAAAATACTTTATACACCACTCTTTTTTGCAGTCCTGTTATTTTCATTTTCAGTAACCATTAATGCACAAACAATCATTAGCCCGACACCTTGTATTAGTGCAGCGGCAGAAGGAACCAAAATGCTTACAGCAACAAGGCAGACAACTCTTAATGACGAGGCTGATGCATTGGTAAACGGAGAGGCTTTAAGCAGTTTTAGTACATTTTGTGCAGGCGAATCACTGGATTTAAGTGTTGCCAACAAAAAAGATAATGTTACTTATACCTGGTACAATGGCAGCGATATAATCACCTCTAATCCTTTTGCAGTACCAGCCAGCCTGACTGAAATTACATTGCGTCTGGTAGCTGTTGACAATAGCTTACCGGTACTTTCATGGGTTTTAAAACCTGCATCTGGTTATTTTGGAAATACGGTTAGTCTGCAGACCTCAATTGAGTTTGGCCCTGCAGTATCTTATACATGGACTGCTGATAACGACGCTGTTATTATAGGTTCAGGAGCAGGGGTTTCAATCCGGCTTCCTGCTTCAGGAACAGATGGCACGGAGTTAACCGTTAAAGTAACTGCTGTAAACAGCTGTGGTAAATCTGCCGAAATAACAGCTGTAATTATCATGAATAATGAATGTCCTGCACCTGGCCTTACGGCACAGTCTGATCTTATTCAAACAATAACTACAGGATCAAGTGCTGAGACAGCAGTATCTGTATCATCCGGGGTAAACGAAACCTACCAATGGTACAGCAATACAACAGCCAGTACTACAGGCGGCACACTGGTGGGCAGCAATTCAACTTCGTATTCTTATACCCCATCTGATGCAGGTACAATGTTTTTTTATTGTATCGTGACTAATGGTTGTGTGGGTAACCCGAAAGCAGTTTCACCAATATTTACGGTAACAGCCGTTAACCCGGCTGTACTGCCAATAGGCGCAGGAACATTGAGTGGTAAAACTTGTTTTGATATTGCAGAAAGTAATGATGGCGGTAGTTGTACACCATTAAGCGGACGTTTAGCAACTAAGGCAGATTTTAGCCAGACAGCGACTAACACGCAAACCTATACGTTTACACCAAGCGGTGCAGTAAGTAAAATTCGTTTTGCTTATGTAGAATCTTTAGAGGGTGCTATTGTAAAATCGATTACTAATAATGGTAATGAAGCCGGCCTTTATGTATCTGGAGCAGTTACAGCAACGGTTGTATATAACAACACTTTGAGCAGTACCAATGGTGCGGGTACAGGTACCGCTTTTGGTAAAACAACAGCAGATGCTTTAACAGTTGATTTGTATGTCATTTACAACAATAAAGCAGATGGATCAGGTACAGATGAAAGAGTAAAACTAACAGCAAAAATACAGGATTGTGCTTGTTGTGGTGCTATGATAAGCCCAACAGTATATAAAACGTTTATGTGTTATAATCTTGGTGTAAGTGCAAGTTCAAATTTAGATCCTATGGTGCCTAATGCATATATAAGAGGAGACTATTATGGTTATGGGAAACAAACTCCAGCTATGTTTGGTTATATACTGGGAGATAATCAGGGAGCCTACTTGCCATATACCGCCAGCAGTTGGGGTAATGGAGTTAAAACGGCTACTGACCCTTGCCCTGCAGGTTATCGTGTACCTAGTAAAAGTGAATGGCAAGGAGTAGTTGCAAACAATACAAGAACTGCAGTTGGTGGTGCTCGATCAGGTGATTGGGGATATCTCTATACAGGAGTTAAGTTCGGAAATTTCATGATGCTGCCTACAGCAGGAGCATATAACTATGTAAATTATAATATGTATTTATCTAAAAATGCTAGTCTTATGTATATGTCAAGTACTTCTGCTTCTTTAGAAGGACCTTTTAGTGCCTTAAGTGATGGTAGTTATGCTGGCTCTTCTGCTACGGTGACTGAAGTTGGGTATAAGACTTTTGGAAGCGTACGTTGTATATCAGAGAATTAAAAAAAAACTACAGCAATTAATTAGAAAAATCCGTTTTTATCAGCGTTTTCGCTTTAGCGAATCAGTAAAATCAGTGTCTAATCTGGACGCGGATAAAACAGATTTATTTCGTAAAAACGCGGATAAAAACGGATTTTATTTTTTAAAAGCCTAACTTAATGACAATATCCAATTCCGAAGCTTCGGGACGGAACGCAAAGCTTTGTATTGATCTAGCTTTGTGAACTTAATCACCACAATATCATGCAAAAAACTTTGCGAACTTTGCGGTAAAATTTTCTTTAGATCAGCAATATTAAATATATTCTAATGTTCGTTCCAGCGCCATGCCTCGCGAGCCTTTTATTAAAATTGTATTCTCGTTAAAATGGATCGTTTTGAGATATGCTGCAAAAGCATCAAAAGTTTCGAAAAAGTGAATGTTACCATTAGAGACTCTGTTCTCGTAAAAATATTTTCCAATTAAATAACAAACAGATTTTTCCTGATTTGATAAAGAATCAACAATAATCTTATGCTCTTCATGGCTTTCGTCTCCAAGCTCAAACATATCTCCCAGGATCATTACTTTGTTCTGATTTTCTAATTGCAGAAAATTAGTAATCGCCACAGCCATACTACTCGGATTAGCATTATAAGCATCCAGAATAATTTGATTGGATTCCTTTTTTAGTAATTGCGATCTGTTGTTTTCAGGAATATAGTTCCCGATAGCTTGTTTTACATCAGTTTCAACAACTTTAAAGTACTTTCCTATCGCAACAGCGGCATTAATATTATTAGCATTGTAAAGTCCAATTAAATGCGATTCTACGATAAAATTATCATAGTCGACAACAACAAATGGATTTGCCTGAATACTTTTGATATTAAGATTGGATTTCTCTTTATTTACCCCAAAAGTAAACGTTTCAATTCCTTTAGATTTCTCAATCTGAATTGGATCTTCAAGATTAACAAAAGCCAATTTATTGTTTTTTAAGAGATATTGATACATCTCGCTCTTACCCTGAATAACGCCTTCAACACCACCAAAACCTTCTAAGTGTGCTTTTCCAAAATTGGTTATATAACCATAATCAGGCTGAGCAATTTCACACAAAAATTCAATTTCTTTTTTGTGATTCGCCCCCATTTCTACAATTCCAATTTCAGTTTCCTTTGAAAAAGACAGCAAAGTCAATGGAACTCCAATATGATTATTCAAATTTCCAACGGTAGCTTTCGTTTTAAATTTCTTAGAAAGCACTACATTAATAAGTTCTTTTGTAGTTGTTTTTCCGTTGCTTCCTGTAAGTGCAACAATAGGTAATTTCAAATAAGAACGATGAAATTTTGCCAATTCCTGCAATGTTTCTAAACTGTTCTGAACCAGAATAGTTCTTTCGTCTATCGCATAAGCCGCATTGTCAATAATAACGTACAAAGCTCCTAATTCGAGCGCTTTTGCGGCAAAAGTATTAGCATCAAAGTTCTCGCCTTTTATAGCGAAAAACATAGAACCTTTTTCAATTTTTCTTGTATCAATTGAAACGGAACTACTTTGTAAAAACAAGTTATGAATCTCCTGAATATTCATTTATATTTTATTTTATTGATCGTAAAAGTAGAAAAAAAACAATAAAAAAATTCCAAATTCCAGACTGAAATAATCAGCTTTTGGAATTTGGAATTTTTTATTAAAATTTATTTCTAAAACCTAGTTTCTAGGTGATTTTCTTTTTTCAGATTTTGCACCTACTCTAGACATTGCACATCTAAATCCGATGTAATCAGTTGCCATATCCTGAGGGAAATATCTTCTTTGAGCCGGATCTAACCAATAAGCTCTATCTCTCCAAGAACCACCTTTGTAAACTCTTACATTATCATCGATTAATGTAGTACGTTTACTTGAGCTATCGTATTTTCTAGTCATCTGACCTAAACTATCTGTTGTGATATTATGTTTAGGAGAGTTGTACATTGCCTGATCAGCTTTTGGTCCTGACTCAGAATCTCCAAAGTCAAAATATCTTGAAGATTGTTTGTCACCATCTCTGTAGTTGATATTGTCACTTGTACTAAAATTAGTTCTTAAGTAAGTTTCATTGTCATCAACTGGAACCTGAGCGATTTCTCCCGGTAAGTTTGTTGCTACTTTTTTACCATTACTTAATGTTTTGTATTGAATATTATCTTTAGTGATAATTTCAATTTTTCCATCTTTACCAATTTTGTTTTTAGCATATTGATTTCCTCTAAAATAGTTGAAATCATTTGCTTCATTGTCGATAATAGGTCTGTAAACATCGGCAACCCATTCGGCTACGTTTCCAGCCATATCATATAATCCAAAATCGTTGGCAGCATAACTTTTTACTTGATTTGTAATATCTGCACCATCATCTGACCAACCAGCAATTCCACCGTAATCACCGTTTCCTTGTTTAAAGTTAGCCAATTGATCTCCTTTGTTTTTACGTTTAGAAGAACGTGTATAATCTCCGGACCAAGGATATTTCTTTTGTCCTTTATATATATTGTATTCTCTTTGTCCAACATCTGCTGCAGCTGCATACTCCCATTCTGCTTCAGTAGGAAGTCTGTATTCTGGCAAGATAACTCCGGAAGAACGTTGTGCATAAACATTTTTCTCTTCAGGAACTACTCCGTCTTTTCCGGCTTTTGGTCTTTTCCCACCTGGGTTTTTCTTCAATACAATCTCTTCACTACCTCCACGTGCAGTACTAGGAGACATTAAATAAGCTTCAGTGTTAAATGCATTATCACCAGTAACATCGTTGGTTTTAGCACCTTTTTGAAGGTATCCGTTCTTTTCCAAAACAGCTTCATTAACACGGTCTGTTCTCCATTTAGCAAATTCAACAGCCTGAATCCAGTTCACACCAACTACAGGATAGTTTGCATAAGATGGATGTCTCAAATAGTTGTTAGTCATCGTTTCGTTATATCCTAAACGATTTCTCCACACCAATGTATCTGGCGATGCTCCTTCGTAAATGTTTTTGTAATTTTCTTCTGTTGGAGGGAAAACTTTCTTTAACCACTCCAGGTATTCTAAGTACATACCATTCGTAACTTCAGTTTCATCCATATAGAATGACTGAACGTGTTGTTGAGTAGGTGTGTTATTCCAATCATGCATAACATCATCCTGTACTTTACCCATAGTAAACGTACCTCCTTCAACAAAAACTAAACCAGGACCAGCCTGTTGTTTTTTTCCTGCATTTCTAGCAGCCGTTCCATTCTGACTATCTACATCCCAACCTGTTGCTCTTGAAGCGTGACTGGAACTCGATTTTTTGCTACAACTAGCCGTGCCTAACATCAATACCATTGACATCATTAATTGCAGGGCTACAATTTTGTTTACTTTCATACTCATTCTTAGGTGATAAATTTAGGTGCTGCAATATAATAATTAACATTTAATTAGCAACATCTGTTCTAATAATTTTATTTAGCTGTTTTTTACCAGAAAATAACCTATAGTTACGAACGCAAAAATATACTTTTTATTATTTACTATAACATGAAATACTATATTTTTACTTACTAAAATATTTTTAAATTAATCCCGTCTTTCCAACTGATGAAACAAGCCTTAATCTTATACCTTTTTTTAATTCCATTTATCTCATTTTCCCAGATAAATGGCAGCTTAACACTAGATTGGAAAAATAAAAAAGAGATAAGTTTCGGTGAATCAAAAACAACAATTCCGTACTTTTCAGGAAACAGTTTTCGTTATAACACTACAAAAAAAAACATAACATTATTACTTAACCTGAACGAAACAGGTGCTTCAGCCGCCAATTCAGTACAAATCTCAAATGTTATCTACGAATCAATCTCAATCGCAGACTTAGGAGATTTATCAAAAGAAAACATCCCTGAAAAGCCAAATGAAACCTTAAAAACAACTATTTCAAGAGACAAAACACAAGCTTTCCTTTCTCTTTCTCCTATTATAAAGGAAGGAAACAGTTATAAACGAATCAAATCATTCACTTACTCTTCCGGTAATATAGCATCAAAAAGAACCAATACAACCTCTTTTCGAAAATCCGCTTCAATCTACAATTCGGTTTTAACAAGTGGAGATTGGTATCGTTTCTACGTAGAAAAATCAGGCGTTTACAGAATCTCAAAGTCTTTTTTACAAAGTTTAGGATTTGACCCGAGTAAAGTAGACCCAAGAAGAATTAAAATTTATGGAAATGGAGGAAGAATGCTTCCACTAGCCAATAACGTTTATTATCCGGACGACTTGATCGAAAATGCCATCCAGATACCAGGAGAAAGCGACGGAACATTCAACAATGAAGATTATATTCTTTTTTATGCTGAAGGAGTTAACAACTGGAGCTCAGAAAGCCAAACCAATCTGAATCTATACGACACAAAATCGTACTATTATATAACAGCTACCGGAGGTGACGGAAAAAGAATTTCACCACTAAACCAACCAACAGCAGGCAGCACTCTTGAACTGAACACGTTTGATGACTATCAATACCACGAAATCGACCAAACAAATATTGTACATCTGGGACGCCGCTGGCTTGGAGAATCATTCGATATTAATCAGGAACAGGAATTCGAATTCAACTTCCAAAATCTTGAAACCTCCGTTCCTGTAAAAATACAGCTCAATGCAGCGGCAGCCGCCTACACTCCTACTTCATTTGCCGTTTCTGCCAATGGACAAAATATTGGCACACTAAACTTTAAAGCTTTAACTGCCAGTTCTGCTACAAAATACGACACTTTACTTTCTCCGTTTAAAAATACATTTACCGGAACCGACAACATAAAAATCAAACTTGCTTATAACAATAATGGCGTTCCCGGATCTAAAGGATATCTGGACTATATTAATTTAATAGCCAAAAGAAAACTAATAGGCACTGGAAAACAATTTAAATTTCAGTACGATTTAGCCGGTTCTACTCCGGGAGTTGTAAATTACACTATTGGAAACGCTCAGGGCATTTCTCAAATTTGGGACATTACAGACCTATATAATGTATTAAAAATTGAAAACCCAAATCAAACCTCTTTTAGCTTCAAAGCAAATTTGGGAGAAATTAGAAAATACATTGCCATTGACGCTGCCGATTATTTTACTCCTTTAAAAGAAAGTCAGTCAAAAATCACCAATCAAAACCTAAAAGGAACCTTATTTAAAAATACCCAGAATAATTTTCAGGATATCGATTATGTAATTATCACTCCAAAATTTTTAGTTTCTCAAGCAGAAAAACTAGCCAGTTTTCACCGGACTTATTCTAATTTAAACGTAAAAGTAATTGCATTAGAAAACATCTATCAGGAATTTTCATCAGGGAAACAAGATATTGCAGCCATTAGAAATTGCATTAGATACATTTATGAAAATGCCTCATCAACCGAAAAAAAGGTAAAATTTTTAAATTTATTCGGAGATGCTTCCTTCGATTATAAAAGCAGAACTCTAAACAACAATAATATTGTACCTATATATCATGCTTTATGCAGTAACACTGTTGGGGAAGAATCTTTTGCCTCAGATGATTTTTATGCACGCATGGATCCCGACGAAGGAAATGATAATTCTTCTTTTGGAGGAATTGACATTGCAGTTGGAAGAATGTTGGTTTCTGACAATGCACAGGCGTCAGAAATGATCAATAAAGTTATAGAATATCATGATGGAAAGTCCTACGGAAATTGGAGAAATAACCTTGTTTTGCTAAGCGATGATTCTGACCAGAATTCAGACTCCTCATTACAAGCGCGTCAAAACACATTAGCAGATCGCATTGCAACTGAAAAGCCGTTTTTTAATGTTAGTAAAATTCTTTTAGATTCCTATACACAAGAAGCATCCGCCGGAGGTTCGAGATATCCGAAAGCAAGATCAGATTTTTTTAATGCCTTTGAAAAAGGCGCCTTAGTTTTTAATTATTTAGGACATGGTGGAGAAGACGGTTTGGCAAGCGAAAGAATTTGGGAAAAATCAGACGGACAAAATTTAAGCAATCAATACAAATACCCATTATTCATTACCATTACCTGTGAATTTTCAAGATTCGACGATCCTACAAGACCAACTGCAGGAGAATATGTCTATTGGAATCCTAAAGGCGGAGCAATTTCTTTACTAACAACAATTCGCGAAATCGGACAACCTACTGCAGAAAACTTTAACGATATTCTGAATAAAAACTTATTTTCTTACGGCTCAAATCAATACGCTGCCATTTCAGAAGTACTTAGAAACTCCAAAAACGAAAGCCCAAGTTCAGCAAGCAACGTTATTTTTTATATTGGAGATCCGGCTTTAATGCTGGCAATCGCAAAACCGAAAATAAATTTAACAAAAGTAAATGATGTTGTGATTTCTCAGACAATTCCCGACTTTAAATCTTTGGCAAAAATCAAAATCACAGGAGAAATTACAGATGAAAACAATGTGCTTTTAAGTAATTATAACGGCGAATTAGCAACTGCGATTTTCGATAAACTACTCACAAATTCCACCTTAAATAATGATGGATATAGCCCTGCAATGTCATTTAAAACCCTTGGAGAAACTATATTCAGAGGAAATGCATCTGTAACAAATGGTCAGTTCGAATTTAGCTTTGTTGTACCACGAGACATTCGAATTCCGGTAGACAATGGACGCATTAGCTTTTATTCGAAGAAAAACGAAACATTAGAAAATCAATCAGGCTACAACAGCATTATTAAAATAGGAGGAATAAATGAAAATGCACCTCAGGACAATATTAGTCCAAAAGTTAAGTTATATATGAACGATGAAACTTTTGTACCAGGTGGAATCACAAACGAATCGCCTTTTTTATTGGCGTTTCTTGAAGATGAGAACGGAATAAATACAGCAAGCGGAATTGGACATGATATTGTCGCAATTTTAGATGGAGATGTAAGCAATCCGTATATTTTGAATGATTACTATCAAACAAAATTAGACGATTATACTAATGGAAATTTACGTTTTCCGTTAAGAAATTTAGCTCCGGGATTACACACCATAAGCTTTACAGCATGGGATGTTTATAATAATCCGGTGACAAGTGAAATACAATTCACAGTAGTTGGAGACGATTCTTTAACCTTAACACACGTTCTTAATTACCCAAATCCTTTTTCGACTTATACCCAGTTTTGGTTTTCCCATAACAGACCTTACGAGCCTCTGGAAGTACAGGTTCAGGTGATGACCATTACAGGAAAAGTAGTGTGGACAAAAAACCAAATAATCACAACAGAAGGCTTCTTGTCAAGAGAAATAACATGGGACGGAAGAGATGATTTTGGAGATCGAATAGGAAAAGGAGTTTATGTCTATAAACTTACAGTTAAATCTAATTTAACAAATAAAAAAGCAGAAAAATACGAAAAGCTTGTCATTCTATAATAATATATATATTTGCAATAAAACTACATTAATCCCAAATGAAAAAAATATCACTTTTATTAACTTGTTTTTTAATTATTTCATACGCGAAAGCCCAGGAACTTGTTAGACCCATCACTACAGGAGTCCCATTTTTATTAGTCGCAGCAGATGCCAGAGCAGCAGGTTTAGCAGATCAGGGAGTAGCTACTTCATCTGATGTTTTCTCACAACAATGGAATCCTGCCAAGTATGCTTTTGCAGTAGACAAGCAAGGTTTTTCACTTAGCTACACTCCCTATCTAACAGATCTTGCCAACGATATTTCTCTTGGTCAGGTAACGTATTACAACAAAATCAATGAGCGAAGTGCCTTTGCAGGAACTTTTCGTTATTTTGGCTTTGGAGATATCGAACTAAGAACAACCGGAGATCCAAGCGAGCCAACAAGAACTGTATCACCAAATGAGTTTGCCTTAGACGGATCTTACTCCTTAAAACTGAGCGAAACATTCTCTATGGCAGTTGCAGCACGTTTCATTAATTCAAATCTAAAAATTGCATCTGAAGAAGTTGACGCATCATCTGCAAGTACTTTTGCAGTAGATATCGCCGGATTTTATCAATCTGAAGAAATTGCTTACTCTGACTTTAACGGAAGATGGAGAGCGGGTTTCAACATGCAAAATTTAGGTCAGAAAATAAGCTACGATAATGACGATCTAAGCACAAACTTTTTACCGGCTAACTTAAGAGTTGGAGGAGGTTTTGATTTTATTTTTGATGATTATAACAAATTTGCACTTAGTGTAGAATTCACTAAACTTCTTGTACCAACTCCTCCGGGACCAGGAACTCCATATGACGCAAATGGAGATGGAGACTTTACAGATCCGGGAGACATTTCTCAACAACAGGCAAATTCAATAAACTACAAAAACTACAACGACATTGGTTGGGTTTCGGGAATTTTCAAATCATTTGGAGATGCTCCGGGTGGTTTTAGCGAAGAATTAAAAGAAATCACCTATAGTGTTGCCGGAGAATATACCTATCAGGATGCTTTTGCAATGCGTTTAGGATATTATCATGAAAGCCCTGAAAAAGGAGCAAAAAGATTCTTCTCTCTAGGAGCAGGTTTCAAATACAATGTTGTAAAAGTTGACGTCTCTTATTTATTTTCAGCATCAAAAGTTAAAAATCCGTTAGAAAATACACTTCGTTTTTCTTTAACGTTTAACTTTGGCGACAAATATGAAGTTTACTAGATCCTAAAAATTAAAAAAATAATAACAATCCAAATTTCTATCTATTTAGAAATTTGGATTTTTTTTCCCATAAAAAGAAATGAAAGAAATAAGCGTTACATCATCATTTAAAGTTTTTGACAGCATAAATGAACTATCAAAAGACACACAAGACCTAATGACCGAAGCTATCGAAATCCGTAAAAAAGCTTACGCACCCTACTCACAATTTAGAGTTGGCGCCGCTTTATTACTCGATAACGGAAAAATAGTTCTGGGATCAAATCAGGAAAACGCAGCTTATCCATCAGGATTATGTGCAGAACGTGTTGCGATTTTTCACGCCGGAAGTATTTATCCGGAAGCAAAAATTTTAAAAATGGCTATCACGGCAGCTTCAGATACAAATCAAACTAAAGCGCCAATTCCGCCGTGTGGCTCTTGTCGTCAATCAATTGCAGAATACGAAATAAAACAAGATACCCCTATTGAAATCTTTTTTATGGGAGAAATTGGAGAAGTTTACCAATCAGCATCCCTAAAAAATTTACTTCCTTTTATGTTTGATAAAAAGTTCTTGTAAAAAAAAGCCAAAAAGTAGCTTTTAAATTTTACTTCTTAATAGGAATGTCTTATTTTTGCATCCCGACCTTTCGGGCGCAAATTTGTGGGAGGAAACTATTTTGCGTTATAGGCAACAATTGATAACACAAACAAACTTTAGCAAAAGAAAGAATTCAGATGAAAGAAGTTACAAAAGAAGTATATTTAAAGTGGTACGAAGACATGCTACTTTGGAGAAAGTTTGAAGACAAACTTGCAGCATTATACATTCAACAAAAAGTTAGAGGTTTTCTACACTTATATAATGGTCAGGAAGCTGTACTAGCGGGCGCTTTGCACGCTATGGACCTGACCAAAGACAAAATGATTACTGCTTACAGAAACCACGTACAGCCAATTGGTATGGGAGTTGATCCCAGACGTGTAATGGCTGAACTTTTAGGAAAAGCAACTGGAACTTCTAAAGGTATGGGAGGTTCTATGCACATTTTCTCTAAAGAACACCGTTTTTACGGAGGTCACGGAATCGTAGGTGGACAAATTCCGGTAGGAGCTGGTTTAGCTTTTGCTGATAAATATTTTGAAACTGGCGGAGTTACTATGACTTATTTTGGTGATGGAGCTGCAAGACAAGGTTCATTACACGAAGCTTTCAACATGGCAATGTTATGGAAACTTCCAGTTGTATTTATCGTTGAAAACAACGGTTATGCAATGGGAACTTCTGTAGAAAGAACTGCAAACCACACTGATATCTGGAAACTTGGTTTAGGATACGAAATGCCTTGCGGACCAGTTGACGGAATGAATCCTGTAAAAGTTGCTGAAGCAATGACAGAAGCTATTGACAGAGCTCGTCGTGGTGACGGACCAACTTTCCTTGAAATGAAAACGTACCGTTACAGAGGACACTCAATGTCTGATGCACAATTATACCGTTCTAAAGAAGAGGTTGAAGAATACAAAAAAATTGACCCTATTACTCAGGTTTTAGATGTAATTATGGATCAAAAATACGCTACAGAAGAAGAAATTGAAGCAATTGACCAAAGAGTTAAAGACTTGGTTGAAGAATGTGTGAAATTCGCTGAAGAATCTCCATATCCTGAATTACAACAATTATACGATGTAGTATACGCACAAGAAGACTATCCATTCACACCTCATAAACTATAATATATCATGGCGATAAAAGTAACAATGCCTCGCTTGAGCGATACTATGACGGAAGGAACGGTAGCGACTTGGTTAAAAAAAGTAGGCGACAAAATTAGCGAAGGAGATATCCTTGCTGAAATTGAAACAGATAAAGCAACAATGGAATTTGAGTCTTTCAACGAAGGAACTCTTTTACATATCGGAATTCAAGCTGGAGAAACTGCTCCTGTTGATTCATTATTAGCAATCATTGGTAACGAAGGAGAAGATATTTCTGCTCTTTTAGCTGGTGGTGCTGCTCCTGCCGCAGAAGCTCCTAAAGCGGAAGCTGCTCCGGCTGCGGAAGCAAAAACAGAAACAGCTGCTCCTGCAAAAGCTGCAACTGAATTACCAAAAGGTGTTATAGTAGTAACTATGCCACGTTTGAGTGATACAATGACTGAAGGAACTGTAGCAACCTGGTTGAAAAAAGTAGGTGATACTGTTGCTGAAGGAGATATTTTAGCAGAAATTGAAACTGACAAAGCGACTATGGAGTTTGAGTCTTTCAATGCCGGAACATTATTATACATTGGAATTCAAGAAGGAGATACTGCACCTGTTGATAGTTTACTAGCTATCATAGGACCTGCCGGAACTGATATTTCTGGAATTGCTGACAATTATACTGCCGGAGGCGCTGCAACTGCAAGTGCTCCTGCTACAGAAGAAGCAAAAGCTGCTCCTGCTGCTGAAAAAGCAACAGAAGTTGTTGCTGAAACTTCAAATGGAGGAAGAATTTTAGCTTCGCCATTAGCGAAGAAAATTGCTTCTGACAAAGGAATCCAATTAACTCAGGTTAAAGGTTCTGGAGAAAACGGACGTATCGTAAAAAGCGATATCGAGAACTTTACTCCTTCTGCACAAGCACAACAACCAGCTGCAACAGCAACTTCTGCTGCGCCAAAAGCTGAAACTGCTGCTCCTGCTGCACCAAAAGTATTTGTTCCTGCCGGAGAAGTTTTCACCGAAGAGATCAAAAACTCTCAAATGCGTAAAATTATCGCAAAACGTCTTGCTGAATCATTATTTACTGCACCTCACTATAACTTAGTGATCGAAGTAAGCATGGATGATGCAATGGCTTCAAGAGCGACAATCAATACTGTTCCGGATACAAAAGTATCTTTTAACGATATGGTAATTAAAGCTTGTGCTTTAGCATTGAAAAAACATCCAAAAATTAACTCTCAATGGAAAGAGGATGCTATCATCATCAACCACCACGTTAATATTGGTGTTGCCGTAGCTGTTGAAGACGGATTAGTAGTACCTGTATTGAAATTTACAGATGCTATGAGTTTATCTCAAATTGGAGCTTCAGTAAGAGATCTTGCAGGAAGAGCTAAAAACAAAAAACTTGGACCACAAGAAATGGAAGGAAGTACTTTTACAGTATCTAACCTTGGAATGTTTGGTATTACTGAATTCAATTCAATTATCAACCAACCAAACTCTGCCATCCTTTCTGTAGGTGCAATTGTTGAGAAACCAGTAGTTAAAAACGGTCAGATTGTAGTTGGAAACACAATGATGTTATCATTAGCTTGTGACCACAGAACAATTGACGGTGCAACTGGCGCTCAATTCCTACAAACATTAAAACAATACATCGAAAGCCCAGTTACAATGTTGGCATAATTTTCATTGTCAGCCTGAGCGTCCCGAAGCTTCGGGAGAAGGTAATTCATAATAAAATCCCGTTTTGTTTATTCAAAACGGGATTTTTTGTTTAATTTTCATCCTTAAATTCAACATCTCTTAAAAATGAAAAAAATAATCCTTGTAACTTTATTCCTGATAGCGCTGGCGTGTCAGAAGAAAGACCAGACAGAAAAAACTACGACTGTCAAAGACGAGCATTCCTATTCTAAACCAGAATTGGCCATTGTTAAACATTTAGATCTTGACATAAAAGTCGATTTTGACACTCAAACTATTTCAGGAAAAGCTTCCTGGTTAATTGACAATATCAGCAAAGGTAACGAAATTATCTTCGACGAAAACACCTTAAACATTACTAAAGTAACTTTAGGTGAGGACGAAAAAGAAACTAAATTTGAACTTGGTGCAGCCGCTGAATTTCACGGAAAACCTCTTAAAATTACTATTGAACCAAATACGACTAAAGTAAATATCTACTACAGTACAACTAAAGATGCTATTGCATTACAATGGTTAACTCCGGAACAAACAGCTGATAAAAAGAAACCTTTCGTTTTCTCTCAAGGAGAAAGTATTTGGTCACGTACCTGGATTCCATGTCAGGATTCACCGGGAGTACGTTTTACTTATAATGCAAAAGTTACAGTTCCTAAAGATTTATTGGCTGTAATGAGCGCATCGGTAAATCCGCAACAAAAAAATGATACTGGCGTTTATACTTTTAAGCAAGACAAAGCAATTCCTTCTTATTTAATGGCAATTGCCGTTGGAGATATCGAATTTAAAGCCATAGATAACAGAACCGGAGTTTATGCAGAACCTTCTTTAATTAAAAAAGCAGCTTGGGAATTTGCTGAATTAGGAAAAATGGTTGTTGCTGCCGAAAAACTTTACGGACCATACCGTTGGGGACGTTATGATGTATTGGTCTTACCTCCAAGTTTCCCTTATGGCGGAATGGAAAACCCAAATTTAACTTTCCTTACTCCTGGCGTTATTGCAGGAGATCGTTCTTTAACCAGTTTATTGGCACATGAATTAGGTCATAGCTGGAGCGGAAACTTAGTTACAAACGCAACTTGGGATGATATCTGGCTTAACGAAGGTTTCACAACTTATGTAGAACACAGAATTGGTGAAGAAATTTTCGGGAAAGAAGAAGCTGAAATGCAAGATGTTCTAACTCGTAAAGATTTAGACGATAATATTGCCGAATATGGTGCAACAAATCCAGATACAAGATTAAAAGTTAGCCTTACGGGAAGAAATCCTGATGATGGAATTAGCCAAATTCCGTATGTAAAAGGATATAACTTCCTTAAAGTAATTGAACAAGCTGTTGGACGCGAAAAATTTGATCCGTTTATTAAAAATTATTTTGATGCACACGCTTTTCAGTCTATTACAACGGAAGACTTTGTAAAATACATCAATGACAACCTTATTAAAGGAGATAAAGCTCTTGCCGATAAAATAAAACTAGACGAGTGGATTTACAAACCGGGAGTCCCATCAAATATCACTTCAGTTCATTCTGATGATTTTATCGCTATTGATAACATTCAAAAAGAATGGAGAAAAACAGATGTAAAAGGATTGAGTCAAAAAATAAAATCGACTACAGAAAAACAGCATTTTATTGATTATTTACCAGCTGATATAACTGCTGAAGAAATGGCTGCAATTGATGCGGAATTCAGTTTTACTAAAAACGGAAACTTCGTAATCAAACGTCAATGGTTTGTTCAGGCAATTCGTCACGAATACAAAACGGCTTATCCTGCAATAGAACAATTCATGATCGCAACCAGCAGAACCGGATCTTTAATGACTCTTTATAAAGAACTTGTTAAAACTCCAGAAGGAAAAACCTGGGCGAAACAAATTTTTGATAAAGCAAAATCAGGTTATCACGCGACGACAGTTCAAGCTGTTGGAGATTTATTGAAATAGTTTTCAGTCACAGTAAATAGTTTACAGTTTATATCCCCGATTATCCATATCGATAATTCGGGGATTTTTTTATCCCGTAGGGCAATCTCATTAAGTTAAGCTTTTAGAAAATAAAATTATTGCAAATCAAATCCGTTTTTATCCGCGTTTTTACGAAGTAAATCTGTTTTATCAGCGTCAAAATTAGACGCTGATTTTACTGATTCGCTAAAGCGAAAACGCTGATAAAAACGGATTTTTCTAATTACTTTCTTGATTAAACTATTAAGTAATTTATAGATTTCCCCTTAACTTAATGACATTGTCCGTAGGGATTTCATGTTGGTAGAAAAACAACATTCATTTTGATCATTTGTCCCGTTAGGGACTACACCAATATGCAATAACATGTAGTCCCTAACGGGACAAATGTCTATAATACCTTGAATATTTCTACCAACATGAAATCCCTACGGGATAAAACTATTCGATTTGATTTACAGTACGGGAAAATTATCCATTACATAGCGTAAATTCTCCATGTTCTAAAACTCGTGATCGTCGCACCTTTGTAATGTCAAAAGACAACAAACAAAATCAACTTTAAAAAATTAAATAAGATGACACGATTAACAGCATTAAACCCAGAAGAAGTAACCGGAAAAACAAAAGATTTATTCAACACTGTACAAGCTAAACTAGGTGTTGTTCCAAACATGATGAGAACAATGGGAAATTCTCCTGCGGTATTAGAAGGATATTTAAATTTAAGTGGTGCTTTGAGCCACGGGAAATTAAGCGCAAGAACTGGCGAATTATTAGCCTTGACAATTTCAGAAAAAAACTCATGTGATTATTGTGTAGCCGCTCACACTTTTATTGGAGAAAAATTACTAAAAACTGATCCACAAGTTTTACAAGATGCAAGAACAGGAAACTCTGGTGACACAAAAACAGAAGCTATTCTTCAATTTGCTAAAACATTAGTAAGCAAAAACGGATTGGTAAGCAATGAAGATGTAAATGCAGTTAAAAATGCAGGAGTTTCAGATGCAGAATTAGCAGAAACTGTAGCTCATGTAGCCTTGAATGTTTTAACGAACTATTTCAACAATACTGCTAACACAGAAATTGATTTCCCGGCAGTTCCAAGTTTAGAACTTCAAAAGTAATTCAAACAAAAAACAAGATATAAAGATAGTTGTGAATTTATTCATAACTATCTTTATATTATCAAAAAACAGTTATTATGAGCAATCAGAATGTTTTTACTTTAATAAATCCGCAAACTGGTAATCTGGCTTTCAAACTACTTCCTTTTGGTGATAATAGCCACTTTGATCATTTGCAACGCAATAATTTTTTCTCTTTAATTTGGGTTACCAAAGGAAAGGGAAAAGTAAAAGCTGATTTTGCCGAGCATCATTTTGAAGAAAACTCACTCCTCGCCTTTTCACCTTATCAGCCTTTTATGCTTTGCGTAAACGAGCCAATTGAAGGAATTGCGATTCACTTTCATCCGGATTTCTATTGCATACACATGCATCAAAAAGAGGTTTCCTGCAGCGGCGTTTTATTTAATAATGTATATCAGCCGCCATTTGTCAAAATTACCGATGAAGCTTCTGCTACTTTCAAAATGGTTTTAGACCAGATGAAAATAGAAATTCAAAATACAAATCTGGCTCAATATGAATCGTTGGTTTCGTATTTAAAGATATTTTTGATTACAGCTTCGCGATTAAAAAATCAGCAATTAGAAGAAATGAAATCGGTTCCAAATACAAAAGAGCCTTTTATACTTCAAAATCTTAAAGATGCTATCGAAGACAATTTCAAAACCAAACATTCTGCTGGAAATTACGCAGATCTATTGAATATTTCGGCGAAAGCCTTAGCTAAAATATCCAAAAACTACTTCAACAAAACCTTAACAGATTTAATCGCCGAAAGAATTATAATTGAAGCCAAAAGAGAATTGTACATGACCAACAAAACAGTAAAAGAAATCGCATACGAACTGGGTTATGATGATGAACATTACTTTAGTCGATTTTTTAAAACAAATGCCGATGTTTCTCCACAATTGTATCGCGAAACCGTAGGTTTTGGAAAAACGGAAGCTTAATTTTTATTTTTAGCTTCAATCCATTTTGACATGTATTTGGTACTTTTTAAAGTATGATGCTGAAGCAAACTTCCCATGAAATTTTGCAAACGATGACTTTCAGAATCATTCACTAACGAATTTATCTTTGCTACTAAAGCTGTAGAATATTTACTTAGCTGATAACATTCATTAACAATTGCAACTCCGTTTTTTTGTGATTGTTTCCACAAACTTTCGTCCTGATACAACTCAACTGCTTTCTTGGCAAACGTCTCAATATCATCGGTAATAAAACCGTTCCAAGGCAAATCTGCATGCATTGCTTCAGAACCAATTGTAGAAGTCATACTTGGTGTTCCGCATTGCATCGCCTCTAATAATTTCCCTTTTAAACCTGCTCCAAAACGAATTGGCGCCAAAACTACTCTGGCATTTTTAACAACTTCATTTGCATCCGCCGCTCTTCCTTTAATGAAAAAACCATTTTTAGACTGATGCAATTGTAATACTTTCTGCGAAGGATAAGCACCATAAACTTCCAAAACTACTTCGGGAAATTGCTGCCTGATTATAGGCCAAATTGTTTCTTTTAAATATTGAACAGTATTCCAATTGGGTTCATGAAGAAAATTCCCGATGAAAACAAAATTTTTACGTTCTTCAAACAATGGCAATTTCAGAAGATCTAATTCAGACATTTCATAAACCAAAAATGGCAGATAATACAACAAATCTGAATCGATTTTAAAAACCTCTTTTAAAATTTTCATTTCAAATTCCGAAATAATAAAAGACAAATCACATCTTAAAATACTGGCGATTTCTCGTTTTGCAACTTCTTCAGATAGCAAATCAATTAATTCGAAAGTTCTGTTTTCTTTAAAAGCTTTTTGCCTCGCCGTTCTTAAACAATGCAAATCCTCAGTATCCAACAAACGAATCGCTTTTGGACAATTTTCGGCAACGCGCCAGCCAAATTGCTCTTCAATCATGAAACGATCGAATAAAACAACATCCGGATTTAACCCTAAAATAAAAGTATCAAAACTGGAATTATTCAATTCAATTGATTTCTTTTCTATTCCAAATTCAGACAAATCAACCATAAAATCACTATCCATAGCCGGACTTGCAAATGTAATTTCAAAGCCGTTTTGCTTAAATATAGAAATTAATTGCATCATTCTACCGCCAGCCGCAGACGAATTTGGTTCGGGCCAGACAAAACCAATAATTAACAGTTTTTTCGTTTGATTCATTTTCATTGTTTTCAATATACAAAATAATGCTTTTTTACGCTCATTTGCACGATATTTCCTGATTTTTGGTCAGAAAAATGACTAATTTTGCAGAATACAAATTTCTGATAAATTATGTTAGGATTAAAATTAGCGACGGACCCTCGTTGGGTAAATATTGTGGAGTCGAATATCGAAGAGATCTTAACAGATCACGCTTGGTGTGAGCAAAAAGCAGCTTCAAATGCAATAAGTTTAGTTACTTACAATTCTGAATTGGAAGAATTAGTAACTGAAATGCTTGTTATTGCAAGAGAAGAGCTAGAGCATTTGCAAATGGTGCATGACATTATCAAAAAAAGAGGTTTGACTTTGGGGCGCGAAAGAAAAGATCATTATGTAAATGAACTTTTTAAATTCATGAAAAAAGACGGAAGCCGAAAAGATGCACTTTGCGATCGTTTATTGTTTTCGGCCATGATTGAAGCCAGAAGTTGTGAGCGTTTTAAAGTACTTTCAGAAAATATAAAAGACGAAGAATTAGCAAAATTCTATCGTGATTTAATGATTTCTGAAGCAGGACATTATACTACATTTTTAGGATTTGCAAGAAAATACACTGACAATATAGATATCGATAAACGCTGGAAGGAATGGATTGAATACGAAGGTTCTATTATTACTAATTACGGAAAAAGCGAAACCGTACACGGATAATACTCCTATTAAATTCAATTTCCATTTTTTACCTATAAATACCACAACTTGTTATGTCTACAAATAAAATAAAGTCTATTTTACTAAAAACGGCTAAATACCTGGGAATTACTTTTGTTGTTATTATAGGATTATTATTCCTTACTCCTATTATTTTTGCAGATACAATTAAGGAGCAAATTAAAAAAATTGCCAACGAGAAACTAAGTGCAGAATTGAATTATTCTGATGTTTCTGTTTCGTTTTTTCAGCATTTTCCTTCTCTGACTTTAACTTTAAGCGACTTAAACCTTAATGGATCAGCTCCGTATAAAAACGATAAATTCATCACAGCCAAAGAGATTTCTTTTGGAATAAATGTAGCAAGTTTAGTTTTTAGCAAAGAGGTGAAAATTGACCAGATTTATTTATCAGATTCGTTTATTAATGTAAAAGTAAATGAAAAAGGAGAAGCAAATTACAATATTTACAAATCATCATCACAAGCCGAAACTTCAAAAGATAGTTCTGAAACTGCCTTAAAACTGGAAAAAATTGAGATACTAAACAGTAAAATAATTTACGATGACAAATCGACCAAAGTTCATTTTGACGCTTTTGGATTTGATTATTTAGGAAAAGGAGATTTGAATAAAGCTGTTTTTGACTTGTACTCAAAAGCTAAAATCGAAAAATTAAATATTGTCTACGAAGGCGAGCCTTATTTAATGAACAAGAAAGTCGATGCCGATTTGATTACCAAGGTAAACGTAAACTCGTTATCTTTCTTTTTCCAGCAAAATAACCTAAAAATCAATCAGCTTTTGGTTGATTTTAAAGGAAAATTCAACTTCTTGAAGGACGGCTACAATATGGATTTTGTTATAAAATCAGACAATAGCAACTTACACGACGTTTTTACGGCTCTTCCTCCAAAATACATTACCTGGCTTTCTAAAACTGAAATAAAAGGAAATACTAATTTGCTTTTTACTTTAAAAGGAGATTACATTGCGGCACAAAATATAGCTCCGGATCTTAATCTGGATGTAAAAATAGACAGTGGATTTGTCAATTATAATAAAAGTGCATTTCCGGTTTCGAATCTTAATTTAGAAGTTAAAACCAAAGTTCCGTCACTAAATCCGGATCTTCTTATTGTCGATGCTAAAAATCTATCTTTAAACATCAACAAAGATTATTTAAAGTCGAAGTTCTATGTTAAAGGCGCAAACACTCCTGACATCAATGCCGATTTTAAAGCTAATATTGATCTTGGGAAATTAATGCAGGCACTTGGAATTCCGAATATTGTTCTAAAAGGAAATTTAGCCGGAGATGTAAAAGCAAACGGAAAATTTGATCCAAAAAACAAACTTCTTCCAGTTACAAATGGAGTTATTAATCTGGAAAATGGCTATTTAAAAACTCCATATTATCCAAATCCGATCACAAATATTACGATAAAATCTAAAATTGAGAATCAAAAAGGAACTTTTGATGATTTAAAAGTAAGCCTAAAACCAACTCAATTTACTTTTGAAGGAAAACTTGTTTTTGTAGAAGCAGATTTGAGTAATTTCAATGATTTGACGTACAACATCAAAGCAAAAGGAGAATTGGATGTCAATAAAATCTATAAAGTTTTCTCTCAAAAAGGACTTGATCTAGACGGTTTTGTAAAAGCTGATTTAGTCATGAAAGGAAAACAAAGTGATGCCGAAAAAGGAAATTACCGCAAACTTTACAACAAAGGAACGCTTGAACTTAGAAACATTGGTATAGCATCAGAATATCTTCCGAAGAAATTCATCATTAAAGAAGGTATATTCAAAATCAATCAGGATAAAATGTCTTTCAATAACTTTTTGGCAGCATACGGTCAATCAGATTTCAGAATGAATGGTTATTTGCAAAACGTTTTTAATTATGTAACCACAAATACAGGCGTCTTAAGAGGTTCTTTTAAAGTTACGTCGCGATATATTAATGCTGATGAGTTTATGTCGAGCACTCCGCCAAATACATCTGTTACAGAAAACAAAACAGAGACTCAACCACAAACTCAACCGGTACAAAAAGGAGTTATTATTATCCCAACCAATTTGAATTTAAAATTTACAGCAAATGCACAAAAAGTATATTTTGACAAACTAAACCTTCTAAATGCGGTTGGAAATCTAAGCATGAACAAAGGCAAATTAAGCATGCAAAACACAGGCTTCAATTTAATTGGCTGTGCAGTTTCTATGAATGCGAATTATCAAGCTGTAACGCCGAAAAAAGCAAATTTTGATTACGCTATTAAAGCTTCTGATTTTGATATCAAAAGAGCTTATAACGAGATTGATGTATTTAGAAAAATGGCTAGTGCTGCCGAAAAAGCCCAAGGAATCGTTTCTGTAGATTATCAATTAAAAGGCCGCTTAAATGCTAATATGGATCCCGTTTATCCATCACTTGTTGGCGGAGGAACACTTTCTATAAAAGATGTAAAAGTAAGAGGTTTAAAAATGTTTAATGCCGTAAGTAAAGCAACAAGTTCTGAATCAATGCAAAATCCGGATCTTTCTAAAGTTGATATTAAAACAACTATCAAAAACAATATAATGACCGTAGAGCGCTTTAAATTTAAGTTTGCAGGCTTCAGGCCAAGAATCGAAGGCACAACAAGCTTAGACGGAAAACTGAACTTAAAAATGCGTTTAGGCTTACCTCCTCTTGGAATCTTCGGAATCCCGTTAACCGTTACAGGAACACAGGATAATCCAAAAATAAAAGTGGGAAGAAAATCTAATGATTTAGAAGAAACAAAAGATACTGAAGAGTAAAAAATTTAAATTCCAAGCTTAGAAATTCCAAATTCCAATTTTGGATCGTGATTTTTTTTTACAGCAAAACTTCTTAAACCTTTGTCAGAGTTAAAACTTTGACAAAGGTTTTTTCTTTATTTAAGATTCCAATCGCAATCTTGTCATTTCGACCAAAGGGAGAAATCACACTTGTTAACACACAGTTGAGAACATATTGTTATCTAATATTGAATACCATTTCTCCTTATCTCAAATAAACAAAACAAACCTTATATTAAACATACATTATCCCCGAAACATATAAAATACCTTTCGCCAATAACCATAATAAAACCGCCATTCCTAAAAATCCCCAAGTAGATGTTTTACTTCTTTTCCAGCTAATAAAAAAGGTTGGAATCTCCCAATATTTGATAATAATATAAATGCTTATTCCCACTAAAGAAGCCCAAATCATCTCACCAGAATGGATATAAAAACTATAAAACAATACTGCAACAAGAAAGAGAACGGTAATAAATTGCAAATAATAGTAATTCTTATAGTTGTGTTTGAAATTTTCCTTAAGCGACAATAGTAAGAACGAAATAATAAGTAAACTTGTCAAAGCAACTATTACATACGAAAAAAGCGAATTATTTATCCCTATAAATAAACCATTAATAATTAAGCCCAGAACAACACAAGCCGCCAGTGAATAAATACTTCTTTCGATAAAAGAATCTTTGTAAGGGATTAAAATTGGAGAAATATAACGCTCTAAACTACGCCAAACCGGCAAAGCACAAATAACCGCCATAGCAGAAACAACAATCTCATAATTATACAATGCATCACCAGGAATTTTATACAATACATACAGAAGAGCTATTGTAGCAATAATCGCAGGAAGGCAAATTGTTTTGACCACTTCCCACTTATTGCTTCCCCAGAAAGTATTTCTTATTTCAAAAATATACTTCTTAACTAAATATTTCTGAGTGAAAATAGCCGTTGACTGACTCCATAACAAAAACAAACCTATATGAATTACTACAGTACGCAATGTCATTTCTTCTATATAACCTGCACAAACAACAAAAATAACTCCGAGAAAGAATAATTCGTAGGTTAATAAAATTGCCGAGAACAAAAGTCTGAATATTGGTGCAAATTGTTTGATTAGGACATCAATAAGCAAACTCCAATAATTGCGCAATAAACCAATTATAGCACATATTGCAATAAATGCAGCAAGATACAACATCCAATTGGTGAGCGATTGCGTCTGCATCCATAATTGAACTGCAGAATCTTTTACAGGAGTATAGACCACATGAGAATTAAGATATATTTCATTCGCCAGTTGATCTCTTAGCGTGTCGCTAATTGCAGAAAACTGATTTTTATGCTGCTTCCAATATACATTAGCATCAGAACTACTATTTCGTAAAACAGCAAATTCATATAAAATCTTTTTTTGAGAATCGCTTAATGATGCAACTTGTTCAGTAGGATAAATTTCTTTTGCGAATAGGCTTGCACAAAAAAGAAATAAAAGGAAAACTATTTTTTTCAAGGTTTAAGTAGATTAATCTAATCAAAAATACAAATAATAAATCTACAACTATGGAACAAAAAAAAAATGAATAAAGAGAAAATACATCCTTCTATAATAAATCAAGAAATTCTACCGTTTATTTAAATTATATAAGCCGATAATTAATTTCAATTTACAAAAAACAAAAAACCCGTTCGCCTTGGCGAACGGGTTTTTTAATAAGTAGTCTAATGATTATGCTTCGAATGGAAGGATAGATACATAAGATTTGTTATCTTTTTTCTTTTGGAACTTAACAACTCCAGCTACTCTTGCGTGTAGTGTGTGATCTTTACTGATGTAAACGTTCTCACCTGGATTATGTTTTGAACCTCTTTGTCTAACGATGATGTTCCCAGCAATAGCAGCTTGACCTCCAAAAATCTTAACGCCTAAACGTTTTGATTCTGATTCTCTACCATTCTTCGAACTACCGACACCTTTCTTGTGAGCCATGACGTATGAGTTTAAATATTGTTATTATTCTTTAGTAGCTTCTTTTTTTGCTTTTGGAGCTGCTTTTTTAGCTTTAGGAGCTTCTACTTCTTCAGTAGCTACTTCTTCTGCCACAACCGCTTTTTTAGCTGCTGCTTTTTTAGTTCCTCCTGCTGCAGTAATACCTTCAATTACAATTTGAGTAAGATATTGTCTGTGACCATTTCTCTTTTTGTATCCTTTTCTTCTTTTCTTTTTGAAAACGATAACTTTGTCTCCTTTTAAGTGTTGTAACACTTTAGCTTCTACTGAAGCACCTTCTATAGCTGGGGCGCCTAAAGTTACATTTCCATTATCATCTAATAAAAGAACTTTGTCAAAAGAAATTTTTGAACCTTCTTCATTAGCCAAACGGTTAACATAAACCTTTAAGTCTTTGCTTACTTTGAATTGTTGCCCTGCTATCTCTACGATTGCATACATACCAAATTGATTTATTGATTTTTAAGGTTGCAAATATACAATTAAAAATTTACTGTGCAATCTCTTATTCCAAAAATATTTATTTAGCATTAAAGTCTGTTTTTCAAGGCATTTCACCCATTAAAAAAAGTCAATCAGATGTAAAATACTGTTAAAGTATCATCAAAATAGAGCCGAATCCCTAAATGATAATTAAAAAAAGTTATTTTTGATGTAACGATAATCAACTCTTTGCTACCTATTTATTAGGTAAATATAAATTATTAATCTTTATGAAAAATTCAATAATGATGTTAAGTGCAGCTCTTATGCTCGGCGGAGTAGCTCATGCTCAAAAGGTAGCTTTTGAAGAATACAATTTAGATAACGGTATGCATGTTATTTTGCATAATGATCCATCGGCTCCGGTTGTAATAACCTCTGTAATGTATCATGTAGGCTCAAAAGACGAGCGTCCTGACCGAACGGGTTTTGCACATTTCTTTGAACATTTATTATTTGAAGGAACACAAAACATAAAACGTGGTGAATGGATGAAAATCGTCACTGCAAATGGAGGTGTGAATAACGCCAACACAACCGATGACAGAACTTATTATTATGAAGTTTTTCCATCAAACAGCCTAGAACTGGGTTTATGGATGGAATCTGAAAGATTAATGCATCCTGTAATTAATAAAATAGGAGTTGACACGCAAAATGAAGTTGTAAAAGAAGAAAAAAGAATGCGTTACGACAACCAGCCTTACGGAAATATCCTTCCTGAGGTCAAAAAGAACATGTTCAAAAATCACCCTTATCGCTGGACAACTATTGGCTCTATGAAAGATTTGGATGCTGCAACCCTCGAAGAATTTCAAGCCTTTAATAAAAAATTCTATACTCCAAATAATGCTGTTTTAGTTGTTGCCGGAGATTTTGACAAAACCAAAACAAAAGAATGGATTCAGAAATATTTTGCAACAATCCCAAGAGGTGAAGATGTAAAAAAACAAACTTTTGTAGAAGAACCAATCAACCAAACTATAAAAGCGACTTACGAAGATCCGAATATTCAGATTCCGATGATTGTTGCTTCTTATAGAACACCTTCAATGAAAACAAGAGATGCAAGAGTTTTAGACTTAATCTCTTCTTATTTAAGTGATGGAAAAAGTTCAAAATTGTACAAAAAAATAGTTGATGACAAAAAAATGGCGCTTCAAATTGGAGCTGTTGGTTTTAGTCAGGAAGATTACGGAATGTACATTTTATATGGTCTGCCAATGGCGCCAAATACTACAGCCGATATCCTGAAAGAAATGGATGAGGAAATCGTAAAAATCCAAACCGATTTAATTTCGGAGAAAGATTACCAAAAATTACAAAATAAATTCGATAATAATTTTGTGAATGCGAATGCCAGCGTAGAGGGAATTGCAGAAAACCTGGCTTCTTATTACCTTCTTTATGGAGATGTAAACTTGATTAACACTGAGATCGATCTTTACCACTCTATTACAAGAGAAGAAATTAGAGAAGTTGCTAAAAAGTACTTAAACCCGAACCAACGTTTAATCTTAGATTACATTCCTTCAACCAAAGCTCAAAACTAAGTCTATCGAATCATGAAAAAATTACATACATTTTTAATCCTTTTATTCCTGACTGGAATTATGCAAGCACAAGATCGTCCACAACCAAAACCAGGCGCTTCGCCAGTAGTCAACATCAAAAAACCACAGACTTTTGTATTGGCAAACGGTATGAAGGTTTTGGTAGTTGAAAATCACAAATTACCAAGAGTTAGTTTCAATCTTACCTTAGACAACGCTCCTTTTACAGAAGGAAACAAAAAAGGTGTTGATGAATTAACCAGCAGTTTAATTGGTAACGGAACTAAAAAAACCGCTAAAGAAGCCTTTAACGAAGAGATTGATTTTTATGGTGCAAACATCAATTTCACCTCTTCTGGCGCTTATGCAAGTTCACTTTCTAAATATTCAGGACGTGTTTTAGAGCTTTTAGCCGAAGGCGCTTTACAGCCTAATTTTACACAAGCTGAGTTTGATAAAGAAAAAGCTAAACTAATTGAAGGACTTAAAGCCGATGAAAAAAGCGTTCCTGCAATTGCAAATCGTGTAGTTGACGTTTTAGCTTTTGGAAAAAACAATCCATCTGGAGAATATCTTTCTGAAGAAACCGTAAAAAACGTTACTCTTGCTGATGTTCAGGCAAATTATGCAACTTATTTTGTTCCTGAAAATGCTTATCTAGTAGTCATTGGAGATATTAAATTTAAAGAAACAAAAGCAGCAGTAGAAAAACTTTTTGGCGGATGGAAAAAACAAGCTGCTCCAAAAAATACATATCCAAATCCAGAGAACGTTTCTAAACTTCAAATTGATTTTGTTGATGTTCCAAATGCGGTTCAATCTGAAATTTCATTAGTAAATACGGTAAATTTAAAAATGAGTGATCCTGATTTTTTCCCTGCTGTAATTGCAAATCAGATTCTTGGAGGAGATTTCAACAGTTACTTAAACATGAATTTACGCGAGCAACATGCGTGGACATATGGCGCAAGTTCAAGTATTGGAACCGGAAAATACACGACTAAATTCAAAGCTTCATCTGCCGTTAGAAATACCGTTACAGATAGCGCAGTAGTTCAATTTATAAAAGAAATTAAAAGAATCAGAACTGAAAAAGTTTCTGAAGATGTATTGAAAAATGTAAAAGCCGGATATATTGGACGATTTGTAATGCAGGTTGAAAAACCGCAAACTGTTGCCCGATACGCTTTAAACATCGAAACAGAAAAACTTCCTGCTGATTTCTACGAAAAATACATTCAAACTATAAACAACGTTACCGCAGACGATATTAATCGTGTAGCCAACAAATATTTCTTATTAGATAATATGAGAATTGTAATTGTTGGAAAAGGTACTGATGTTATTCCTGGTTTAGAAAAAACACAAATTCCTATTTACTATTTTGACAGATACGGAAACCCAGTTGAAAAACCTGCAACTTCAAAAGAAGTTCCTGCGGGAGTTACAGCAAAAACTGTTTTCGAAAATTATCTAAAAGCAATTGGCGGAGAAAAAGCCGTTTCTACTGTAAAAACATTGGCGATGAACGGAACAACAACGATTCCACAAGCTCCAACTCCTTTAACTTTTACTTCTAAATTAGATTCAAAAGGAAAAATGATGGTTTCTCTGGCAATGGGAACTATGAATTTAATGAAACAAGTTGTTAACGATAAAGGTGCTTATATAGAACAACAAGGACAACGCAAAAATCTTGAAGGCGATGATCTTAAAGAAATGAAAGCAAACGCAGCTCCTTTTGAAGAATTACAACTGGTAAAAAGAACAGATTTGAAAGTTGAAAAAATCGAACCAATAAATGGCAGCGATGCATATGCGATAAAAGACGGTAAAACTACTTATTTCTACGACGTTAAATCTGGCTTAAAAGTAGCAGAATCTAAAGTTCGTGAGCAAGGTGGAAAATCAGCAACACAAATCACAAACTTCAATGACTACAAAGAAGTAAAAGGTATAAAAGTTCCTTTTAATCTGGTTCAGAATGTAGGCTTTGAATTAGATATTAAAATGTCTGATATCAAGATCAACGAAGGAGTTTCTGACGCAGATTTTTTATAGGAAGGTTTGTAGAAAGGTTCAAAGTTTCAAAGACTCAGAGGTTCAAAGGTTCTGAATCGCTGAGTTGCCAGGACTTCTAAAAGCTTTGTCAAAGTTTAAAACTTTGACAAAGCTTTTTTTTATGTATTTTTTTTGTCAATTTCGACCGAAGGGAGAAATCGTACGCGTAACTCCGCACAGAATTGGGTTTACATTGCGAATGATGGATTGATCCCGAAGCTTCGGGATGAGAGGAAATCCTTTTGTGTCCGCCACGGCAAACACAAAAGATTGAAACGGATTGCTTCGCCAGTTCGCACTTTCAGGCTCGGGTGCGGGATTAGCTCCTAAAAAATATTAGAATCCGAAATGATATTTCACAAAAACCATTTCATATTTCACAACCAAAAACTACTTTTTAGCCGATAAATAAACTCCAATCAAAATAATAAAAGCTCCAAAAAACTGAATTGGCGTGAGCATTTCGTTGTCTAATAATCCCCAGAAAAATGCAACTATCGGAATTAAATATGTCACCGATGTTGCAAATACAGGTGATGACATTTGTATTAGTTTAAAAAACAAAACATTCGCAATTCCGGTTCCCAAAACACCTAAAATCATTACGAAGAAAATAGAATGTTGTGTCGCATCAAAACTTATTCTTTGCGGAATATCTGTTGTGCTTAAAATGATTAATGCCGGAAGAAGTAAAACTGCAAAGTTTCCTGTTGTGATACTCAGCGAATTCAAATCAGACAAATATTTCTTGATCAAATTGACGTTTATAGCATAACAAAGCGTAGCAATTACGACCAGAATAACATAATAATAGTTTTGCCCCGGATGTGATGAAGCTCCGCTTAAAACCAATAACAAACAACCAACTAAACCCACAAAAACTCCCAGAACTTGTCTTCTTTGAAATTGGATTCCAAATATAAGAATTCCTAAAATCAGTGTGTTCAAAGGTGTAAGTGAATTTAAAATAGCGACTATCGAACTATCAACTTCGGTTTCGGCAATAGCAAAAAGATAGGCTGGAGTAAAAGTTCCAAAAAGTGAAGTTATGGCAACAAATTTCCATTGGCGATGCGAAATTTTCTTCAAACTTTTAAAACCTACAATCAATAAAAACAGGGCTGCAAAAATAATTCGGAATGAACCTACCTGAACGGCAGTTAAACCCACTAATCCTCTTTTGATAAGAATAAAAGAACTTCCCCAAATTAGCGAAAGAATCAATAAATAAGCCCACTTTAATTGTTTTGCATCCATAAATACTATTTTGATGCAAATTTGTACTATTTTCATGAACTAACCTCTTGTTTTTTGCTAATTTTGCAATCAACATTTTTTGATAACTAAAATCATATACAATGAAATTTACAAAAATCGTAGCATCATTAGCAATTGCAGGCTTAGTATTCGTAAGCTGCAAAAAAGAAGAAGATAAAAATTTGGCGAATATAAAACCCGTAGCAGACGTTTCAAAAGAACACAAAGCAATTGCAGCCGAAAATGTGCAAACTGCAAGTTTCGAAATCGAAGGAATGACTTGTGCAATGGGATGTGCAAAAACAATCGAAAAAGAATTATCAAACCTTGACGGAGTTGAAAAAGCAACTGTTGATTTTGATAAAAAAACAGCTACTGTTGTATTTGACAAAACAATTCAAAACCAAGAGAACCTAACTAAAACGGTTCAGGCAACTGGAGACGGAAAAACTTATAAAGTTTCGAATATAAAGTCGTAGTCCGAAAAAAAGATTCACAACAAATATATTTTAACAGTAGTAAACTCAAGCTTACTACTGTTTTTTTTTTGCGAATGGTTTTCAAAACTTTATTTTAGCCTATAATAACATATGCAAACAAAAACAATGGACCTTAAATTTAGTCACATCGATATTTTAGTCAACGATCTACAAGTAGCCTGCGACTATTATGCTAAAATTCTTGGAGCAGAAATATCCAAAAAATTTATCTGGCAAAGAGACGAACTCCATGTTACATATGCCGTTGTGAGAATGGGACAAGAAAGATTTATGCTTGTTCAGCCCTTTTCCGGAAATTTAAAAACGTTATTAGACACAAAAGGCGAAGGAACTATTTATCGACATTGCTATTCAACTCCTGATATTGAAGCTGCTTTTGACGAATTGGTAACTTCGGGCGCTCAGCCAGAAGACGAAAACGGAAATCCTTTATCAAAAGAAAGTCTTAATTCCCCAAGTGGAGTTAGAATTATTTGGCTTCCAAAACGTTTTGGAGAATTCTCGATTGAGATACTAGAAGAAGCAGGACTTCAGGATTTTATTACCGACGCTTTTTCGGCTTCTTAAAATAAGAATTAGAGGATTTAATCCTTTGTCTCGTCCTAAAAAAACGACACTGATTATTAGATAAAAATAATTAATTAAACAGTTGCAAGAACGTTCTTGCAACTGTTTTTGTTTTTATAGGTTCTTATTTGGATTTGGTTTTGACAATG
>Ga0163161_10000460_pt1 | contig 33778 bp, 18 predicted proteins | sample S45metaG_FD_129847 | JGI IMG/M metagenome (GOLD analysis project Ga0163161, IMG submission 129847) | Switchgrass rhizosphere microbial communities from Kellogg Biological Station, Michigan, USA - S4-5 metaG | ecosystem: Host-associated > Plants > Roots > Rhizosphere > Soil | place: USA... | reverse complement strand
GCCAACGTCGATGTGGTCTGGGTGCCGGACTTGAACAGTCTGACCCTGCTCAACCACTCGGTGAAGGTCGTGGATGGTCTGCCGGCAATCTGTCTCAACGAAAGCCCGCTGACCAGCCGCCCTACTGCTGCGCTGAGCAAAAGTCTGGTGGAAAAAGGCGTGGCGCTGCTGGCGATCATTCTGTTGAGCCCGGTGCTGCTGTTCATCGCGTTGGCGGTGAAGATCAACTCGCCGGGGCCGGTGTTCTTCAAACAGGATCGCCACGGCTGGAACGGCAAGGTGATTCAGGTGTGGAAATTCCGCTCGATGCGCGTGCACGATGATCGCGAGGTGATCCAGGCCAGCCGCAATGATTCGCGTATTACCGCCGTCGGGCGCTTCATCCGCCGCACCTCTCTGGATGAGCTGCCGCAGTTGTTCAACGTGCTGCAAGGGCAGATGGCCCTGGTCGGCCCGCGTCCTCACGCTGTCGCGCACAACCACTACTACTCGGGGAAGATCCTCGCGTACATGGCTCGTCACCGAATCAAACCGGGCATCACCGGCCTGGCGCAAATCAGCGGCTGCCGTGGCGAGACTGACACCATCGACAAGATGCAGCGTCGGGTGGAGATGGATCTGCATTACATCAACAACTGGTCGTTGTGGCTGGATCTGAAGATCCTGGTGAAGACGCCGTTTACGCTTTTGTCGAAAGATATTTATTGATGGGCTGGTGACAAGCCAGGCGATACCGCAAGGGGACCGAAGAGATTCTACCCTCGCATACATCGATTGTGCTTCGGGCGCCATCAAGGATCGTAGCTTTTAGAGCCTTAGCTGTGATCTCTCTATAGGTTCTCCACTCGGGGGCTTCCGGAAAATTGTACGCGCGCGCCCCCAGTAGCCCCCCAGAGACCCGCGTTATTCGCTCAAAAGTGCCCGATTAACTCTTTGTGGACGGGCTCTCCTTGTTCAGCGAGCCATCACAGAGGATTAAAAGGATGCATCTTGTTTTCCCAGCAAACTTCAACATCGATGGGCTTATTCGCCATGTCTTGGTTGAAAGAAGATTCTTCTACGTCCAATGCAGCTTTGGCTCACGCTATGGGTTTGATGTGTAGCTAGCCGATAGACGACCTGCATAAGCTTCCCGAGCCATCGACTGGCCTGCCCATCGCCGACAAATCCTGTCAAAACTGACAATCAATCGAGCAGCACCTTGCGAATGGCACGTGCAAAACCCACCTCAAACAATACCCTCCCCTGATGATTGACGATTTCGCCATGACTCCCTTCCTGTAAACCCCGCTCTTCCAAATATTCCGGTGATATGGCCTTTTGCAAGGCTTCGCGCTCAGACAAGGTCAATTGTGCGGACAAGGCGAGTACCGCCACCGGCGGTGATCCTGGCGAAACCGCAAGGGTGGCACCCTGCGGACGTCGGTCGACAATCACCTGCGTATTGGCTTTCAGAACGTTCAGTTGTGCCTTGAGCTTGTCGCGCTCGGCGATAATGGCCTGAACGATTGAGCGCAGAGCCGGATCTTCGATACGCCTCAGGTACTGGTGGCTTGCCAACGGACTTGGCGACTTGGGTGACGCAGGTCCGGCATAAGCCTCCCAAGTCTGGAGGAGCACCTTGTAATCGGCGGACTGCGCATTGTAGAGAATGCGCCCCTTCAAAATGCCCGCAGCCTCAGCGAGCCGCCCCATGTTTGGCAATGAGAAATCGCAGGACCCCGTTTCCTGCTCCATTCGACAGAGCTCATGTATTTTCATCAGGTTGGCGCGTCGGCTTGAGCGCCCGCTCTTGGCGAGTAAGGTCTGCAGAACAAGATCCGGATGAACGTCCGTTTTGCCATTCATCATTCAGCCTCCGTGAGCGGTGGGGGACCGGCAAACAACGCCTGGCCGCCGGCTGGGTGGGGTAGCAGCAAGGAAAGATCGATGTCGAAGTACTGGCTGAGGCTCACACCTGCGTCCATCAAACGAATCACCTCGCGTTGTCCCAGCGCGGGATTGGTCGGACTCATCTGCTCGGCAAGGCGGCGTATGAATGCGTTGCCGGCGAGCAATTGTTCCTGTTCACCCAGGAGCATGAATATGGGGGGCATCCGTTCGCGGTAGAGAACCGCATCCAGTAACTGACTGCGGCGAAAAACCGCCTTGCTCGGCTCCAGATCCGGATAGACCTCAACGCTTTCGCATACCCCGTTAAGCTGGAGTAATTCCGATTCTGTTTCCTCAAAGGCGATGTGCACATCGGCGATTGTGCCGGCCGCCACCAACTGGCCGCGGCCGTCCCCGGGAGCGGCCTTGAGGGCCTGCTTGCAGCGCTCAATGAGGCGCCAGCAGGCGACGAGGTCTTCCGCCAGGTCACTGAAGCGTTTGATCGCCAGTTCCCACATCCGCGTGGCTTGCTGGTAGGCCTGCATCCCGGCAAACGGATGGCCTGCTTCTTCGGCCTCCAGCTTTTGCTTTTTGAGACCTTGGAGAGTCTGCTCGTGGGACAGGCACGCATTGCGCGCCTCGTCGAAATGATAGGCCAGCGTATTGAAGTGAGCGACCAGAGCCGGCACATGATGGGGTTCGGTTACAAACCAGCGACACCGTACGCAGTTTCGGCTGCCGCCTGGAACGGGGCCGTACTTGGGCGGGGTCGCTGCGGTGCCCTTGGTCATCAACGCCCCACCGTTGTAGCAGCCCCCCACACTGCTCTGCCCCTCGATCTCGCTGGTGTTTCCGCCCACCAGGCACAGTCCATGGTGCATCAGCATCCAGCCTACCGGATTACGCGCCGCCGGATGAGGCGCGACGGCCGTGGCAAGGCCTGAAACACCGTTACAGATGGCCTGCTTTACCAACTGGGCGTGGTCTGTGTCGAGCAGGAAGCTCTGGATACTGGCTTCCTTGTTTTCTTCCAGCCGTTTAGCGGCATCGGTCAGTACGTCGCGTATGTGCGACGCCCCAGGCTTGGTGTAATACAACGTCATGAGCAGACGGCTGTGGCCTGCCAGTTTCTGCAAGATGGGAAACGGTACCTGCCCTTCCAGGGCCAGCGCAGTGATCAGTGAAACACGCAGGCTGTGCAGGGGAAAAAGGGTGTTCTGCACAGCCCCCCCTGGGGTGGCTGGCGGAGCACACAGTCGAATAGGCTGACCGTTTCGGTGGGCCTCCCCCCGCTCTTCAAGCCGAGACTCCAGCGCCTGCAGCAGGCCAAACCAGCCTCTGAACAACGTCATTTCCTTGAGCGGAAGGTGACGCTCAGGCGCGGGGGCCTCAGGCATACGAAACAGGAAACAGGTGTCAGGATAGCCGGCCAGTTGCAGGCTGCTTTTGGCTGTGATGTGCCGCCCGTCCAGCTGCGACCAGGAGGTGCGCCGCGAGACCGGGTTGTATTTCTGCTGCCAGTTGCGCAGCTTCTCCAACCAGTAGAAGACATCCTGTTCAATCGCGCCGCCGGCCGGCCAAGGCAGTACATAACCGTTCTCGGAGGTTGTCCTGGCGATGTCAGCGGTCTTATTGGTGTTGATGTAGAGTACGGCGCCCGTGTTTTCACCATGATGGAGCGGATCGCAGCGCCTGAATACCCCCAGTTGCAAGGGCCGGCGCAGGTTGCCCTGGGCGAGTCGATGAGGATTAAGGATCCAGGCGCCCCCCTCATAACGCCAGGTATCGGCTTCGCCCGAGTCGAGCATGCGCACCTGATAGGTGCGCAAAGGCAGGATGAGCTTCACGGCCAAGGCTACCCAGCGAACCGGGCTCCACATCTCCAGGCGCGTTCTGTTGCTCATGGGGCGCTCACGCCACATACAGTCCGGATCGTTTTTGTCGATCTGCTCTTCACTCACCTCGAACCAATCCGGCGCACTGAACCCGCGGCTGCCGATTTCGGCTCCCAGCGCATGGGCGGCCCAGTGCCAGTCGCGAAAGTGCGGCCCGGCCACGAGCAACTTGCGCAGCTCTTGCAGGTAACCATAGGGCAATGGCGAGTACACACTCTCATCACACGCCGGCAGGCTGCGACGGGACATCCGCTGCACCGGGTTACGAAATTCAGGACGAACGGTGACCTGCCCACTGGCAGCGGTTTGGCTGCAGGTGTGCCTGAGAACGAAATCAATGAAGGTGCAGACATGGTTGTTGTACTTGATGCCTTTGACCGAGTCCGGACAGGCGGTTTGGAAAAAATCAGGCAGCAGCGTATCGCGCGCCAACAGCGTTGCCGGCGCAAGCGGCAATCCCTGCTGGATCAAGTACCGCTCAAAAAAGACCGTCAAAGCCTTGAGCTTATCGTCAATGCCCCGCGCTTCCCCCTGGATCCACTCGATCGCCAGGACACGCCAGGGCGCGAGCTGGGGGTAGGTTCGCTCGACCCACCCCAGGGTCATATCGGTTTTGCGGGTGACGCGTTTGTGTTCGGCCATGAACGTGGGCCCCCTCAGTCTGGCTTGAGAGACGTCAGCCAGGAGCCAGCAGAAGGTGGCGTATCTGGATGATTGTCGCGCAGCCGCACTGCCGCCGCCTGCAGAGCGTCCCGGATCTCCCGGGTGCTCGACTGGGTGTAGATGTCCTGGCTCTGCAGTGAGGCGTGATGCATGAATCGACGAATGAGGTGTTTATCGACACCGGCGCTGCACAGGCGACGGGCGTAGGCGTGACGATGCCCATGGGGCGTGGTGCCCAGCGCCTTGCTGACCGTCAGGCCGATGCGGGTGCAGGCCAGGGCATGGGCCTTGTTGTATTGAGTGAGGGTATACATGGCACCGACCGGTTCGCGGGCCAGGTTGATAAAGGCGAAGGGATGATGGCGCTCGACGCACGCCACCTGCTCCAGGTAGCGATACCACAGGTTTAAAAACCACTCGCCGTACTCGGGCTTGAACCAGTAGGCCTGCTTGAAGTAGGGGCCATCGTGTGTGCCGCCCTTCCAGCCGGCATGCTGTCGACCCAACAGGTCCGTGCGCGGAGCCATCGCGAATTGGCGGGCCAGGTATTGCGCCCGATTGCCTTGGCAGCGATGCCCGCGCTCATCATACCAGTCGCAGGGGGCGAGTCCGTGGTGAGGATGGTGAATATGAACCCCGGCCTCGCACGGGCTGGCAGGGTCGACAAATACATCGGGGATGTAAAGGTGAAAGGGCTCCGATTCTCGAAAGCCCGCCCCATGCAACAACAGGGTGATGAGCATGCCACGATAATCGTAGCGTCCGGCGCAGCAAAAACCCTTGAGTAACAGGTCTTCGAAGTGCTGTTCGGGGAATGCGGGTGGCTCGCCCTTTTCGACAAGGGGCAAGCGCTGGCTTCGCGTATAACCACCGGCCTGAGTGCTCGGTGCTTTCACCGCCCAGGTATGCCCCAGAAAAGCCTGGCTGCGCCGGTATTGGTAGGCGAGCGCCTCGGTCTGTCGATCAAAGGCGCTTGCTCCGTAGCGTGGATTGACCTTGGCGGCCTCGGGGCGAGTCTCACTGAGCCAGCTGAAAAAGTCGGACAGGTGAGTAATGATGTGCGAAGCATCCCGGGGTGAACGCGGCGCCCAACATAAGCCACTCGGATCGAGGCCGGACTCCCGATCAAAGGTGCCGGTGTAAAGACGCTGGGCGAAGGTCTGAAACAGGTGACGCGTGTCGAACTCAGCAGGGTTGGCTTGGCTGTACTCAAGGAACATCCGAACCGAGCGTGCCACCTTCGTCATCCACATCAGGCTGCGGTCATGACTGCGCCAGAGGCAATAGTCGAGCAACGATGTCAGTACACCGGTTGGCGTCAACAGGGCGGGAAGCTCCGTGTAGACCCCCGTCGCATCGGCGTACACACGAGCCTTGATGGTGACAAACATGCGCTCTACCCCGTCGATGACGGCCCTCAGTCACGCCTCCCTGCCTGGCCTTGACTGCCTGGGTTCACCTCGCCTGAGGGGGTGGCCCAACCTGGCAGCCCGGCAGATCGACCTCGACAGGGCTAAAGACATGCTTGGCCGATGATCCAGAATGACTCAAGCGAAGAAGAATCTTGCGCGCTGAACGACGGGCGAAACCGTACTGAGGTGGCGTTAAAATCCCATCCGTCAACGAAGAGCTCAAGACGTGCATTGACGACTTACTGTAGCACCCGATGCACCTGGCCGCTTCAACCCCTTGCGTGACTCGTGACAGCCGGGCAACACCGGCGTGTACCGGTGCCGGGAACGTGACGCTATTCACGCTATTGAGGTGCTTGAGTTGTCAGGACGAAGCAATGGTGCGCGACGAAGTGAATGCCGTCACAGGCGTGTGTCAAGCTTGATGACGATCAGCGAATGAACCGCAGAGCGTTGGGCTTTGAATGGTTTGGGACAAGCGTCCCCGGGTGCAGGGCCATGCCTGACAATAAGAGTGATGGTATCCACGTATTATGAACTGACCCCCAAAGGTTGGACACAACCTTTGGGGGCGTCATGGGTAAGTACACAGAGCAAGCAAAACTCGCAGCCGTGCAGGACTATTGTTCCGGTAGCGCGGGTTTGAGGGATGTTGCACACCGTCACAATGTGGACTTTTCATCCCTTCGTCAGTGGGTCGCGGCCTATCAAGTGCATGGCGTTGCTGGGCTTAAAGAGAAAAAGCTGCAGCGCTATAGCAACGACTTCAAACTGTCTGTTTTGAACCGTATGCGTGAGGAACAGCTGTCCTATCGGCAGACGGCGGCCTTGTTCGACATCCGTAAGTTCGACATCATCGGCCTCTGGGAACGCCGCTTTGAGGGCGGTTTTGATGCCCTACCAAGCAGTCTAATAGAGCCGGACGTCCGAAAAAAATGCCGACCACCATTCCTCCTGTTCAACCCAGCTCAACCGATGACGAATCGCGCTCACGCGATGATTTGCTTGCCGAGGTGAAGCAGTTGCGGATGGAAAACGACTACCTAAAAAAGCTCGATGCCTTGGTTCAGGAGAAGAAACGAATAGCGCAGCAGAAAAAGCGCAAATCGTAATAGGACTGAGGCCGCTGCATTCTCTCGAAAGCCTGCTGAAATTTGCCGGTTTGGCACGCAGCACCTTTTACTATCAGCAAAAGGCGCTGCAAGCGGCTGATAAGTACGCAGAGCTGAAAGACAAGATTCGCTCGACGTTCGACGAGCACAAGGGCCGGTATGGCTATCGCCGCATAACGGCTGCTGTACGGAGCGCTGGTCATCTCGTCAATCACAAGACTGTTCAGCGACTGATGGCGCAGCTTCAGCTCAAGAGCTTGGTGCGGGTGAAGAAATACCGGGCCTACAAGAAAGAGGTAGGCAAGGCAGCGCCTAATCTTTTGAAGCGTGAGTTCGAAGCTCCGTCACCCAATCAAAAGTGGGTAACCGACGTTACAGAGTTCAAAGTTGGAGGTCAGAAGCTTTATCTGTCTCCCGTTTTGGATCTGTACAACGGCGAAATCATTTCCTACGAGGTTGCCAGAAGACCGTTGTTCGATATGGTCGGGAAGATGCTCAAAGGTGCATTCAAGCGGCTTCAGCCGCATGAAAAACCGGTTTTGCACTCAGACCAGGGCTGGCAGTATCGAATGCCCATTTACCTGCGGGCTCTCAAAAAATGCTCCGTTACGCCGAGCATGTCGCGCAAGGGTAACTGCTATGACAACGCGGCCATGGAGAGTTTCTTCGGCACACTGAAGTCCGAATTTTTTTATCTGAATAAATTTAACGACCTGGATGAGCTTCACGCAGGCATCGACGAGTACATCCAGTATTACAATCACTCGCGTATCAGACTGAAGCTAAACGGCCTGAGTCCTGTTGAATACAGAATTCAGGCCGCTCAGGCATAGATAGAAAATCGTCCAACTTTGTGGGGTCAGTTCATTAGGTGGACACCATCGGCCTTATTGCTGAGGATCGGATAGGTAACTCAGCCGGACGCTTACTTTTCCGGCACCTGCGCAGCGACTGACACTCGGCCGCCAGCATACACAAACTCACCCTTGGCGATGTCCAGGACACCGACTTTCAGGCCGAGAATGCCGTTAAGATCGATATTCGCGGCAATCAAGCCATCTGTTAGCAGAGATTCGGTCGTCGGTGTCGAAAAATAACGTTGCAGCAGCCCTAGACCCTGAGCCGAGGGTAATGCTGACATCAACAGGCTGGGTGCGCCTCGATACGGGTTCGCACCCAGTTGCACAGGTATTTGCATCGTGGCGACATTGCCAATGGTCGTGACCAGCATCAGGTTGCTGACATTGCCATCAAACTGCACTGTTTGGCCGCCGATCGAGAACGCGTTGTGCTGCAGCTGCAGGCCGGCAAACACTCCGCTCTTGAGTTCACCTGGCACAAGTTTGTCTTCGACGATGGAGTGCTCTTTAACGGCATAATCAATATCAAACACCCACTCGTAGGCCATGGAGGCGTTTGGTTGCGGGCTCTCGTAACTCTTGAGACTGATCGGGATCGCAATGGCAGGCAGGACCACGACACACGCACTGCCGCCGCCCGTGATGTGATAGCTGAGGTGCTGACGTTCGCTTTCGTCGACAAGGGTCGGCACGATCAGCGTCCGTTGGGTGTCATCGAGGATTGTCTGGACGCTGGTGGTTTGCAAATCCACACTGATCTTGTAAATACCCCAATCTGTTGGAACAGCGTACATGCCCCACACGAATTGATCGCCATAGTACTCGCGCAAACGACGCAGCGCCGGAGCATGAGCGGTTCTTCGGCCAGTCAACTGCTCATAATCCATCCTGATCGTGCGATCAACCCCGCTTGGCAGCAACACGACACGTGCCTGGCGGGCATCGAAGGATTGGACTTTTTGTGCGCCCAGACCGGTATACACATCCAGCAGTTTATCTGGATCCGGGTTAGGTCGGGCGAAATAATGATCCCATCCCCCCGATACGGTATGCCCGCTTCCCCCCTTGGTCCCGTTGATTAACACCGAGCCATATTGCGTTTTACCTTCTATAAAATTGATCGTATTGACGACCGCCCCCGGTTGAAATTGCCAGACGTCACCCTCCTGCCTCAGGCCGGGTGTAGAGACGCTGCTCAAGATCGCATCCATGTAGGTCGAGGCGCGATCAAATCCTTGTCGCAGCCGTTCATAGTTGTCGACCAGAATGGGCACACCAATGGCCAGCCCCGTCAAAGGGGCTGCCAAAGCCCCTAGCACACCTGCCACGGTGCTAGCGCCCACCAGGCCAGCAATCAGGCCGGCGATATTCGCCCCACAGCCGATAACAGACAAGGACAGTTTGGTCTCAATGGCTGCACGCGCAGCCGCGTCTGTCGTCTGATTTAATTCCACGACAATGGCGCCGATATTGATGGCATCAAACAGCAGACCTGCTACGCCTCCCACTCTGGCGATGAGGGTCATTGCCTTGGGCACCAAGCTCAATTGCGTGCCCAGCGCTGAGCGAATCAGCTGGCCCATCTTGGCGCCATCGGTGATCAATTGCAGGCCATTTTGAGACAACTGGGCATAGACTTGCACTTTGAGTGCATCGCTCATTTGCGTCAGCTCGCCATTTTTGGAGCGCATCTCGATCAAGGTTTTCAACATGAACGCGGCATTGAGGGTGTGAACGGCATCCACTTCCGTCACATTCGGCCGAACCCATAATCCTTCAGTCTTATGCCATGTCAGTCCCCGTCGGACAGTTTTGATCAAGTCATTAATTTCAGCATTGATCTGAGGAAAAGCGGCGTTGTCCTTGATGGCAATCCAGCGTGAGAATTCCGTATCATTGGCTTTCGCGGTCCGGCGGATAAACAGGAGTTCGAAAGCACCGCTTTCGTTTTTCCGGCTTTGCAGTGTCGGTATCCACTCATTGGATAGTTTCTGCTGTTGCATCACGGCGTGTATGGATTCGATCCACTGTCCGGAAAGCATCGCGCTACGAACGTTTTTGATGGCTAACTGTTCGATCGTTTTCCGGTGTTCCGCGTCTGGGGGATCGATATCCAATACCTGCTTGCGAACCTGGTCGCCAACGCTTTGATGCAGACTGACCAACCCTGCCCGGTCATCGTCACTAAGCCCTGGATAATGCACCACTCGCTCGATTTCGCTGCCGACTTCCATCAAGTCGCTCACCGGCAGCGGCTTGCGAGCGAAGGCACCGAGCTTGGCATCCCACACCAGTTCCACCTTATGGACAACATCCTTCAGTCGCGCTTGTTCCTTGTTGATCCAGCCCCATTCCGGCGTCAGGATTTCTTTCTTGCCACTTTCCGTGACGCGTACCGCGTACTTGCGCGCGCTCAGTGACAAATGGTCCCGATTTATCTGCAGGGCATCCCCAGTGCTGAGCAACCACTCTCCCAGCTGGCCGGGCAAGCTGGCCGCCAGGGGTTGCTGCTCATTGAGCAGCTCGCAGCCGACCAGATCAAGGTGGATACCTGTAATCTTGTCCCGCGGGGCCTGCGCCATCAGTGCCGTCAGGTTGGCTTTGAGTTCGTCGACGGTTTTTCCTCCAAACAACGTTTGCCCATCGACGTTCACGCCATGCCCGACCAGGACAATCTTGACGCGTCCAGCTTCATCGAGGTGCAGCGGTACCTGGGATCTAATATTTGTCAGTGGTTTGCCTGGCTGCAACTGCACCCATTCGGAGATCCTTGGGTTTTTGCCAAACAGCGCCATGGCCGCATTAAAACTGATGTCGTCACCTTCCAGTTGAACAATCAGTTGTCGTAGAAAATCCAGCCCAGCGGGCGGTTCTGTAACATTACGCCCCAGTTTGCTCAACGTACTTAACAAGGGGCGCCGCCACCCTTGGGATACATCGAGGCTGCCCAGCGCATTTTCCCGCAGGCGCAAGCCGATGGCATAGGCTCGCACATGCTTGGCAAACTCGTATAACTTGGGCGATCGTTTATTCAGGTTACGGGGGTGAGTCGCCACATACTCATCAGCCAGTTGAGCCAGGTCGCTCAATTTTCCCATCTTTTCCAGGAGTGTGAGGCCCGAGGCTTGGGCGTGATAGCGATCGAGCTCATCAAGAATACGTGTATACGAAGGACCGTCCGGTGTACCGGCTTTGGCGATCAAGCGCTGTCGATCGTCCAGCGCGTCCGGGATACTGCGCACGCCATTGTTGATTTCTTCTTTGACAGCCTTGAACGGCGTGACCTCCTTTTTATAAAGGCGTGCCAGATCAGCCTGTATGGCAATTCTTTTCTCCTCCGTTGGGCGAAGAGAGCGCGGGGTCATCGGTGAAATCGACAACTGAAAGTCTGCGTACTGACTCCCCCAACGCGGATAGTCCAGATACTCCCTGGCCCACGCGGGCCCATTACCTAGCACGGTCCATGCCGCATCTGTCATCAGCGGCTCATTGATGACGGCTAATGCATTTTTGGCGGACGCATGCGTCGCAAAATCCTGATATTTAATGAGTGAACGGCGGAGTCTGGGGAGAGAGAGAAATTTTTCTTCCCAATTTTTAGGCGAATCGATAATGAAGTCACCGACACGTTGGGCGTAAAACTGACCGGCCGTTATGTCGACCATGACGCGCTGCTCGTCGATCTTGGCGATCACCACAAAATGATTGCCACTGCTACCTTCCTCAGCATTTTGCCAGGTGATCAGCCCCCTCACCTCATAGGGGATATTATTTGCCTGCAAAATGGTGGTCACACGGTTGGATGCATTTTCGCAATTTAAGGCTGGCCGCTTAATATAGTCATTGACTTCAGAATCGCGCATCAGCAAGCCAGAGACTCTGCTGAGGGCTTCGTCAAACGTTGTCATATAGAGTTCCTTTGTTGTTTTAGGTCGGTCTGTCGATGATGATCTGCGCATGCATGGCGCATGGTTCAGGTGGGTACTTCACGTGATAAAACTGATGGCCTGGCAAGCTTGCCGGTTCTCCTGTTGCATTGAATATGCGGATTATTAGACGTTTGAGTGTGCTGGCCGGTAAAACGCCGCACAGCCTTAAGGGCGCGTTTAATACGCGATTAGCGCAGCCGGCGACGTTTAAGGGCGGCCACTGTTATTGAAGTTATAAGGTGCACAACCGCGTGTTCATCAGCATGAACAATGTTGTGGCATGCAAGCTTCGCAATAAATCAAAGCGCTGGTTAAAGTATGAAGTTCGCCAAGTGCACTTTGGCAGGACACCATGGCAGTGGGATATTTTATAGAACATTCAAGTCGCGGAAGAAAGACGAAGTCTGAAATCAGGACACGTGCCCATTAGCAAATGCCTTTGCCACCCATACCCGTCGCCAATGTTTTGAACTGCACGCTGCCGACCGGAATGCTGAGCTGTGCGACGCGCCAAGGGCCGGCTATCGCCAAGATCAGGGATTGCGCCTCCAGTGCTGGACGGCAATGACGCGATCTCTCGAAGACGGCGCTGCGTCCATGGGTAATAATGCGGTTGAACATCAAATAAGGCCGTGGGCCTTGAACGCCCAACGGGTGTTCGCCGGTCATTAGGCAGTGGTAAGCGGGCAGCGGCGATCATGAGTTTTAGCACGTCGGCACCTCTGAACGGGATGATCGGTATACCTCTCTCAAGACGCGTTGATGCAGATGTCGACGCAGCGGGCAAGCGCGATTGATCAACGGTTACCGCCTCACTGGATCCTTGCCGGAGTCAAGGCGACTGGCTAGATGTTTTCTATCCAGAAGGACTCAGGCGAAGAGGATCTTTCTCGGTAAAACCCATCCATCAACGTAGCACTCAAGACTGGCGGGCGGCCTGTATTGCCGGGGTGGGTAACGTCTGGCGAGTTGTCTTCCTCTACGTTTTCGCATTTTTTCAAGAAGGGTGACCAATACGATCATGCCATCTAACTAATGACGGTTTGTCCCTTCAGCGAAGTGCTTATGTCGTCCTGGTCAACATACTCGCCTCACGGAACCATTATTCTCAACATCCATGCAGGCCAGCCAGATTGGTCAGGCCGTGCATGTATCCGGCTTTAATATAAGTAGCCTCGTCGGCATCAGGTGTTTGAGCACACCGCCCATTTGCGCCAGTACCGTTTCTGATACCACGGTCCAGTATTCAGAGCGATGACCGTATTTTGCAATGAAAGACTTTGATGGGGTTCTACGATTACTTGCTTGAATTTACAATATTCGTATTCTTGCAACACGGTGTAATGCCCCCCGGGACAATGCACAGCCGTTGACGTTTTGGAGAGACTACTGTCGATTGCACCCTGCTGTGCAGCGATGGACGTTACATCACCTTTCCTATCCACTCTGCGCCGCCCCCTCAATGACGCCTGGCATCTTTGCGTTGCCGCAACAGATCCAGACAGCTATCCAAACGCATTCTGATATCGCCAGAAAGCGACGTCGCCACCCGCTGCCAAGCAAGGGAAATCGGCATCCGGAACAGGCTTTTTTCCTGCGGCGGTTCATGGGATAGGTGTGGAAAGTGAGACTGAACCACCGAGCGCGCTATCTGGCTCAACAGTTCAGGGTCGCGATGCTGCAGGCAGTTGTCCAGTTGTACCGCCAGTTCCTCATCCGTGAGAGGTCGACCCGCGAACTCCTGTTCGATTGTGTGGGTTGAGTTCATGACGTTCTCCAAGGAAGTGCGGCCTAACATCCGCATTATAAATAAAAGCCCTTAAGGGCCGATTCGCAAGGACGTTTTTGCCAAGGTTGCAAACCAGTCGTCAGTTTTTATTCCATTAGAAGACTGTTTGCTTTTCGTCCATCGAAAGTGCGCACAGATACCGCGCATCATTAGTTATCATAAACAACACGCTTTACTTGAGGATCAATAGACAACATTTACCCGCACCGTTAGTTCACAGCGTCTTATTGAGCTCAATGATCCGGCATTGAGCCCAGCGTCAAACAATAGGTAGGCAAAGATTGCTCCTGGTCCCTGATTCAGACCTGCTTGCGCAGTGCCTCCCCGACACCTGAAGTGCCTTCGGGGTAAAGTCAGGGGTCACGCCGGACTGCTTGGTCGCCATCCAGATGGCGTTCCAGCGTTGTACGCTTGCAGTTTAGCCTCGCTTTAAGATTTGTGCGGCGCCTGACCAGCCGCTTCGCAAAAAATCTCCCTCCTGCGCTGTATGGCTTTAATGGGGCACGCCCTGCACGTGTTGTCGTGTGCTCCTTACCCGATGGCGTTGAACTCAGCGACCTGACCTTGACCCTGTTAACTGCAAGGCTTGGCGCCACATGCGCCCATCAAAAACCACAACCCCTCCCCTCTCCAGTCAATAATCAACATTTTCTATCAATGAATTTTATTTGAAGCGGTTTTAAAGGGCGTGCGCGCGTTTGGGGGCCGTTAAGCGGCGCGGCGAGAGCGTTTCAATCAACGTCCATCGCCTTCCAACCCGAACGGGCTGACCGGCTTTGATACCGTCAACCAGGCTCAAAAACATCAAATGCGATCGGAAAATATCTGTGATCACGGTCTCGAACATGCCCTGCTCCGCACAGGGTCTGTTATGTGTCAAAGGATCCACCGCACAGAGCGGCGCCAGACCGTGTTGGGCAGGGATACAAAAAAGCAGAAGAGGCCTTGCACCCCTTCTGCTTGTTTTTCTTTATATCCAGAGGCCGTTAATGCGGCGAGGTGCCTTGACGACCGCCAGTGCCGTCAAGGCCTGCTCTACCGCCGGCGGATTTCAGCGCTTTGCCGTCGACGGTTTAGGGACTGACGAGAGCGCGAAGAGCACATTGCTGGACGGGCTGACGGTGGTGAACTCCGCGACCAGTTGATCAACGCTGACCGACAGTTGGGTGCCCTCGATCTCGATTTGCAGGTGTCGATGAGCCGCCGACGGACTGCTGAAGACGTTGCGCACCACCAGCACGTTTTGCGTCTGAGGATACGTCAGCATCAGGTCATCGTTGGATCGACTGACCAGGTACAGGTCCGGGTTGCCCACCGTCAGGATCAGCCGGTCAAGGGCATGGCGCGGATCTTCATTGTCAATGACGATCGTGGGGTAGTGCTGCCACATGTCCTTGCTCAGGCGGTAGGTATCGTTACCGCCGCCGCCATGCAGGATCACCTGGTTAACACCGGTCATGATCGGTGCTGACAGATCGCCGTTGCGCGCGCCTGCGCCTTGCAACAGCAGCGAGGCGCCCACCCGCTCAACATTGGCAAAGCGGCCTATCACGACACTGCCGCCGACGTGAACGCGGTACAAGGTTTCATCGGTCGGGCTAAACACATACGCGGCCTTTTGACCGGGCTCGGTGCCCAGAAAGCGTAAGCTGTCCGCCGCCGCAATCGCATGGCGCCAGAACACCTCGCCGCTGGCAACATCGAACCAGCCTTGCACCAGCGACCCCTGAACCAACGAGCCTTGCAAGATCACTGTTCCTTTGGTTTTCCACTGGGCAGTGAGCTTGGCCAGGGCCGGCGCCAGGTTGCTGAGGTTGTTCTTCTGCCAGAGCTTGCTGACGGCGATCAGATGCAGATCACCGTTGTGGGTGCGCAACAGAATCTCGCCCTTGACGGTGGTCAGGCGCAGACCGGTCTCAACCTGCTCGGCTTCTTGCAGGAACAGCTCGGGTGCCAGCGCGCGGGCGACCGGCGGCTGCGCCGAGGATTTGAGCACCCCATCGGCGTCAAACGCGGCGGCCAGGGCGTGGGGGCTCATGACCGGCTGACGGTACAGCTTGCCGCTACGAGGCTCGAAAAGCCGTGCCGCGGCGCCGTTATCTTCGAGCCCCAGCCATTGCAGCGTTTTGTTTTGCAGGGCCAGTGACGCGACCACCACCTGGCCGTTGCTGTACCAGGTGGGCAGCACACGCTTGCCATCCGCGCTCTTGAGGCCGAACACGGCCAGGGTGGCATCCTTGCCATTGACCGCCTCCAGGTCCTGCCACCAGGTTGGGCGTCCTTTAAGCCAGTGCTCGTTGACCGCTTCGTAGTTGAAGCGTCCCTGAGCATCCAACTGGGCCACAAGGCCATCTACGGTCACGACCAGCACGCTGCCGTTGATGTCGACCACACTGACCAGGGGCACCGTGGGGATGCGCAAGGCGCTCGGCCGGTTGGCATCAAGCACCGCTTGACCACCCCCTTCCTGACGGAACAGAGCGTTTTGTTCCTTGCTGTAGAAGAAGAAGACCTCCTTGGCATTGGCACGAGGCAGGTTCCCCACCAGCATCAGGTCGGTTGGAATCGGCCAGGCACTGCGGGTCTGCTCATGCGCCTGGAAACGCAAGGCCCGATCCGTTGGCGGCTGCAGATTCGGTTTGATCACCTTGCCATCCTGGGTGCGAATCCAGTAACGGTGGGCAATGCCGTGCGCATCGTTGCCATACACGGTCACCAGCGGCGCATTGACCGGCTTGATCAGCGGCGAGCGCAGCGTATACCCCGGGGTTGCCCGCGGCGTGCCGTTGATCCCGTACCCCTCGAGCAGGGTCTCGACCTGATGGCGGCGCGGACGGGGCCGTGCCGAGAAACGCAACAGGGCATCATTGCCCATGACACTGACCAGTTCCATCTTGTCGCCCTGGATGCGGTAGCCCAGCTCGGCTTCGCTGCCGTCGGCAAGCAGGTGCGTGCGCACCAGATAGATCGTATTGCCCTCTTGCCACAGTCGACTGATCTTGCCGGCTGTCTGGTTGAACCAGGGTTCGAACTGCGCGTTGACTTGGCCGGAGGCAATCGTCACCCGCCACACGGCCGCGTTGTCGGCGTCGTAGAAATACGCTTGGTCGTCAATGACCGCTCCCAGCGTGGCTTGCTTGGCCTGCTCCTGAGTGGTGTCGGTAAACAGCATCCGATCCTTGGCCACCTCATAAAAGCCTCGACCGACCTGGCGTGTGCCATGGGTGTAGTTTTCCACCACCACAAAGTGGGCGTTCATCTGATGAGTCTGGGCCAGTTCGTGCAGATGTTGCTCGATAGATTGGCCGGGCACTGGCCACTTGCTGGCATCTTCGCCCACGACCTGAGTGCTCAGACGGGCAAAATCGACTTCACGCACTTCCCCCTTGTGGCCAATGACCAGAATGCGGGCATTGGCCGGCAAATCGAGGGACACCGCGATGCCACCGATCATCAGACGGTTGCGGGTGACAGAGACCTGGTCATTGTCCAGCGCCGAGCTGTCAATGATCCAGCGCGAGGGTGCACTTGCGTGCGCGTCTGTCAGTTTGACCGTCACCCCTTTGTTGAGCGCAACGAGGTACTCGCCCCCTGCTCCCTGGATCTCGTAATGCAGGTAGCCCTGGATTTCCTTGGGCAACTCTGGCACCAGCAGGTGGCGGTTGTGCTGATCGAGCAGGACCTGGATCGGGGTGGCCACATACTCCTGATGAAGGCGGCTGATCGTGTACTCAGAGGGGAAAATGTAGAAGTCGTAGTCGAAGCGGTAGTCCTGCTCGAGTCGACGGAGGACATCAAAGCCCGGATCATGACGGCCCGTGGCCCCCGGGAAATGGATGTACCCGTAACTGATATAGGATTTGACAGTACCAGGCAGAATGATCGTTTTGGTGTCGCTGTGGGAGAGCGCATGCAGGCGTTCATAACCAATGCCGCTGCGCACCTCGATCGCCTGGTTGCGATCACGAACCAGGGTAGGGAAATCGCCCCCCCAGAAGAAGTAGTTGAGGTGCCCCGACCCCGTTCTGCCGTGATGCGTGCGATAGAGGTATTGGCTGTCGAACTCAAGCTGACTCTGGCGCAGATTCAAGGTCTTGATGACCGCACCGGGCAGCGGCACCAGCATCTTTTGCTTGTCGTCGTAACGGTAGCCATTGCCTTTATAGGCGGCGTCAAGGGCTGCAAAATAGCGCCCTACGGCCTTGACATCCTCGGCCACCTGAATAAACGCCAGCGTCAGGCCCGTAATGCCAATCGCCATTCCGCCCAGGATGACCCCGGCCCCGCTCAGAACCGCGCCCACCGACACGGCACCGAGCAGTCCAGCCCCGATACCCGCGGCGCTGACCACAAAACTGGCTGCGTCAAAAGCCAGCTGCGTGCCGTAAAGAGCTTTCTGTCCTTCGTTTTCGGCATGCGCCAGCTCGTAGGCATCCAGAATGACCAGCGCCCCGCCCAACACCACACCGGCCCCTTCGCTGAGGGTGTGGCCCAACGAGGAGACAAACGTTTTGAGTGAGGTTTCAGCGGCAAGCGCTTCGCCGCGCAAGGCGGTGCGTACCAAGGCAATGACCTTGGTCACATCCTGAATGCCGCCATGGATCATCTGGGCCACGTTGAGGTAGCAGTGCACTTTCAAGGCCAGCGCCAGTTCAGGTGAAGCCGTGCCGCTGGCCGTGTCCTGACGGGCTTTGTCGGTAAACCAGCGGATCAGGGCCTGGACTGCAAAACCTGAGTTCAAGCCGTCCACCGGCGAGGCGTCGGTGCTGGCCGCGCGCGCGCGTAGCTGGCCGCGCTCAAGGGAAAAATGCTCGCCCAGGGTCGAGGTGTGTTCGTCGATAAAGTCGCGAAAGCCGGCAAAGGTCGCATCCTCGGTGCTCACCCAGCGCGTTTCCTGCAGCTGCTCACGGTTGATGAACTGCACTTCGTAGCGCCCGTCGGCCTGCTGACGGGTGTTGGCAATCACTGGCATCCAGTGCTGGTCCAGACCGGCTTGCAAGGCCAGTCGGGTACTGGCTTCATGGTACTTGCTCCCCCATTGTTCGGCATCGAAAGTGGCCAGGGTGGTGCGCAGCAGCGCGTCCGTGGCGACCCGCTCCTGAGCATCCACCACGCGCTCCATCTGGCGCTGCGTGTCGAGCACATCGGCCAGCTCGGCCGAACGGCTCAGGTCAGCCACCTTCAGGTGGCGGTTCAGCGGCACCTGGGCCATTTGCGCCGCATCAATTTGCACCAGATCGAAGTTGGGGGCTGTCGCGCTGCCCAGTGCGCCATAAAACGCGGCCAGCTTGCGTTTGACCAGGTGCTGGTTGAGCGCACGCGTCAGGTTTTGCGGAGTGTCGAAGGCAAAAATCCCCACGTTCGGGTCGTAGAAATAATAACGACGGCCTTCGCCACCCACCACGCAGCCCACCATCATCGAGTGACGTTGCGTATTGAGCGCAAAGAGGGTTGTACGGCTGGCCGTGGTCAGGCGCGAGACCACATCGGGCAGTTTGAACAAGCCCAGTACGGTTGAGGCCTGAACCGCCTCCACATTGGAGTGCAGGGCGATCAGGCTGTTTTTGAGCAGTGTCGAGCTACCGGCGTCTGGATCGGCGGCGGCCAGGAACAGCTTCTCCACCAGATGGTTGGCCCCCTCCTCGCCATTGTCGGCGAGCGCCACGGCCATCGCCCGCACCAGCGGGTAACAACGACCACCGGCCTTGTCGCCGACCAGCGACAGATAGAAGTCCTGCGGTACCAGACGGTTGAACGTGCTGCCGGCCCCCTGGAAGTCTTCGCTGAAGACGGCCGTTTGCGCCAGAACCTTGTCGATGTACTCGGCCTGGCTGGCTTCGGCGATGCGGCCACTCAAGGCGCCTTTTTGCATGGGGGTCAGTGAGCCTTCGAGAAAGAGACGTTTCATCTCCAGCACCGAGGTGGTGTCGCTGACGCCGGGAATGGTGATGTCCTGGTAATTGCGCAGCCCATCAAAAAACGCCGCACTTCGGGCGCTGCCGCGCTGGTACGCCTCAGAGACCGCGTAACGCTCGGCCACGGTGCTGGCGGGCTCATCATCGCCCCCCTGAATGGCGCTGTCATCGGTGCGTACCGCAACGGCCATGCCGTCTTTGGCCTTGATCTGTTGCCACAACCAGGTTTGATCCACGGAGCGGGCTTCACTGAGCAGCGGGTGGTACTGCGCCTGGTAAAAGGCCTTGGTGAGGGAGATCTGCTTGAGCTGCTGCTCGATCAAGTCCGATCGGCTGGCATTGCGCCGTGCAGCCAACAGCTCGTCGCGCTTGAGAACCAGTTGATCGATATCGGCGCTGATCTTGGCGGCAATCTGGTGACGCACCCGGGTCCAGGCGGCAATGGCCGGGTGAAGAGGCGAAAACTCTCCGCCGGTATACACCCCGTCCGCCACGCCTTCGACGGACACGCCGAACAGGGCCGCCATCTTCTTCAGGCGTTGATGAACCTGTTCACGGTAGGCGGCAAACTGGGCCTGATTGTTTTCCAGCCGTTTAGGATCGGGCGACTGGATTGTGAGCGGCTGCGCACCTTCGCGCAGTTTTGGCCAGATTACCTGGCCCTCGCGCAGGTACTCCTGCGGCTGAAACACCATCTGCCATTGATTGTCGATGTACTGCATGTAGGCGGCAGCGAGGCCTTCAGCCTTGCCGGCAACCTGATAATCCTTGTAGTCAATGGCCATGACCACGTGGTCGTAGAGCAAGGAACTGTTAACGCGGCCATCGTGGTAGACCCGGTAGGTCTGGGCATCGAGCTCGGTGACGATGAGCGAGCAGCCCGACAAGGAGCCGGTGAACAGGAAGGAGCCGGCGGCTGCCTCTTTGGCAATGTCCACATAGGCCGGGGCGGCATTGGCCTGATTGGCACCGTTGTAGCCCAGAAAGTAGGCCGGCACACTGGCACCGGCGCCAGGTCGGTCGGTGTATTCGATCTCATACACGTCGGGGGCCACTTTCACCAGTTGCGCCGCTCCCTGTGACGGCAGGCGGCCGGCCTTGGTCAAGGCCTCGGCGCTGAGCACATGGGTTTGGGCGAACTGGACAGGATCGGAGATGAACTGCTGGATGTCGCCACTGCCTTCACGCGGTTCTGTGCCGCCACTCATCGGCACCAGGCTGCCCTTGAGTTGGCGATCCAGGACGGCCTGGGCCAGCAAGGCCGGGTCACGCACATCGTAGCCACGTGTCTGCAGTAGCCGCGGCAGCGTTTTGTCGATCGTGGTGTCCGTGAGCAAGGCCTGGGCACCGGCGGCTGCAATCAGTTTGGCGCGCGACTGGCCGTGACTGCTCGACTCGCCTTCGGCGGTCTCCGAATAGGCGATCCCTTTGGCCACCCGGTACATGCCGACTGGGGTATGGTCAATAAAGGCGGTCGCCGGCAGCAGCTCGCCCAGTTGGCGACCGATTGTACGGGCATGCTCCACCCCGGGATTGGACAGATAAATCACCGCCTGGTCGGTCAGGGTGCCGAGTTTTTTCGGCCCGATGATCTTGGCCTGATGCAGCCAGTTTCGGTTGTCATCATTGAACAGCTGGGTCAGCGCCTGGAGCAATTGGCTGAAATGCTCCTTGCTCACATTGACCGTCAACCGCGCGCCGACTTTTGCGCGAGCCGCATGGCGCTGGGCGAAGTCCTTGGGCAGTACGCGAAACGCCTCGGCGTTGTCCAGTACGCTTTGCGGTTGTTCCGACAGGGCTGTTTTCTCGTTGCCCTGTACCAGCACGTCGACGGCCAGCGCCCGCGCAGCGAGTGCCTTCACGTAGATCACGAACTCGCGCTGCTGCGCCTCACTCAGGCCGCTGACGCCGGCGGGCTTGTCATTGCTGTAGCGCAGGTAAGCGTCTTTTTCCAGTCGATCCTCGAGCAGGCGTCGCTTGTCAAGCGCCTCGCGGGTCCAGGTTTTATGATTGTCGCGATAGTTCTTTTTTATTTCATTCACCAACGCCCGTACTTTCGGATTACGCCTGGCTTCATTAAAGGTGTCTTGTGCGGACTCAAGTAGCGATTGATAGCTTTTGCCAAACATCGTATATGCCCTGATTAAATAATAATTAAGTACTGTTTATCCCGGCACGACCGTCGCGGTGACGCTGCCAATAGCGGGACAACCAGAAATTAAACTTCCAGGATAAACACCCGACAAATACTGAGCACTGAGGCCTGCCGTACCGAACTGCACGCAGCATTCTGACGGCCGCTTCTTAGTGGTCGAAGGCCTTAGGGATCATGTCTATTATTTATCGCCGGAAGTGCGCACAACGCGCCCCCTTACCAGGTGCGCGACGTGCATATCGCTCAATAATCATGGGTGATCGCGTATCGAGGTTCAATAAGAGTACGATTTTAGAGCTGTTTCAAGCTGTGTCGCAAAGAACAGCAGAAAATTGAAATCGCCGTTATAAAAACATCCTGAATGCATTTATGCTTGGCGCACACCCGCGCTGTGGTTAGCGCTGGCGATTTAAAACAATTTATTGCCAAGGACATTGGCCTTGAACGCCCTCCCCCATGACAGCATGATCGGTTTTTCTGAATTAACAGAAACACCCAGCAAGGCCCACCCAGGCGAAACAGTTTTTTTAAAATAAACATTAAGAAAGAAAAAGAAAAAGAAAAAGAAAAAGCACTGAACAATAATGCGGCTTCCGCCATCAACAATAGAATCCAGGAGAGGGTGTCCTGTTGAAGGATCTATTTGCCGCACGTTGCTCATCACCTTTGATGGGACTTGCCGGTTCGATCACGGCCATGAGCAGGCTCATGAGAAAGGCGCCCTTCCCCAGGCTCTGGTACGTTTCAGGCCTTGGGCCACCGACCGATCTGTCGTCGGCAGCCGCCGCTTTGCCGTTAAGCACCCCCTCCATTAGCCTCGACGACTTGAGCACGCAACTGGCAACTAGTGGTATCCCCCTCCCTGTGGTTGTAACGCTGCGCAGAGTATCCGGCGGCGGTGTATTGACCACGCCTTCCTCGCCGCCGTCGTGCGACCCGGCAGTCCCTCGATTGCCCGACATCAAAGTGAAGAAAATCCCTACAGACAGCATCTAACACATCCGCCAAATTTTACACGCGGGTCTGCTCTTGAGTGGGTGTGTATGAGAGCAAAGAATGAGGGCGAGGCATATTTACTCGAGCAGGCTCGCGCCATATTTAAGCAAAGAGGCAATAGCCGATGACGTTCCGAAACAGTGTTCAGTACGGTGGGTTGACCCTCCTGTAGTTGAACAGCGAAGCGCTCGGACATAGGCATCGATGATTGCCGGTACAACACGGTGCTCGCCAGTATCCCAACCCATTGTATGGAGGGTGTCGGGCGAACGATACGCATTGAACGTACCTGAGCCTGCCGCTCAGATCCTGAGCGGACCTTAGAGCAGGCAGGCGGCCTTTAAGGAGGCGGTTGCAATGAACTCGATAAAAGCCCTTCACCACGATGCTCACATCAAGCATGCCACGGGTGGACGAAAACCAACGGCCCCACCGCTGCGCCTGGCGTCCTGGGGGTTGGGTGCCAGACGCACCCGGCGCCTGCGCGCCATTCTGATCCGGCTTTCTCACGTTTCTTCAACCGGACATCCCGCCTCTGGCGGCGGACACCTGATGACATCGCCACACCGCAGGAGCAAGCCGATGCTCATAGAACATACCCAGGTGCAGGATGTTCGGGGTGCAAGGGAGGTCAGTCATATAACGGGACGCACGTATGTCGAGACGTTGCCCGTGGCCCCACCCAGCACCCCCACCGCACCTCAGTGGTTTGACGCCACGGACGCGCTCGCTCTACTGAACTCAATGGTCAGGCGTATACGAACCCGACCTTGCGCCAAACCCTTGGTTCGCTGGTAAGCGTGAACGAACAAGCTCAGGCGCCGAGCCTGCGTAGCGGCCGACGCTGATCGGGAACCGATCATTGCCGTTCGCCCGCAGGCCGCGATGCTCAACGGTGTCAATAGCCGGGTTTTGAGCTGTGTTTACGTCGGCGCGCTTGCCAGGTTTACGTTCTTTTCAAGTGCCTCAAAGGCTGTTCCACGTCCAACGGAACAGCCTGGCCAGGACGGTTCAGTCTGTTTTCGGACGACCTTATTTGAATAAGGAGTGTCATGATTTCGTCACCGCCGCAACAGTGCTTTTTCGCTTTTTCACGGCCTGTTCTTTTTTATGTTTTCACGGCTTGCGAAAAGCGCTGACGCGGGCACCTGGACAGTGACAAGGCGGCCCCTGAAACACCTCACCCACCACCCAATCGATACCTCTTATGAAAAACCGACTGTTCTACCCTCTGTTACTGTCCTTGTTGCCCCTCCCCGTACTGGCCAGCACCTCGGCCAATCAAGACACCGGGTTCTGGTACCTGCAAACCAGTGTGTATACCCGCCATTTCTCCCCAGACCCCAGGCACGACAACCATCAGGACCTGATCGGAATTGAGCGCAATCAAGCGTCGGGCCTGGTGTGGGGAGCGGCAAGCTTTGACAACTCCTTCAGTCAGCGCTCGTATTACGCCTATGCCGGTCTGCGCCTGGACAATGCCAGCTACCCCGTTTACTTAAAACTCACCGGCGGTCTGCTGCAAGGTTATCGCGGTGAATACAAGGACAAGATTCCGCTCAACCACTTTGGCATTGCCCCGGTCATCATCCCGTCACTGGGGGCCCATTATGGTCCGCTTGCCGTCGAGCTGGTATTGCTGGGCAATAGCGCGGGCATGATCACCGCCGGGATACGCCTGTAATGCACCAGGCCGCCGCCCTTGGAACCCCCGAACACCTGCCGGACTGACGGACAAGCTCGGTGCGCCGTCAGGCCCTGTCTCAACGACACCGCCCAGGCGTTGACGCCTGGCCTGAAGCCCTTGTTTTTCACGCAGGCGTCCTGTCGGCGCCCCGGCACGTCTGTCGATCCGACCACACTCAGGGGCGAGCGCCAGCCCACTGCCGCCCTCTCTAATTGAGGGATTTGCCTACAGTCACGCCCCCCACAAAGGCTTAAGGTTTGAGTGGTGCTAGCAGCGCGATTCTGGCTTCGGTCGGTTGTGCCAAGGAAACGTTTTGCGCATACCCCTCCCCATGCTTCAATCGTTTCCCTTAGCCAGCACTTTCCCCCCGCACTTTTTTATAAAGCTGCGGGTTTTTTTTAGCGTCTTGCCTTGCTCCTGCACAGGCAAGCATGACAAAACGGCCTTTGAGCAATGATCGGCAAAATGCGCGACAAGCGCTCAACACCGTGTTCAGTTGCAGCGGGCAAACAAGCCCGTGCAGTCCCTGTATCGATGCCATATCCAGAGGAGTTGGGATGATGAATGAGCGGCGTCAATCGACCTGGCCCAGCGTTCTGCTGGTCGAGGATCATCCCTTCCAATTGATCGGCATTGCCATGCAACTGAATCGTTTAGGATTTTTTTGCATGCGGCTGGCCCTGGACAGTACCGAGGCCCTTGCCATCATCAAGGAAGGACGAACCTTTGATGTACTGGTGTGCGACCAGCACCTGTCGGATGGTCTGGGGGTTGACCTGACCGAGACCCTTTATCGCCTGGGCGCCATTCGCTACGCCATTTTGATCAGCGGAGTGGATCACCCTTCCACGCTCGACAACCTGCAAAGGGTCGCTTTGCGCCGTGGATTGCCTTTGCTCGCCTGCCTGAGCAAACCGCTGTCGCCTGAGCTGTTTGTTCAAGCACTGTCGCCGTTATGGCCCTCCTGCAGCCCGCGCAGCTTTGAGGTCGATGAGCCGGTTTAGCGCGGGGGCGCCCGCATTCGGTTCACCGAAAAGGGTGCCCAGCCTTAAATCACCTTATTGCGTTTGGCCAGTTCAACCAGTTCAAGAAAGTTGGCCACCTGCAGCTTGATGATCAAACGCGCCTTGTAGGTACTGGCCGTCTTTTCGCTCAGCATCAGTTCCTCGGCGATGTCCTTGACGCGTCGCCCGCGAGCCAGTTGGCGCAAGACCGCCAACTCCCGATCGGACAAGGACTTCATCAGGGCTTCCTCGGTCGCCAGGCGCGAGGACGTATCGACTGAGGAGAAGTCCGTGGTCGGAAAAAGCGTGTAGCCGGCCAGCACAATCTGCACCGCGCTCATCAATTCGTTGAGATTGCCGTCCTTGGAAACAAATGCATACGCACCGGCTCTGGAACAGCGAATGGCGTACCGACTCAAGTCCAGGTAGGAAAAGACGATCACCTTGATCCGCTCGGACTCGTCGCGCAAGCGTTGCAACACCCCAAAGCCATCGAGCTTGGGCAGGTCAATATCCAGAATGACCAGATCCGGAATCAGACTGCGAGCCAGCGCCACCACTTCCAGGCCGTTGCCGGCCTCGCCCACCACCTCATGACCCGCTTTTTCCACAATCAGGCGAACTGCCATTCGCACCACGGCATGGTCGTCTGCGATTAATATTCTAGCCAATGACTCTCCCTCCCAACGTAATCCGTAAGTTGCCCTGGCATTCTTATAGTTAACTGAATCGATTAATCTTATGCGCCGCTGGGTACTGCATCGTTTCTCAGAACGAGGAGGTGTGTGTGTGTGGTGATACATATTGATGTTAAAGGCGGGTTTAATTTTAATGTCGACAGCGCCGCGTCAATACAGCGTTTTTACGCAAACTCACATCGCACATTTCGTCCACTCCATTAGCCAGTTTTTTCGGCGGTTGCTAACTGTCAAGTGAAAGTATCGCTCCACGGGATGAGTTGCCTGGGACGTCAAGCGCTAAGCAGTGCCCCGTTATAGGGAAGTCATGAAAAAAAACGTCGGGCAGCCATCGGTGCCTGAACATTGCTCGCAACTCCCAGTCAGCGGGGCACGCCCCGCCTGGTCAGTTGCCGGCAGCGGGCATATAACTTATAGCCTAGATCTTTAGTAGGGTTTTGCCTGTAGGGGAATCCCTCACTCTTGGCCTGCCAGCCAGGCAGGATGCTCTGAAACGACCGACCCGGCTCACACGAACACTGGGCAAGGATTGAATCTGCAGGTGACCAAGCTGTGCAGGGGCATGACGCGATGTTGTACCGCTGTTTTGTTTCTACGACCAGCGAGAGCCTCGGCACTGGACCGTGCATGAGCGCACATGAGTGCGCATAAAAAGAGGGAAATCCTTACAGCCTTTTTAATGCAGACAAGGCCATCATGTGCGGGTCGATTATGTGAATCTAGTTGCGCGGCTAACGATTACTGCGCGCTGTATCGACTAAAAAACCTCAGGTCCGCGACTTGGGCTGATAAACCTTGCGCCCATGATATTTGCAACCGCCCCTGATCTTTTTAAAGACCAGGCGTCACGACCTGGCTGTACACTTTATTTTTTATTTTTAATCAATTTCTATTTTAACGTTGCACTTTTACGACCCAATAAAGTTGAGACACTTACATGCTTTCCCTCGCTGCTACCGCTGCGTTCCTTGACGAGACTGTCCGCCTGTTGCGCGATAACCATCAGCGGCTGGCGGGCGTGAGCGAGTTGCTTCACGCCCTCGAGCTTGATCGGCAACAAGGTCAAAGCCGCAATCTAGAGAGCCTGGTACAACTGGCTCAAGAGCGGTGTGCGGCCTTTAGCCAAGACCTGGATCAGCAGATCGAACGACTGCAAGTGCAGAGTAACGACTTGCCGGCAAGGGCGGTGACCGAGCCCCTCGTACCGGCTGTCTTGCTGGAGCCGCCTGAGCGCTATGATCACATTGACTGGCTGGTGGCCCTGATGAATGCGCTGCGTGCCGATGAAACGCAAGAGCCCGGCATGGGGCTGAGCTGGAGCAAGCACCTGCCGCCCCGCCGCCCGAACCCTTGAGCACTCCGTGGTAACAGCCGTTTAGACAAAGGCGACCGTTCGGGTCACTGGCGCTCGGAACCGCGGGCCTTGAGCGCCGCGTTTTCCTGCGCGGCGGCCACAATCAGGGCGGCAATCCCTCGACGGAAGGGGTCAAGGTTCTTATCCACGACGAACATGGCGTTGCGCACGTTTTCGGCGACCTCGACGGAGCCGCGCTGCTCCACCCAGTGATTGAGCTCTTCAATCGCCGCCGCCAAGGCCAATTGTGTCTGGTGCTGCCTGCGGAGCAAGTTGGCAATCAAGGTCAAGTTATTCACGTCATCTCTCCATGGGGTCGCGGGTGTCAGCCAGAAGTGGCGCGTTTGAACCGTCCTGGAAACCGAGCCGGTTGCGGGTGGCGAGACGCTCGAGTTCATGTCCCCCCCCAAGGCCTGTGCAGGCCTCAAATACAGCCCCCTGCCGGCGTCTGCATAGGCGGATTGCGACCACGGCAAACGCACGTGCATCTCTGGCGTCATGGCGCTGCACCGTAGAGCAAAACCGTCAGGCAAAATTTCAATCTTTCAATCCATGGCGTCTGTAGGGAATTCCTTCAATGCGTAAAAGATCGGCGACCGCCCTCGTGACAGGTTTGCCTCTCGCCCCAGTCGTCCTGTTTTTTGATCGTTCTGCCCTGACGCCGCGCCGGCCTTCAGTCCTACAGGCCATCGCCGGCCCCTCCATTCCGGCCATCTATCGCCTCAACCCAGGATCTGCACCCACCCCATTGCGTGTCGCGCGCCACCCGGCGGATGACGGCTCATTCTCGCCTGATCGCATCGTCAGAACTGGCCATTTTGGCGTGACAACAACATTCGGAAAATCCCTACAGACACTGTCAGGGAGAAAGCAGAAATTCTCTAAAGCCTAAGTTTGCACTCAGGCCTTCCTGTACTTAACGAGGGGACCCCCATGCGATCGAAAATCTTCAGCGCTGCTGCCATCAGCGCCTGTCTGGCCTGCACGCTCCTGCTGACAGCCTGTTCACCCAAAGACTATACCTTCACGATGTCCAAGGACTGGAGGCAGGACAAAAAACTGCAGGAGCACTTCCAGCAGCTCACTCATCAAGAGCAGGATCTGTTTACGGCCTATACCGAGCGGGTCGAGCAAGAGGGTGCGGCCGGTATAAACGCGGCCGGGATGATTACCATTGGCGAAGCCATCCAGTTGCAGGCCAAATGGCAAAGTGAGCACCCTAAAACCGAGGCAGCACCGACACCGGCCACAGCGCCAACGCCAACGCCAACGCCAACGAGCGAGGAGACCGCGCACCTGCAACTGCTCAAGCAAATGCGCAGCGTGATCACCCCGGCGGTGACTTCGCTCAAATACGTCAAAAATAAATCTGCAGAAGGTTGGGAGCTGGGAACGACCTACAAAAATAACGGCAGCCTGAAAGTGACCGGCATTGAAGGCACCCTCGTGATCGGCGATGGCCATGGTATTGAGCTCAAGCGCTCAACCGTACAATCTGAAATGGCCATTGAACCAGGAGCACTGCAGGCCAAGGTATGGAACCTTGAATACAACAGCAAGAATGCCGGTGATCAAATCCTGAAAAAGGCCGATGCGACCAAGCTGGTGTTTTCCTGGTATCCGTCCACCTATCGCTTTGCCGATGGCAGCGAACTGAGCCTGGTCAAGTAGAGCGCCGCATAGTGGCCCAGGGGGAACACTGGGACGGGTTAGGAAATGGACTCAACGGTGCAGACCGTTGGTTCAGCCTGATGGACGATCCAGCCAGAAGCCTGTTGATCGCATCACACTGTTTCGGGGGGCGGCCAGAGGGTAAACCCTGCGCGGGTGGAGACGCTTGACGGCTTCACCGCATTGAGAGGCCGGTCTGTCACTCAGCGCCGGAGGGGAGCTGAATGCTGCCCTGAAGCGCCGTCGCTTGGCCCGAGCCTTATCCCATGCCCTGCCCCCCGGATGCTCACCCTGGCGGGCAGAGGCCGACGCCGTGCGGCAGGCACTGCTGGCTGGGAAACCATGGCGACGCCTCCCCCAGCCAGACAGTCCCACCACGGTTCATCTCCTACGTCTACACACATCTCAGACATCCAGACTGGACCCGGCACTGCCCCCTTGCAGGGTCACGCGGTCATCTTTCTCAGGTTTGAGGCCGCGCGCAGCCCCAGCGCCTGCGTCAGATGATGGCTGAGGCCAGGCTCAAGCAATCCGAGTAGCTGCGTGGCGTCGCCGTCCCGCTTAAAATCGAGCACCGGTACGCTGTTGAGCGACAGGTTCAGCTCGGTGTGTCAGGGTCGAACTCATGCTGGTAGCCACCTCACCCCATACCTGGGGTTTTGCGCGGTGACACGGTAGCCCCAGCGTGCCACCGGTCAGTGCGACATCGGCAGCCATCGCTGGCAACGGCTGACCTGTTGCGGGATTCACCCAACCACTCAGCGTCATTCACAGGCCTGCGTCGCCGCGTCGTGGGCGATACCGATTGCTTGATTCGAACCGTTAATGGCGAGCTCGCCACCCCGAGACATTCGCTGCCCCGCGTCACGGCTTCCCCGGCAACAAGGGTGGGTGCGCAATCCATTGACGCGACCGGGCGATCCCCACGGTTTCTTTGAGAATTTCCATCGTTTTTTTTGGCCAACATCCATTGCCGTTCACGGATGTGTTGGGGTATATCGCTCAGCTCGCAGGCCGGTACCACGGCCTCGCCCGCGCTGATCGCCGACAGGCTGTCGTCCTGATCCAGCATGCGACCTGACATTCCAAACACTGAATCGTGAGTTCATGTTCGCGAGTCAAACACAGTTTGGTGCGGTGATATCACCTGCATCTGGGCACATGAAAATGGCACTACTTGACCTGGGGTATGGATCGCCTCGACCGCATCACCCACCACTGTTCTACGGCCCGTCTGAAAAGGCAGGGTGGTATGAGTGCATGGGTCGGGCCATTGGCCTGGGGCTGAGAGTCGCCCAACCACCCAATCGGCAGGTACACGAAAGCTCGTGGGCACCATTTAGGGGAGAGCCATGTTGAGAACGGTGCAGGAGAAAAGTGGGACATGAAGAGGCAGTCAATATGATGAGCGCGCCCATCGGTTGGCTCTTGGGGACAGTCTTCCCAACCGGGGAAAAGTGCAGCACGCACTAAGTGCGTTGAGACGTCAGGTGCGTTGCGTGCACAAGTAAAATCAGAAAAGCGGCAGGGTGTTTCTAAGCGTCTTGACCTCCGTTAGTAACACATAACCCTGCAGCCGTGACCGGCTGCAGGGTTAGCGTCACTCAATTAACAACGTGTCAGCGTCGGCTTGGCGGCCTGCTTTTGAGCCTAACAGCGTAACCAGAGCTCAGCTTCACAACGTGGATGTATTGTAGTGTATTTCCCCCGCGTCCGATGCCTTGGGAGGTTTGTCCCATGTATACCGTTCGACCTTCTAATTGCATCATATCACTTGGTTTCGAAATGACGATGGTTTCAGTCTTACCTGGACTCAAGGTGAGCGCCAGTTTAAGCGGATTCTTCTGCAAAGTGCTTGCGTCAAAATCCTGCGCATTAATTGTGTTCAGAACACGACGGATAGCATGGTATTCCAACGAGTTACCCACTCGCCCTCCATCGCCAGTGTCCCCCTGCGGCTTCGGCGACGGCGGCGGCGGCGACGGCGGCGGTGGCGACGGCGGCGGCGGCGGTGGCGGCGGCGGTGGCGGCGGCGACGGTGGCGGCGGCGACGGTGGCGGCGGCGACGGCGGCGGCGGCGGCGGTGGCGATAGCTCCTCAGGTGGCTTCGACGGCTTCGGTGGTGGCGAGTCTGTCTCGTCCCCCCCCTTCTTGCCAAGACCTATTGGCGCCACTTCGACTTTTATATCGTCGGCGGCGATGATTTCGTTTTTGAGCACCACCACTTCACGGTTGACGTCGGTATTGAGCGCCCCATGAATCACCGGCCCTCCTCCGTCGGTCAGGATCGCGCCGGAGCTGTCCATTTTGTTGATTGGACCGTCAATGGTCGCGTTATTGACCGCCACGTAGTGAACTTGCGAAACCTGTCCACCCTGGGCTGAAGCCGTAATTGCACCAAAGGCGTTGAGACCACCGCCGGCGCCTCCATAGCCGCCGTCTTTTTCGTGGAAATCCACGAGCGCTACGGCGTTCACATCGCCTCCGGTCACTACGCGGCCGCCCCCATCAATCTTGCCTCCCACCAGGTTGATATCGCCCTTGGCTTTGACAACGGAGGAGGCATCTCCGGTAATGCCCGACTGCCTGCTGACAACCGAATAATTATCCCAGTCATCACCGCCTTCTCCGTGAGCATTCGCAACGGGTACGAACCCACCCTCCTGATTAAGCGCCACGCCCAGCCCCGTCCCTCCACTGGATTGATTGTGCTTGAGGGTTTGCGTGTCCTGTTGGCTGGTAATGTTCAGCTTTCCACCAATGTCGGTCGTCACATGCCCTGTAACGTTGGCCCCAGTGAGGTTGGTGTCGCCCTTGCTCTTGATAACAACATCGCCTCCGATATGGGTGTTGGTGTAAGAGGTGCGCGCAAAGGCCGCTTTTTCTTGTCCGTATTCTGCGACAGCCGAGGCCCCGACACCGGCCTGCGAGGGAGTCGCGCCCGCAGTGGAGTTGACGCCAACCAAGAGACGGTCAGAGGAGCTCGCTCCGGTGGTCATCGTTCTGGCCGCAGTCATATTGACTTTGCCCGCCGAGTTCAACTCAATCTGATGCGTGTTGTCCATTGTCTGAACACCGTTGAGGTTGATATCCCCCTCCGTTGATTCAAACGAAACGTTTCCGCCGACATGAGTGATATTGTCAGACACGGTGTGCTGAAGGCTATGGCTCGTCGAACGACTATAGCCACCCGTGCCCCCCACCGAACCTATCGCCCCAAAAGCGATTTGAGTGGCATCACCGACGATCGAAGCCGCCAGCAGTGGAGAAACAGACTTGCCTTTAGCGGCAGAGGTTGCGACCTTGCCGTTCTCATTGGAAACATCGAGTAGCGTCGAGCCCGCCGCACCGTTCCCGCCAAAGGCGTTGGTTTCAGAAGAGTACTCATCCGTGACAACGTTCTGATACTTGGTCGTTTCAATGGATTTGGCCTTAAGGCTCAATGTTGCGTCTTTAGCAGCATCCGAGGTATTAAGATCCGCCCCCCCGATATCCGCGACGCCCCCTACGGTCAACTTGCCACTGCCTAGATTAAGCTGGCTGTTGTTAAAAACAGTACTTTGGTTGGTATGGCTGGTTTGGGTTTTTTGATAACCAAAAAAACTGGTTGCTCCACCGGCGTTACTGGCAGCCATCCCACCCTCGCCAATAGCCCCAGCTCTGCTTGTATCACCCGCACTTGTCACTTCGCCGGTTGCCTCATGCCCCCCTGCGCTGGCTCGTCCCTGAAATACCAGACCTTCTGTGTAGCTCGTCTCTTTGGTGGCAGAAAGGTTTTTCGCCGCCTCGACCTTGAAGTTGCCGCCGATATTGCCGGTGGTGTCTTTGAAATCGACGTTACCTCCTACAACGGTGGTATTGCCACCAACGTCCAGAACCAGATGATCGCCTGTCAGCTCTGATCCATTTGACGTCGCACTCGCACTCGTGGACGTTTTATTGGCCACACCGAGCAAGTTGTGAGTGGTCTCGTTGTAATAAGACGACTCAACCTCATGCACATCCTGAACGTTAAGATCCTTGGCGGCCTTGAGCTTGACAGTGGTGCCGCTCACCTCGGCGCCGGTCAGATTGATGTTCCTTCCCGCATCCAGGGTGACGGAAGAGTCGTCGCCGTTCCCGTAGATACCTGAGGCGTTTCTGGACACCAGAGAGCCATCGGTATCGTAGGTCATGGCGGCGGTGACATTGATGTCTCCACCGGCTTTGAGGGTGACGTGTTTACCGTCAACCGTCGCACCCAGGTTATTCACATCATTCTTGGCCTCCAGCACCACATCTCCGTCGTTACCTGCGGAAATACCGCCCGTGCCGCCGCCCGTGTTCTGGTTATGGATACTGTCCGCCGAATGGATGTACACCGAGCCGCCGTGAATGGCCGCGTCGACGTTGCTCACCGAGCTCGCATCGATCGACAGCTGACCTCTGGAGGCCACCACGGCGGTGGTCGCCTTGTTATTCGCCACGTCCTCCAGGGTGGCCCGGCTCAGGTAGACCCGGGGACTCAATACCGTGTACCCGTTGATCACCTTGGGCTCATACCAGATGATGTCGTGGGTCAGATTCTTGTACTGCGCCTGAGTCAGTGGCTCACCGAACTGAAGCCCCTGCGCGACCGCTTCCAAAGCGGCATTGTCCATCAGCGTCTTCACCAGCTCAGCGCCGGACAGCCCGTCCTTGGCCGCAAAGTAGCCGCCCACCGTTTCCTGGATGGACTGGGTGATCAACTGGTTGTCGAAGAAGGCATCGCCGATCACCGGAACGGT
>Ga0163161_10000459_pt1 | contig 33784 bp, 27 predicted proteins | sample S45metaG_FD_129847 | JGI IMG/M metagenome (GOLD analysis project Ga0163161, IMG submission 129847) | Switchgrass rhizosphere microbial communities from Kellogg Biological Station, Michigan, USA - S4-5 metaG | ecosystem: Host-associated > Plants > Roots > Rhizosphere > Soil | place: USA... | reverse complement strand
GTCAGCATTCTAATTTATCCAACCCAATGGATGGCGAATTTAGTTATGCCGAAGCTTTTAAAAGTTTAGATTTAGCCGCATTAAAGGCCGACCTTCATGCACTGATGACGGATTCGCAAGATTGGTGGCCGGCAGATTTTGGTCACTATGGAGGTTTATTTATCCGCATGGCATGGCACAGTGCCGGTACCTACAGGGTGGGGGATGGCCGAGGTGGTGCTGGTGCCGGCTTACAACGTTTTGCACCGCTGAACAGCTGGCCGGATAATGTGAGCCTTGATAAAGCCCGCAGATTACTTTGGCCAATTAAACAAAAATACGGGCGCAAAATTTCGTGGGCAGATTTAATGATCTTAACAGGAAATATCGCCTTGGAATCGATGGGTTTCAAAACCTTTGGTTTTGCAGGTGGGCGTGAGGATGTTTGGGAAGCAGATGAATCGGTATATTGGGGTTCAGAAACAACATGGCTGGGTGGCGATCTCCGTTATGCACACGGTTCTGATGGCGCACATAAAGCGCATGGCGTAGTGGTTACGGATGACGATGCCGATGGAGATGTTCACTCACGTAACTTAGAAAAACCACTTGCTGCCGTGCAAATGGGATTAATATATGTGAACCCTGAAGGTCCGGATGGAAATCCAGATCCAATCCTTGCTGCGAAAGATATCCGGGATACTTTTGGCCGCATGGCAATGGATGATGAAGAAACGGTAGCATTAATTGCTGGTGGGCACACCTTTGGTAAAACCCATGGTGCTGCTTCAGCAGATCACGTGGGCAAAGAGCCTGAAGCCGCCAGTATCGAAAGTCAAGGTTTAGGATGGAACAGCAGTTATGCTTCTGGCAAAGGTGCTGATGCCATTACGAGTGGGTTGGAAGTAATCTGGACCACAACACCAACGCAGTGGAGCAATAATTTTTTCGAAAACCTGTTTGGATTTGAATGGGAATTATCGAAAAGCCCTGCCGGTGCACATCAATGGAAAGCTATAAACGCTGAGGCCATTATTCCCGATGCATTTGACGGATCGAAAAAACATCTGCCAACCATGCTTACCACCGATCTTTCTTTAAGATTCGATCCGGCTTATGAAAAAATATCGAGACGTTTCTTAGAGAATCCAGATCAGTTTGCTGATGCGTTTGCCAGGGCATGGTTTAAATTAACCCATCGCGATATGGGACCTTTGGCACGTTACCTGGGGCCAGATGTACCGCAGGAAGAATTGCTTTGGCAAGATCCAATACCTGCGGTTAACCATGCATTGATCAACGAGAGCGATATCGCAACATTAAAGGCAAAAGTATTGGCTTCAGGGCTGAGTGTGGCTGAATTGGTTTCTACTGCATGGGCTTCGGCTTCTACTTTCCGCGGTTCTGATAAGCGCGGTGGTGCCAATGGTGCACGGATCCGTTTGGCTCCTCAAAAAGATTGGGCGGTTAACAATCCTCCACAATTACAAAAAGTATTGGGCGTATTATCGGATATTCAAAGTGAATTTAATGCAGCACAAATTGATGGTAAAAAAGTTTCCTTAGCCGATTTAATTGTATTGGCAGGTAATGCTGCAGTTGAAAAAGCTGGCGCTGCTGCCGGACATTCAGTTACGGTTCCTTTTGCACCTGGACGTATGGATGCTTCGCAAGAACAAACAGATGTAGAATCTTTTGGTTATTTAGAGCCCGCAGCTGATGGTTTCCGTAACTACCGTAATTCAAAATCTCCTGTTCCTACGGAAGAATTCCTGATCGATAAAGCCCAGTTGCTTACTTTAACAGCACCTGAATTAACAGTATTAGTTGGTGGTTTACGTGCGTTGGATATAAATTATGATGGTTCGAAAAATGGTGTCTTAACCGGAAAACCTGGCCAGTTAACTAATGACTTTTTTGTAAACCTATTGGATATGGAAACTGCATGGAAAGCTGTGGGAGAAGATAAAGAACTCTATATCGGAAGCAGCCGTTCAACCGGTCAGCCAAAATGGACCGCAACCCGTGCCGATCTGGTATTTGGTTCCAATGCAGAATTAAGAGCAATAGCAGAGGTGTATGCGAGCAACGATGCACAAAGTAAATTTGTGAAAGACTTTGTGGCCACCTGGAATAAAGTAATGAATTTAGATCGTTTTGATTTAAATTAATCAGAAATACAGCGTAACATTTAAAGGCACCGAAAATTTCGGTGCCTTTTTTACAGTTATCTCAATCGAGGAGGTTAGTCGCAAAGGTTAATATTTCGGAGGTATAAATCAATTTGATATTACTTAATGTTTTCGATCTGAAAAACAAGGCAAATGTGCTTATTGATAATTTCAGAAGGCCAACGTTCAATTAGAAATTCTTCTTTTCTGTAAAATCCCGAAAATTCATTAGCTTTGTAGCATTCCTGATGAATAATCTTTTTAATGTTTAGGAATTATGACAGCGCATATCTACATATCATCCCCTTCACAAATTGCCTAATAGGCGATAATTTACTGTAATTTGTTTTTTATTTGATTGATCGCCCCAAGGGTTTTTCAATTTGTTATTGTACAACATTTTATTTTCCAATGAAGGGGTATATCCTTGCTCAAGGACGAATTGAGACCCACATTCAAGTTAAAGAAAATTAAATGGAAGTCCGATGGACACATATGAATTGCCATGCAGGATTAGAAGCGCACGGCAGAAAAAGCGGTTGATTAAAGCAGACCGTGACAAACAATTAATCAGGCTGAGTAAAAGAAGGTCGGAGCTTTGGATACCGAGACGGGCACTGCCTATGGTACCTCTTGAAAAGCCCTATCAAAGAGGCTGAAAAAGATATTTTGTACTCAGAGCAGATATTGAATTTAGCGTAAGAACCGAGTTTTATACCACATTACTTGCTAAGATCAATACAGTTGAATATCACCATGATAAAACATTTAAAAGAAAAAAACGCCGTAAAGGGAGGTATGGATACGAAATCAAAAAGCAATCACTGCGCGAACTCACACCATATTTATGGGAAAGCAGCAATTTAGACCTTACCGAACAGGAAAAAGCGTGTTTTAGCCAAGCTGAAATGTACAATGTTAAAACACGCCAACAGGAAATCAGGTATGTTTTTACCGAGCCGTGGCGGTATAGGTTAAAAATTGCACCCAACATGGTTACGCACAAAAAATTATTGGATACCGATCTTGTAAGCGAACTGGATCTTATCGACAATCATATCAAACGCAATAATTTGGATGGACGCATACATTTATTAACCAATGGTCGAAAGAATAACTTTTGGAGGTATTACCAGGGGTTGGCAAAATACAGTATGGTGAAGAAAATCCCGAAATACAGATCGATGGAAGCGTATTTGGAATTAGATTTTTAAAATTTTATCAATAACTAAAACAATTCTCAAACTTATTTGTCTTTTAGTTTCATTAGTTTGTTTGGTTTAGTTTTATTGGTGGATGCTAATAAGACAAAATAATTGGCCTCATAGAAATATGGGGCTTTCTCATTTATTTACCGCAATAGCCAACACCACATTTGTAATTGCAAGGCTGGTTTAATGTTACTTATAAGAAACCTGACGTGCATTCTCTTGAAAAAAAACTTAATTTTTTTATCAAATTTTTAAAAATACACATAAGTAGGTGAGGTATAATGAATTTAGACTGAGCTATTTTTTGATTTTAATCAAAAAAATCAGCGCCTGTAAAAGTAATCATACCTCAATCGAATTTATACGATAGTGTATTTCCAATGATTAAAATAATATTCTTGATTTTATGATAAAATATTTAATATTGAACTGATAAATCGATTTATCAATAACCGAATATGATGATGAGCTTAGGAATATTTGCGCCCTGTAGTGCAGTATATATCTGTGTAGTTTATTTGTGTGTAGTTTTTAACCCGTTTAAAATACGATCTCCCATCACACAATTGCTTTTAACTCAAAGCCTTCTGATTAAAAATGATGATTTGCCGTCAATTATTTCTTATTGAATAATTGATAAAACGTTTTAGTTGCTAGCAGTTGAATTATATATTATTAACTAACCATTTACTAAACCTAAACCAATGAAAATCAATCTACTAAAGATTTCAGGGCTTTCTGTGCTTTTTTTGCTCAATAGTCCTGCTTTTTCGATGAATCCGGTTGCTGAAAAATCCGAGGGATTTTCCGAGCTAAATATGCCTTTAGTGCATATCCAAAACCGAAAAGTAATTACAGGAACCGTATTAGACGAAAAAAACATGCCTATTCCTGGAGTTGGCATCAAAAACATTTCGTCAGGTAAAACTGCTGTAACTGATGAAGCTGGTAAGTTCAGCATTGAGGCCAACCCAAATGATGTGATCCGTTTCTCTTATGTGGGCTATCAAAATAAAGATGTTACAGTAGGGAATGAAGCGAATATTAGTGTTAAAATGATGCCTGCCGAAGCCAATAAGTTAGATGAAGTAGTGGTAATTGGTTATGGATCGGTGAAAAAAACAGACCTTACGGGTTCTGTTGGTGTGGTAAAGGCAAGCGAACTTCAGGAACGCCCGTCTTCATCCCTAAACCAGGCACTAGCTGGCCGTATTTCTGGCGTACAGGTAAACACCAACTCAGGTAGGCCCGGCGGACAGACTAATATCAAAATCCGTGGATTTAGTTCAATCAATACGAGTAACAATCCACTTTATGTGGTAGATGGTGTGGCTTTGCCGGTGGGGTCGCAAACACAGAACAGTAATGCTATCGATTACATTAATCCAAGCGATATCGCTTCAGTAGAGGTGTTAAAGGACGCTTCTTCGACGGCCATATACGGTGCGAGGGGTGCAAATGGGGTAATTTTAATCACGACCAAAAAAGGAACAGCCAATGCCCAACGCATTACCTATGATGCAGATTTTGGCATAAATACATTGGCCGCACACCATGTTAAGATGCTCGATGCCTTTGAGTATGTTAAAGTCCAGGATCTGGCTTATGAGAATATTAAAGTTTACGATCCGGTAGGATGGGCAGCGGGAAGTTACGCATCCACACCTGTGCCCAAAGCCGCCAGAATTGCTTTGCCTCAATTTTTCGATAGCAATGGAAATCCATTATATAATACTGATTGGTTAAAAGAATCTACACAGAACAAACTTTCGCAAAATCACCAGCTGGGTTTTACAGGTGGAAACGAAAATAGCACATATGGTGTTTTTGCAGGCTATCGTGATGACCAGGGACTTTTACTAAACTCATATTTAAAACGTTATTCGGGCAGATTTAATTTCGATAGTAAAATTAAACCATGGTTAAAGGTAGGCGGTAATTTGAGCTATAATAACCAGAATGAAAACATTGTTGATCAGGGAACAGGCGGCTTAAATTCAGTCCGTATGATTACAGAAGCATTCCCTTTTCTGCCAATTAAACTGGCAGATGGCAAATGGGGCGATAATAAACTGATTCCGTGGGCTGAAGGAGGCTCCAATCCGGTGCACATCTTAACCGATCAAAAATATGGAATGGTTACCCAAACTGCTTTGGGGAGTATTTACTCTACCATTAGCTTTAGCAAAGATTTAGAGTTCCGTACCCAATTAGGGGCCAATATTGTGAGCCGCAACATTAACGAGTACAATGCCAAACAATTATACGGTATCTCTGATGGACAGAATGGAACGGCGAATGTAACCAATGATCGGGAAACCTTCTGGTCACTGGAAAACTATTTAACCTATAACAAACGTTTTGCAGAATCGCATGCCATTAATGCATTATTGGGTATCTCCTGGCAGGCTACCAACTTCTTTAGCAATACCAGCCATGCCGAGAACTTTGTAACCGATTTTTACGGAAACAATAACATGGGCTCTGGAAGTAAATCGATTACAGTGGGTTCTAGCCGGAACAGATCGGCTTTTAATTCTTATTTTGGAAGGTTAAACTATGCTTTTAAAGATAAATACCTGGTTACTTTTACAGGTAGGGTAGATGGGTCATCCAAATTCGGAGAGAACCATAAATTCGCCTTTTTCCCTTCGGCAGCACTGGCCTGGAAAGCGTCAGATGAAGATTTCCTTAAAGGAAACAAAACCATCTCTAACTTAAAACTTAGAACCAGTTATGGTTTAAGTGGTAACTCAGAGCTTCCTGCGTATCAGTCGCTCGCCACATTGGTTAATAACTCAGCCATTATTAATGATAGTAGGGTAACCGGTATCGGTATCGGCAGGTTGGCCAATCCGGACCTGGTTTGGGAAAAAACAGCACAGGTTGATGCGGGTTTAGAATTAGGTTTATTTAACAACCGCATTAATTTAGAGGCCGATCTTTATTATAGAAAAACCACCGATATGTTATTGGATGCCCCGGTTCCGCGCACCACAGGATATTCAGTAATCAGAAAAAATATCGGGTCTATGCAGAACAAAGGTTTAGATTTAGGGATTAATACGGTAAACGTACAAACCGACAATTTTACCTGGAAAACCAGCTTCAATATCTCGCTTAACCGTAACAAGGTACTCTCATTGGCCACTCCTGATGATATTTTTGGTGTGGGTAACCCAAATTTCACCAATCAAACTGGTATTATCAGAGTTGGTGAGCCTGTGGGATCATTTTGGGGGCTTGTTCGTTTAGGCACCTGGAGCGAGGCCGAAAGGGCAGAAGCCGCTAAATATGTAAGTTACCGGGGAGGTAAAACTTTGCTTCCGGGCGATATTAAATATTTAGATGTAAACGGCGATCATGCCATTACAGATGCCGACCGTCAGATTATTGGTAATGGAACGCCGAAAGGCTGGGGGTCGTTTGGTAACTCATTCCGCTATAAAAACTTAGAGCTGATTGTAGAACTTCAATATTCTTATGGAAATGATGTGTTGAATATGACCCATCACTCAGGTGAAGACAGACAGGTACAGGCCAATAGTTTTGCCAGTGTATTAAATGCCTGGACTCCTCAGAACCAGAATACACCGATTGCCGCAATCAGGGATCAATCTGCCGGATATGTAACCAACGTAGATACCCATTGGTTAGAAGACGGTTCTTTCATCCGGGGAAAAAACCTTTTACTGGGTTATACTTTTGATAAGACACTAGTCGAAAAATTACGTTTAAGCAAACTCCGTGTTTATGCATCGGTTCAAAATTTCTTCCTGGCAACCAAATACACCGGTAACGACCCTGAGGTAACTACCTATGGAAATGCATTTGCACAAGGTCAAACATTTTTCGATTATCCAAAGCCAACTACTTTCATGGTCGGTTTAAACATTGGATTATAAACATTAACTAAAGAAAGGATATCAACATGAAAATAAACATAAAAAATATCACTGCTTTGTTGTTGCTCAGCAGCGCTATAATCGGAAACTCGGGATGTAAGAAGTTTTTAGATGAAACAGATCCCACCAATCTTTCACCCGATAATTTTTATACTTTACCAGAACATGCGGAAGCAGGTATTGCTGCTGTTTATGCAGAGATCCGGTTTATTGGAAACGGTGCCGGTATTTATTCCAACAACTGGCAGATGCTTGATGCGCCAACCGGCATACAATCTACCGAAACCGCACAAAACTCAGATCTGAACAATTTGTATTCACTAATTTACGATGGAACAAACCTGCATGTTAACCAAAACTGGAATGGATTTTATAAAGTAATTGCACAAACCAACCTAGTGTTGGATAAAGTTCCGGGCATTAACCCGATGGACAATGCACAGAAAAAAAGAATTCTAGGAGAGGCAGCTTTCATCAGGGCCTGGGCCTATTTTTACCTGGTACGTTTATGGGGTGATGTGCCTTTAATTACTAAACCGATTATCAGCCCTAACGATCCCAATTTTTCTCCTTCCCGTACGCCGCAAGAACAGGTTTACAAACAAATTGTTGATGATCTGGTTGTTGCAGAAGCAGCAGGTTTGCCTTTTATGGATGCAAGCGGACGTGTTTCTACAGCAGCAATTAAATCTGAACTGGCAAAAGTATATTTAACTATGGCCGGGCAACCCCTTAACAAAGGAGCAGCTTATTATAAATTAGCTGCAGATAAGGCCAAAGAGGTAATCGATTATTCAACAGGAAACCCAACATCACTTGGCTTGTTTCCAGGTTATGGGGCCTTGCATGATGCGAAAAACGATAATAAAGTGGAGCATTTATTCGGAATCCAGTACAATGATGCTGCCGGATCTGGTAACCCCTTGCAGTCTTCATATCTACCATTGCACCAGCCATTGGTTTCTAAAATTGATGGGATTGGAACGGCTATTCCAACTGCAGGTTTTTATAGTTCGTATGAGGCAGGAGATTTAAGGGCTAAAAACAGAGAAGGTTATTTCTTTACCGATTATTATACTGATGGGTTTAAAATGCCGCTGATTAACCGCGGTAAGCCTTATGTTTTTAAACACTTCGATCTGATTGCCAATGGGACACTGGGTGTAGAAGGTACCAGCAGGAGCGATCTGAATATTCCACAGATCCGCTATGCTGAAACCTTATTAATTTATGCCGAAGCACAGAACAGGGCAGATGGTAGTCCGAATGTTGCTGCCTATGCTGCGGTAAATGCAGTACGAAAAAGAGCGCAATTGGCTGATCTTGCAGGTTTGAGCCAGACACAGTTTGAAGAAGCGGTTTGGAGAGAGCGCTGGCACGAGCTGTGTTACGAAGGTATTACCTGGTTTGATATGGTCCGCTTGCGTAAAGTGTACAATGAAAGTACCGATGGTTTCGATAATTTTGTTGGTCACATTAATAAAAGTGTGAACCAACCTTTGCAAACCAAACATTTATTGTTCCCGATTCCTACTCCAGAAATCAAAAATAACCCTAACCTGACTCCAAATCCAGGTTATTAAATAATAGTATCTTATTATTCTAATGGTTGGGTGTCTCACCGACCATGAATAATGTTTTAACAAAAAACGGGTGCCCGATATGGGGCATCCGTTTTCATCATCGTTTCGGCTGAAGCAAAACCGAATAGCGATCCCGCGACGCTACTCAGGAGCATACTAAAGCAATGGAGGTGTCGCACTTACTAAAAGGGTTTTATCAGCAATTTTATAGCTTTTAACTATTATATGAGCAGATTTTACGGTAACTTTTAAATTGAGTTTAAAAAAATAAAAAGCTTGAAGAGGCTTTTTTAATTTATTAGGCTTATTTTTGCGGCAAATTATAGAACCACACAGGAGAAAAATTAATGCCTGTGAACCTCGACAATCATTAGAAAACTAATATTTTATCAATGACAAACGACAAAAAAGAAATATTCGAAAGCGTAGCACAACGTTTAAAAATTGAAGGTTTTAATGTAGTAAACCGCGATGAAACACGCCCTTGGGGTGGTTTTTTTGTAATAGACGAAGCGCAGGCGCAACAATTTGCCGATACTTATTTTGATGGATTAAACGTTGAAGACCTTAAAATTGGTGGTAAATTAAGTCCAAAAATTTTAATCGTTGCACCAAATACACGTCTTTCGTGGCAATATCACCACCGCAGAGCCGAAATCTGGCAAGTGGTAACTGGTACTGTTGGCATTAAAACCAGCCAAACTGATGACGAAAGTGAAGTGAAAAAATATGCTCCAAAAGATCAGATCAAGTTACAACAAGGTGAACGCCATCGTTTAATCGGTTTAGAAGATTGGGGTGTTGTAGCAGAAATATGGCAACATACCGATGCTTCAAACCCATCAGATGAAAGCGATATCGTACGTGTTCAAGACGATTTCGGTAGATAATAAATAATTTAAAAAAGAATCCTGTTCTATGCATCGGAACGGGATTCTTTTTATCTAAACGCTTAATTTAAAGCGGTTTTTCTACACGATTAAAAACTAAACGCCCTCAAACTACGTTTATAAAGAATACACCCCATACATGATTATCTTCATTTTTTTCCTTTGCCATTGGTTTTTATCCCTGTTTAGCCAAACCTTTTTCCTTCACCGTTACTCGTCGCACAAGATGTTTAAAATGGAGCTTTTTTGGGAGCGGTTTTTCTATCTGATATTGCTGATCTCGCAAGGTTCATCATTTTTAAATCCCAGGGCTTATGCCATCCTGCACCGGATGCACCATGCTTATAGCGACACTGAAAAAGATCCGCACTCTCCACATTTTTTTAAAGATGTTTTCGGGATGATGATCGCAACAAAAAATATGTACATGAATTATCTGCAATTTAAAGTACAGCCAGAGCCAGCTTTTCAGGGTAATTATCCCGAATGGCCGATTGTTGATAAGATTGGAAATTCATGGGCCTGGAGAATCGCATGCGGGCTGTTTTATATTGGTTTTTATGTTGCTTTTGCCAATCACTGGTGGCTGTTTATCTTATTGCCGATCCATTTTTTAATGGGTCCTTTACATGGCGCAATTGTAAACTGGTGTGGTCATAAATATGGCTATTCTAATCATGATAATGATGATCATAGCAAAAACTCATTACCATGGGATTTCTTATTAATGGGCGAGCTTTTTCAGAATAACCACCACAAAAAACCAAACAGTCCTAACTTTGCTACCAAATGGTGGGAATTCGATCCAACCTATCCGGTAATGAAGGTACTGCACTGGATGCGTATTATTAAAATCAGAAAAGTTTAAAGGAAGATTAAACCTTAAAGCTCTGTTATACTATCCCGGATGTTCGGGATTTATTCCATGGTCTGTGTCCTCACAGACCATTTGTTTTTTTCCTGTTTGGTTCACTAAACTAGCCATAGTTTTTTCACCACGGAAGCACTGAAATCACGGATTACTTGGCCCCCTAAGGCATAGTCGAAGGGGTATGTTGGGTTAAGGATGATAAATCCTTTTGGCTTATCTTACCGTATATAGGACAATCAGTTTTTTATAATTAAATTCCCATATTATGATCGGTTTCCTTAAAATTGTTTTCTCTGCTTTGCTGGTTTTTATGTGTTATAAGGTAATCGCTACCTCGTTAGAGAGCAACCTGTTCGATCAATGGGACTTTCTAGGCAGTATTCCCTGGATGCGCGCCACATTGTGGGATTTTTACGCTAACATCTTCATTATCAACATTTGGATGTTTTATAAAGAAAAAAGCATTATTCTTAAAATCTCTATTACCATTTTGTTCGTATGTTTAGGTAGCATAGCAACTTTGGCTTATGTTTTAGTGTGTTTATTCAAACTAAAGCATGGCGAAGGTGTTAGAGAATTACTTTTAAGGCGTGAGCTGTAGGGTTTAAGGTGTAGGCGTCTTACAAGGAGTTTATTTATAGCAAAGCTGATTTTGGCTTTTAGCCTTAAACATTTTACCTTAAATCTTATGCCTCAGAGCCAAAATCTACTTTTTATAGCCCTTATCTCCTTAATTGCCTGCTGTTTTATCATGGCTATGGTTTGGCTCTGGGCAAAGAAAATTAAAAACGCTGGTGTGGTTGATGTTTTTTGGGCATTGAATTTTCCAGTGATTACATTGATTACTTTTTTGCTGTCGGAGGGATTTGACCCGCGAAAAATTTTAATCTGCGGTATGTTTTTACTGGCCGAATTGAGATTGGGTATCCACCTTTGGCAACGTGTTATTGGCCATTTGGATGAAGAAGAGGGAAGATACGAACAGCTCCGTAAAGAGTGGGGCGACAAGGCAAACCGGAACTTCTTTGTGTTTTTTCAGTTTCAAGCGATATCAAATGTTGTGCTAGCTGTCCCGTTTTTTATTATTACAGCTAATCCCTCGCAGGCCATTTCTGTGTTAGAATATATTGGTGCTGCACTTTGGGTAATTGCATTCTTCGGCGAAATGATTGCCGATAGACAGCTTGCAGCATTTAAAAAAGACCCCAGCAATAAAGGCAAAGTATGCGATACCGGATTATGGTACTATAGTCGCCACCCAAACTATTTTTTTGAATGGTTAACGTGGATGGCTTATTTTATTTTTGCTTTGGCTTCTCCTTGGGGATTTCTGGCCATCATCAGTCCTGCGATTATTTTGTATTTATTAACCCAGGTTACAGGCGTTCCGAATAATGAAGAGCAAAACTTACGGAGTAAACCTGTAGCTTATAAAAAATACCAACAAACAACAAGTTCCTTTTTTCCATGGCTTAAGAAGGAATAGTCCAAGGTCAGGAGTTTTAAAGACCGAGGTTTTGAAGCCTAATTAAATCTTCAAAATTATTAAAATTAAAAAATGAGCGATCAGAGATTAAGCGTTTTGCCTATAAAATAATAACACCGGATTTCCTATTTCGGACTTTTTGACTTCAAAACCTTAAACCTTTTACCTTATAACCCTCTACCTTAAAATGTGGTACGATAAACTTTTAGAAAACGACAAACTTCCCGATACTGCATTACGTATCGGCATTAGAAAATTATGCAGACAACGCCTGGATGATGAAACTTTGGGTAACGCAGAATTGCAGCAGGAAAAATTTATGGATCTGGTTACCGAGCTGAAACAATCGCCTATCGCGGTAAATACAGCCGATGCCAACGAACAGCATTATGAATTGCCTACATCATTTTTTAAGTATTGTTTAGGTAAGAATCTAAAATATAGTAGCGGTTATTGGAAACCAGGCGTTAAGGATATCGATACTTCGGAGGATGATATGTTGGCCTTAACTTGTAAAAGAGCAGATTTACAGAATGGTCAGAATGTTTTGGAACTGGGCTGTGGCTGGGGATCGCTTTCACTTTATATGTCGGCAAAGTTCCCGCAGAGCACTTTTACTGTGGTATCTAACTCCGCTACGCAAAAGATTTTTATTGATGAAACCGCAAAACAGCGTGGAATTCAGAACTTAACAGTTTTAACTGCCGATATGAATACCTTTACCATTGCCGATACGTTTGATCGCGTGGTTTCAGTAGAGATGTTCGAACATATGCGTAATTATAAATTTCTACTAAACAAGGTTGCTTCCTTTATGAAACCTGATGGAAAGTTGTTTGTACACATATTTACACACAAAACCCTGGCCTATAAATTTGAGGTGATTGACGAAACCGATTGGATGAGCAAATACTTTTTTACCGGGGGGATTATGCCCTCGAATCATCTGTTTTTTTACTTTAATGATGATCTGAAAATCGATAAACATTGGGTGGTAAACGGAACCAATTATGGCAAAACCTCCGAAGCCTGGTTAAGCAATATGGACAAACATAAAAAAGAAATTATGCCCATTTTAGAAAGCACCTACGGTAAAGATCAGGCCGTGAAATGGTGGGTGTACTGGAGGTTATTCTATATGTCGTGCGCCGAACTGTTCAATTACAACAAAGGGAATGAGTGGATGGTGTGCCACTATCTGTTTAACAAGGTTTAACTCGGTGCGTCACCCTGAACTTGATTCAGGGTATTTCTAACAGATGCTGATCCCGAATCTTCGGGACAGCATGACGATTAATTCAAATTTAGCAAAATGAAAACTCTCGCCATCATCGGCTCAGGAATAGCAGGCATGGGTTGTGCCCATAAACTGCAACATCAATATGATATTACGCTTTTCGAAGAAGCCGATTATATTGGTGGACATACCAATACGATAACACTCGAAGAGGACGGTAAACCCATTTATTTGGATAGCGGTTTTATGGTTTTTAACTATCAAACTTATCCAAACCTGACCGAAATGTTTGCGGAAATCGATGCACCGGTAATTAAAACGGATATGTCTTTCAGTGTTCAGTTTCTACCTAAAAAATTAGAGTATAGCGGTTCGAGTTTAAACCATCTTTTTGCTCAAAGAAAAAATCTGTTCAACATTCCATACCTGAAAATGCTTATGCAGATTAACCGTTTCAACAAACAGAGTATTGAGATTTTGGATAAACCAGAATATCAGGATTATTCCATAGGTAAGTTTTTTAAGGAATTTGGTTACAGTGACGATATGCTATGGCAGTACCTGATTCCGATGAGTGCTGCAGTGTGGAGTGCACCAATGGAACAGATTTTGGATTTCCCAGCCGTTACCTTGATCCGTTTCTTTAAAAATCATGGCTTTTTAGGTTTAGATACCCAACATCAATGGTACACCCTGCAAAATGGTAGTCAGGCTTACCGTGAAAAACTGATTGCACCTTTCCGCGATCGGATCAAAATCAATAACAAAATTGTTTCGGTAAAACGATTAGAAAACGGTAAAGTTGAAGTGGAAAACCAGAAAGGCGAAATATTCGAGTTCGATAAGGTAATTATGGCTACTCATGCCGACCAGACTTTAGAAATTGTAAAAGATAAAACAGCACTCGAAACCGAACTGCTTTCTAAATTTAAATACCAGTTGAATAAAGCAGTGGTACATACCGACGAAAAACAGATGCCTGAAGCCAGGTTAGCCTGGAGCAGCTGGAATTATCGCGTAGAAAAACAGGGAGAAAAATTATTACCGAGTACCATTTATTGGATGAACAGTTTACAGGGTGTTTCTAAAAAACAAAACTACTTTGTTTCCATTAATCCGACCGAAACCTTAAACCCTGAAAAGATTGTTAAAGAAATAGATTACCATCATCCTTTGTTTGATGTCCCGGCTATGCAGGCGCAAGCGCAATTGCATCAGTTGAACGAAACAGGGCCGGTATATTACTGTGGCAGTTATTTTAAGTATGGTTTCCACGAAGATGCGTACAAGAGTGCGGTTGATTTATGTAAAGAGTTATAATGTAGTTGCGTCATTCCCAACTTGATTGGGAATCGTAACGCTTAGCCCGGTTTGTAAATTGCATTAAGATTCCCGCCTGCGTGGAAATGACGGATTTATAATAATCGAAATTGTAAATTAAATAGTAGTTTTTAGATAAAGATTCTTCGCTGCGCTCAGAATGACAAAAGCTCAGAATCATATCAATCATAAATTTCGTAAATTGTAATAACAATGGAATTCATTTCAAACATATATACCGCAAAGGTGATGCACCATCGCTTGGCACCCAAAAAACATTCTTTTTGGTACCGGGTATATATGTTTTACATCGATCTGGATGAATTGGACCTGCTGAGTAAAAAACTCCGCTGGTTTAGCCATAATAAATTTAATCTCTTTTCTTTTCGAGATGCAGAGCACCTTCAATTGCCCAAAGATAATCCCGATCAGACTAAAAATACCCGTCAGCATGTAGAAGATTACCTAAGAGAAAATAGGGTAGATGGTACCGAACTGAAAATAAAACTGCTTACCAACCTTAATGTTTTGGGTTATAATTTTAATCCGGTTTCTTTTTACTATTGTTTCGATCAACAGGGCAATCCGGTTTGTTGCGTGGCAGAAATCAGTAATACCTATCGCGAAATGAAACTTTTTTTCTTCGGAAAAGACGAATTGCATGGCGATACCTTTAAAAAAATAACCACAAAATACTTTTATGTTTCGCCATTTATAGATCATGATGATGTATTCGATTTTAAATTAAAAGTACCGGCCAATACACTCGATATTAAAATTGATGATCTGGATAAAGATGGTAATCTGTTTTTTATCAGTATCTTAAAGGGAGAGGGGAAAGCTTTGACCAATAGCAATATGCTGAAGTGCTTTTTCTCCATACCGCTAATTCCTCTGCAGATAATGGGTATGATCCATTGGCAGGCTTTTAAACTTTGGATAAAAAAAATACCTTTTCACCCAAAAGCCGAAAACCCTGAGCTGCAACGTAACGTATATAAACCCTATAAACCACAAATAAAATAGATAGAAGATTATGAATACGCTTACCGCTACCAAAACATCCACAGGTTTTTTCGAAAGAGTGGTGCTCAATGCACTTTCTAAAATGACACTGGGCAAACTAGAGCTATCACTGCCCAACGGACAAACTTTGGTTTTTGGTAATGGTGGACATAAAATCGAAGCGAATATTCAGGTAAATCATCCTGATTTTTTTAAATCAATAGCGCTTTATGGTGATATCGGCTTTGGAGAGGGCTATACTTCCGGTTTGTGGGATACCACAAATATCACCAACGTAATTAAATGGGTAATCCTGAATATCGAAAATGCACCTTCTGTTACCGGTAGCAAAGTAAAATCTGTTGCATTGAACCTTTTTAAATGGGTGAATAAAATTTATCATGTGCGCAGGGCGAATACGCTGGCCGGATCGCAAAAAAATATTTCAGCACATTACGATCTCAATAACGATTTCTTCGCTACTTTTTTGGATAAAACCATGACTTATTCGAGTGGTTACTTTTCTCCACCGACCTTAAGTTTAGAAGAATCTCAATACGCGAAATACGATCGATTGGCGAAACAGTTAAAGATTAAAGCCACCGATCACGTTTTGGAAATCGGAAGCGGCTGGGGCGGTAACGCAATTTTTTTAGCCAAAAATTACGGCTGCAAAGTTACTTCAGTTACCATTTCGAAAGAGCAGCAGAAGTTAGCTGTAGAACGGGTGGAGGCAGAAGGATTGGCCGATAAGGTTTCTATCATTATTCAGGACTACCGTAAAATTGAAGGAACTTTTGATAAGATAGTATCTATCGAAATGCTCGAAGCTGTTGGTCACCAATATCTGGAAACCTATTTCGAAAAATGTCAGGAGCTCTTAAAGCCTGATGGGATTTTTGCCTTTCAGGTAATTACCTCGCCCGATTGCAGGTATGATAAATTGAGAACCGGAGTTGACTGGATTCAGAAACACATTTTTCCCGGATCACTTTTGCCTTCAGTGGCGGCGATAAATAAGGCGATAAATGAAACGGGAGATTTAACGCTCGTTGATTTAAAAGATATGGGCTTAGATTATGCCCGAACATTACATTTATGGTTTATCGAATTTAATAAGAATCTCGATAAGGTTAGAGCACTAGGTTTTGATGCTACCTTTGCCCGTAAGTGGAATTATTATTTAAACTATTGCGAGGCTGCCTTTGCCATGCGGAATATTAATGTAATGCAAATGGTTTATTCAAGGCCAAACAATATTTCGAGGTAATCATGTGATATGGATGGGAAAATTTCCATCACCTATTTCCTGTCTTCTGTCATCCATAATTCCTTTTACCGATGAAAGCGTAGTGTTTGCCGACTAATTAGAAGAGTTAGGGTAAAAAGTATAGGTTATAATTGTAACAAAATGCAATTTGCGTAGACTAATTACAAAAGACTAACTCTTAACATGAAAAAACTTCTACTACTTACCTTCATCCTTGGATTATTTTTTACCGCCCATGCCCAATTTCCGGGTGGCCTTGGTGGAGGTCCGAAAAAATCTACTGTTACCGGACGTATTACTGCTACTATACTCGACTCACTAACTAAAAAACCAATTGATTATGCAACAGTATCGTTGGTTAATACAAAGGATAATAAATCGGTTAATGGTGGTGTAACTGACGAAAAAGGAAAATTAACCTTACAAAATGTATCGCCTGATTCTTATAAGTTAATGATCGGTTTTATGGGCTACAAAACAAAATCTGTTTTGGTTACCACCACGCCGTCAAAACCCGATAATAATATGGGTACAATTTATATTTCATCAACTGAAAATACTTTGGCCGATGTTCAGGTTCAGGGAACTAAAGCAGTTATCGAAAATAAAATCGATAGGATGGTATATAACGCAGAAGCTGATGGTACAAATGCCGGTGGCGATGCAACAGATGTGATGCGTAAGGTGCCGATGTTATCGGTTGATGTTGATGGAAATGTTCAGTTACGTGGTGGCGCCGTTCGTGTGTTGATTAATGGTAAACCATCTGGAACTATGGCCAGTAGCGTTTCTGACGCCTTAAAAATGATCCCTGCTGAACAGATTAAAAGTGTGGAGGTAATTACCAGTCCATCAGCAAAATATGATGCTGAAGGTTCAGGGGGTATCATCAATATTATTACTAAAAAATCTAATGCGCAGGGCGTAAGTGGTACGGTAAATGCCTCTGCAGGTACACGTCAGAACAATGGTGCATTTAACCTAACTGCAAAAACGGGTCGTTTAAGTGTAAATGCAAGTCTGGGTACAAATTTGGCCTATGCTCAGGATTCGAGAGTATTATTTGAAAATAGCACGCGTACGGATACCATTGGCAAAACAACGATAACTAACATTATGCAGGACGGGGTTTCTAAATGGAGCCGTAAAGGTTATAACGGTAGTTTTGGTGTTGATTATGATTTTAATGCCTATAACAACGTAAGCTCTAATATAAAATACAATAACTTTTCAAATGGTGGTCCGGGAAGTGCGGATTATGTTTTAAATGGTGTGCCGTTTAAAAATATCAGTGATATGGACATGGGTTTTAATAACTTCGACTGGAATGTAGATTATAAGCATACCACTAAAAAAGAGGGAGAGGAGTTCACTATGTCTGGCCAATTATCATCAGGAAGAAATACAACGGATTTTCAAAACGAAATTATTGGAAGTTCATTTCCTGCTGTAAATAATAACAATACCGGTAAAAATCAGGAATACACCATACAAACAGACTACACTTATCCGTTTAGCAAATCGACAATTTTAGAGGTAGGTGCAAAGGGGATTTTCAGAAACATCAACAGTGAATTTTCTAATAATGCAAACCAAGATTTTGAGTACAAGCAAGATGTAGCCTCTGCATATGGGGTAATTAGCTTTAAATTAAGTAAAAAATTAAACTTTAAAGGTGGCTTAAGGTCAGAATATACCAGTATCGATTTCAATACTATTAATCCGGGCATTCAGAAAAATAACTACTTCAACTTATTTCCAAGCGCGATCATTTCGCAAACACTTAAAGGCAATGCAACTTTGAAATTAAGCTACAACCGTAGGGTACAAAGACCAAGTTTAGCCTATTTGAACCCTTTCCGTAATGAGAGCGATCAGTTTAATATCAGACAAGGAGAACCAACATTAAGTCCTGAACTAAGTGATAACCTTGAGCTTGGTTATTCAACCTTTATTAAAGGATCTGTGATCAATGCATCAGTATTTTACCGTCGCACAGGCGGGGTAATCGAAAGTTCTATCACTCCATTAAAAGAAAATGGGTTTGAAAAAACATTATCTACCTATATAAATGTGGGAGTGGCACAAACCTATGGAGCGAATGTTTTTGCATCGTACAATCCAAAACCAAAATGGACTTTGATGACTAACCTTGGGGTGAATACTTATGAAGTAAGTAATACACAAACAGGTTTAAGTACAGGTACCTTTTTAAACTACAATATATTTGGCCGTTCTGCTTATGGCTTTGGTAAAGGTTACAATTTTGAATTATTTGGTGTGGTAAACTCGCCAAGAAGAACTTACCAGGGTAAAACAGATGCGATGATTTTCTACGGAGCATCATTTAAGAAAGATATCCTGAACAAAAAAGGCTCAATCGGCATCAATACTTTAAATCCATTTACCCGCGATCTGCATATTAAAACGGTTAATAACTCTGTTACAACACTCGGAAATAAGGTAAGTACACTTTATCAGAGCACTAACATTTATTACCCATTACGTTCTTTCGGTGTGAACTTTAGTTATTCATTCGGTAAACTTAAATTTACGGAGAAGAAAAAGATCAAAAACGACGATGTGAAACAAGATCAGCAACAAGGAGGTATGGGTGGCGTTCAACAATAAAACCCAATCTAATATATAGTTCAGGCCTCTCGATCAAAATCGGGAGGCTTTTTTTGTGAAATTTAATTAAATATCTAGAGGTTCTTGCTGATTATTCCAGAAAAACAATATATGGATAGCATTATTAGTGACGCGATAAAAGACTGAAGTTTGTTTTGTAATCAGACCAATCCTTACATTTACTTCAAATGAGGATTCTTTAAACATAGAAGGTTGTTCTGAAATTAATTTTATTGTTTTTTCTGCTTTTTTGATAAATTTATCAGCAACGCTATCCCCAAACTTCTGTTGTATGAAAAGATAAACCGAGGTAATTGTTTCTTTTGCCCTTTTTGTATAAAAAACATTTAAAGCCATTAATTGCCTATCATTTCCTTTATACCTTTATATGGTGTTAGATCACCTGAATCAGCCTGTTGCAAAGATTCTTTAACGCCCTTTATTACAGCTTTGGGTATTACCTCACTTTTTTGTTCAAAAGCGATTTTCATAACTTTCATAACCGCCTTTAAAGCAGTTAGCTGTTCTTTATTCTCAGGGTAAACAATTAAAGCATCCATACTCAAAATTAAAGATAATTATTGCCATTAGCAATAAAGCTTTGTCATTCTCCAATTGATAAAGTTTTTCTATACAGCGAAAATGAAAAATAACGTTTGTTTCTAGTTTTTCTTTATCCGCTTCAAAATCATCAGGCTCAATGGATTAAAGGAATACCCGCTAATATTGTTTTGAAGCATCACTACAGATTGATCGTAAAAAAGCGGAACAACAGGTGCATAATCCATTACCATCTGATCCATTTTGCGGTACAGCTCGAAGCGTTTTTCGTTATCGGTTTCGTAATAGCTTTTCTCAAACAGCTGATCGAATTCTTTATTGTAAAAAGCCGTATAATTTGGTCCATAAGGGACTTTGTTTTTTGAGTAAAACATCGAAAGGAAATTCTCTCCATCGCCATAATCGGCCAGCCAGGAACCACGGAAAAAGTTTACGCTGTTTTTCGACATTAAATCCCTTAAGCTAGCACTTGGGCTTACATCAATTTTAACTTTAATACCTACGGCGGTAAGCTCGCCCTGAATAAATTCGATCAGGTCTTTATAAGTTGTCGTTGTATTTAGGGTTACCTCTCCCATACCTTTACCTTCTGGGAAACCAGCTTCCTCCAAAAGTTTAGCAGCCAGCTTTGGGTTATAGGCGTATCCCCTAACAGCCAAACTATCAAAACCTGGCATGCCTTTAGGAATGAAACCAGATGTTGCCGCTACGCCAATGCCATTTCTTAGGTATTTAATCAATCGGTCACGGTCTATTGAATAATTAATGGCTTGCCTGATTTTTTTTAAACGCAATGGCGATTTCTTCACAATTGAAAGATTGGTGTCAACCAATATACCTACATATTCGGTACACAGGTATGGGCTTTTGGTTAATGTAAATTTTCCTTTGTACTTCGAGGTCATTTTTCCACTTTTGGTCAGGATATCATCGCGGTAACTGCCGTCTACATTATAGTAGAAATCCAGATCCTTTTTTAAGAAACTCATGAAACCACTTTGTTTATCGGTGATGAAGCTGGCTCTTACGGCATCAAGGTAGGGTAGGGCCATCCCTTTGGCATCTTTTTCAAAATAATGCTCATTTTTTAAAAGCACTAATATTTCACCTTCTTTCCAGTATTTAAATTTAAAAGGGCCGGTACCAACAGGATGACTTCTGAAATCTTTACCATAATGGTCTACAACTTCTTTCGGTACAACAGAGCAGTATTGTGTAGTGAGCAAACTCATAAACGGCGGGAAAGGACGTACCAGCTTGATCTGGAAAGTAGAATCATTTAACGCGATAAAATTATGCTTATCCTTCACTTTATCACTAAAAATCCACCCGCCTGATGAGGCTACCTTTGGATCGATTAAACGATAAAAACTATACACAAAATCACTTGCAGTTACTTTGCGGCCTTTACCGTTCTTAAAAATAGGGTCATCGTGAAAGTAAACATCATTACGCAGGTTAAAAGTGTAGGTTAACGCATCTTCCGAAACCTGCCAGCTTTTGGCTATACAGGGTAGTGTTTGCAAGGATGAATCGATCTGCACCAAACCATTAAAAATCTGGTTGGTCATCCAGATCGCATTCTGGTTGCGCGCAAAGGCGGGATCAATAGAGGTTAAGCCCTGATCGAGATTAATATTAAAGACTTTTTTGTCCTGGTGATCAGCATTTTCCTTACATGAAAAGAATAAGCTTACACAAAAAAACCAAAATATATAATTAAATGAGCCTCGCATGCGATTAGGAATGTTATTTTTGCACAAATTAATAAATTTAATGCAGATGTCTTTTTTAAACGATTTATTTATTGGCCTCGATGCTGCTCACCAAGAAGAATTACAGGAACGTTTAGATTTAGTGGAGCATAAGATTAAGTTTATGGATAAAATGCCTGTAGCCTGTTTAGATACAAGCAACAATGCAGCTTATTTTTTATCGGAGGAAATTTCGCTGGCAGGTGGAATGATTGAGGCTGACATACCAAGCGCTGCATTTATTATTTATTATCAGCCGGGTAAAACTTTAACCGATTTAATGCGGGAAGTACCTGCGGCATTAAATACCGACTGGCAAGCGGTGCAAAACAACAGAATCATTTTATTAAATGACGATGTTAACCGCGAAAGAACTGCTGAAAATGCCATTTCGCTAATAGAAGATATCGCCGAAATGTTACATCCGGGTTCTTTTATCTTTGGCCACGAAGGTGATAAATGGATCAGGTTTGGTGCATAGGGAATGTGAGATTTGAGACGTTAGATATAAGATGTAAGACGGATGAGAAAAACTAAAATTCAATGCTCGCGCTAATTTTCAAACGAGTGCATAAGTAGTAATACGATTTTATCTTTAGAAACGGTGTTAACTGAATTTTTAATCCGCTGAAAGGATTTGCAACTTTACAACTTCTCAGCTAAAGCATTGCATTTTCTGTCAGATAGAAATATCTGACAGCACGAGAAAACCTTTCAACCCTCTACCTTCCAGCCTTCAGACCTCTCTGATCTGATATTCTTCTATTTTACGGTAAAGTGTGGTTAAACCGATCCCTAGCAATCGCGAGGTTTCTGTTTTATTCCCTTTGGTATGGATGAGTACTTTTTGAATGTGCTGCTTTTCTATCTGTTGCAGATTATAATCGTTTTCTATCGGTGCAAATTCAAAAAATTCAGGAGGTAAGGCGGTAGCGCTTAAGGTATCTCCATCTGAAAGGATTACCAAACGTTCGATCACATTTTTAAGTTCCCGGATGTTTCCTTTCCAACTATGATCACCCAATATTGATAAAATTTTATCGTCCATTTTTGGTGCTGATCGGTTTACCTTGTCTGCAAATTCTTTCAGGTAAAACTTAGCCAATGCAGGGATGTCTGCTTTGCGCTCGCGTAGCGGAGGTAAGGTGATGGTAAAAACTGAAAGCCGATAATAAAGATCGGAGCGGAATTTTCCAGAGGCTGCATCGGCCTTTAAATCTTTATTTGTAGCAGCTAAAATCCTAACATTTACCTGTTGTGTTTGGGTATCGCCTACTTTGATAAAAGTCTGGCTTTCGAGTACGCGCAATAACTTTGCCTGTAAATCGAGGTTCATCTCGCCGATTTCATCCAGTAACAACGTGCCACCGTTGGCCTCTTCCAATAGTCCTTTCTTATCTTTATTGGCACCCGTAAAAGCCCCGGCTTTGTATCCGAAGAGTTCGCTTTCCAGTAAATCAGGGCTAAAGCCACTGCAATTTAAGGCCACAAATGGTTTTGCAGCCCTGGGGCTTTCGTAATGGATAGATTGAGCGAAAACTTCCTTCCCAGTTCCAGTTTCGCCCAATAATAAAACAGTAGTATCGGTTGCACTTACTTTTTTAGCCAGATCAATCGCTTCCTTTAAAGCTTTTGATTGACCGATTATGGTTTCGAAGTTATGTTTTTTAGCAATTTTATTTTCCAGGTCGGAAACCCTGCGCTGCAGATTTGATTTATCCATTGCCTTGTACAAAAGCGGAATAATCTTATCGTTATCATCACCTTTTACCAGATAATCAAATGCGCCGTTTTTAATCGCCAAAACGCCATCGGCAATGGTACCGTAAGCAGTAAGATTTATAATTTCGACATAAGATTTTATAGCTTTGATATCCTTAACCAGTGCAACTCCATTAACATCAGGTAGTTTAACATCGCTGATTACAATGCTTACATCGTTATTTTTAAGCAATTTAAGGCCTTCTTTTCCAGTATTGGCCTGTAGGGTTTTAAAACCCTCTAATTCAATAATCCTGGAAAGTAAACTGCAGATTTTCTTTTCATCATCGATGATGAGCACCATGCCATTCATAGGTAAAATTTATGCTGCAATATTAAGTATAAAAATATCGAAAGATGACGACGGGATAAAATAAACAGCTTTGGCCTTTAAGTTTTGGACTTCAGACTCCTGACTATGAACTCTTCTTCCTCGGTCTATGTCCCCACAGAACGAAAAGATAAATATTGCAAAAGAAAGGAGTGGTCTGTGAGGACACAGACCACTGGTTGGGGATAAAAATATCGAAAGATGATGAGGTGGATAAAATAAAGGGCTTTAGCCTTTAAGCTTTGGACTCTCGACCCTGGACTCTTCTTCCTCGGTCTGTGTCCCTACAGAACGAAAAGATAAATATTGCAAAAGAAAGGAGTGGTCTGTGGGGACACAGACCACGGGTTGAGATTAAATGATTTTTCGTAAAAACGGCCTAAGGTCTTCGACTACGTTCAGACTGACAAATGCATGGTTATCTTTGGTCTTTAAGCTTTGGTCTCCCGACCCCAAACTCATAACTCCCAACTAATTTGTACCTTTTTCGTTTCGGAAGCATTAAAGTAAAAGCTTTTTGAGCATATTTGGTTTTTGCAAAACAAATTCTATGTTTAAGAGACTAACCGCAATATTCATATTTTGCTTTCCAGCAGTTTTTTGTGCTGCCCAACAAGTACGCCCAGCCAAATCTTCAGAAATTTATAGAGAGATAAAAACGTTAAAACATCTTCCGAAAGTTTTATACCTGGCTGCTCATCCTGATGATGAAAATACTGGTTTATTATCTTGGTTAATCAACGATCAAAATGTAGAAACGGCTTATTTATCGCTTACCAGGGGAGACGGCGGACAAAACCTGTTAGGTACCGAACAAGGTGCGGCTTTAGGCCTGATCAGAACACATGAACTTTTGGAAGCCCGCAGACTAGATGGTGCGCAACAATTTTTCACCAGGGCAATCGATTTCGGTTTCTCTAAAAATACCAACGATACTTTTAAACAGTGGGATGCCGATAGCATTACCGCTGATGTGGTTTGGGTGATCAGAAAATTTAGACCTGATGTGATTATCTGCCGTTTCCCGCCAACAGCTGCTGCGGGTCACGGACAACATGCAGCTTCGGCTGTTGTTGCAGAGAAGGCATTTAAGGCTGCTGCCGATAAAAATATGTTTCCAAATCAGCTTAAATATGTTTCTGTTTGGCAACCAAAAAGATTGTTATGGAACACCTTTAGGTTTGGTACAGTAAATACCACAGCAGAAAATCAGTTAAAGGCAACCGTTGGGCAATATGACGCACAACTGGGAATGGGATATGGTGAATTGGCAGGATTAAGCCGAAGTTTACACAAAAGCCAGGGAGCAGGAACACAGTCGGTGGCTGGTGTAAGGTCCGATTATTTTACAAATGTTTTAGGCGATCCTGCTAAAAGAACTTTGTTCGATGGCTTAAGCTTAAACTGGTCAGACAAAGGCATAGGGGATATTGATGAACTGATTGATATTATACTATTATCTTTCAATTATAACCAGCCTGATAAGAGCCTGCACGGACTGTTGATGCTGAGAAAGAGAATTGCCGAATTACAGGATGCAGCCCTGAGAAAAGACAAACTTGCGGCTATCGATAACATCATTTTAAGCAGTGTAGGTTTTATGGGCGAGGTGGTAACCAATCAACCCGAAGCAATTGCCGGCAATAGCTATAATTTCCGTTTAAATTTAATTTCAAGATCTGCCACCCCTGTTACCATTGAAAGTGTGAACTGGTTAAACCAGACAGATAATTTAAATAGAAAACTTGCTAACGACTCGCTGACTACCATTGAACGCAAGATTCAGATTCCGGCAGATGCGGCACTTACTGAACCTTACTGGTTAGCCAAGCCTGCAAAAAATGCGGCAACATTCAGCGTAGCTAATGATACTTTAATCGGACTTCCGGAAATGCAATCGCCTGTTAATGTGTTATTGTCGCTAAAAATAGCGTCTGAAAAATTTGAGATCAGATTGCCTTTATCTTATAAAAAATTAGATCCAGTTAAAGGTGATGTTGTAGAAGCCCTCAGGATTATCCCCGCACTCGATTTAAGTTTTAGCGAGCCTGTTTATTTCGCTAAAGAAAAAGAAGCTTTAAATGTTAGCCTTCGCTTAAGAGCCAATAAGAACATTAATTATGGTAAGGTGAGTTTCAAGATCGGCAACCAGGTAGTGAAAACCTTTCAGGGGATCAACCTGGCAGAGAATACCATCAATACAATGAATTTTCTTCTCCCGGTTGAAGATTTAGCAAAAATTAAAACCAGCCAGAATAAATTAGAAGCTGTTTTTTCATCAGAAGCGAATGAATATTCAAAAGGCCAGGTGTTAATTCAGTATCCGCATTTGCCCACCCTACAGTATTTTGTTCCGGCCACAACGTGGTTGGTTAAGGGAGATGTAAAGGTACTGGCGAAAAAGGTTGGATATATTGAAGGGGCTGGAGATCTGATCCCTGAGTTTTTAAGACAGGCAGGTTTGCAGGTTGATGTACTAACTGAAGCAGATATCCTAAACCCGATGAAACTGGCAAGTTACGATGCAGTGGTAACCGGAGTAAGGGTAATCAATACTGAAAAAAGAATTAAAAACTGGCAAACTGCTTTACGCGGTTATGTAGAAAACGGTGGAACCATTGTGATGCAGTACAATACCACACAAGATATGGCGCTGCAGGATTTTGGTGTTTATCCATTTAGTATCAGTGGCAAAAGGGTGACTGAAGAAAATGCAGAAGTTAAATTTTTAAAACCTGAACATAAACTGTTAAACTACCCAAATAAAATTACCGCTGAAGATTTTAAAGGATGGGTGCAGGAACGCGGTGCTTATTTTCCTGATAAATGGGATGCTAAATACGAACCGCTTTTCGAGATGCACGATACCGATGAAGAGCCGCTTCAAGGATCGACCCTGTATGCAAAGTACGGCAAAGGTAATTTTATTTACACACCTTTAGCTTTTTTCAGGCAATTGCCTGCAGGGAATGTTGGTGCAGCCAGATTGTTCTTTAACTTTTTATCAGCTGGGAAGTGATGAAAAACCAATTCAAAAACTGGAATACCTGGTATATTTTACTCGCTTTGGCGCTGGTATTTCAGATTGTATTTTATTACCTGTTTACTAAATTCTGGGCATGAGTAATATCGATTGGGCAGTTCTGATATTTACTTTGCTTGCTGTGGTGACCTATGGTGTTTTTATTGGTCGTGGGCAAAAAAGCAATGCTTCCTATTTAAAGGCCGATAATAAAATGCCCTGGTACATTGTGTTACTGGGCATTATGGCAACGCAGGCCAGTGCCATTACTTTTTTATCTGCACCTGGGCAGGCTTATACCGATGGCATGCGCTTCGTGCAATATTATTTTGGTCTGCCGTTGGCAATGATTGTTATTTGCATTACTTTCATCCCGATTTTTCAGCGGTTAAATGTATATACGGCCTACGAATATTTGGAAAACCGTTTCGATAAAAAAACAAGGGTTTTAACTTCGTTGCTGTTTCTGTTCTCGCGGGGATTATCGACAGGGATCAGCATTTATGCACCAAGTATTATACTCTCGAGCGTTTTAAACTGGAATATTTATTTAACCAATATCCTTACTGGAGGGATTTTATTGATTTATACCTATGTTGGTGGTGCAAAAGCGATTGCACACACACAGAAACTGCAGTTTTTGATCATTTTAGGAACAATGGCCTTTGCCGGATATCTTTTGGTGCAAAATATGCCTAATGGAATCGGATTTAAAGATGCACTTTACCTGGCCGGGAAATCGGGTAAATTAAATGTAATTACCACCGAATTCGATTGGAAGGATAAATACAATATCTGGAGCGGTTTAATCGGAGGCTTTTTCCTTGCGCTTTCTTACTTCGGCACAGATCAGAGCCAGGTGGGAAGATACATTACCGCGAAAGACAATACCAATGCTAAAATGGGATTACTGTTGAATGGATTGGTTAAAATCCCTATGCAATTTGCTATCCTGTTAATCGGCGCATTATTGTTTGCTTTCTTCTCATTAAAGCCGGCACCGATTTATTTCAATGAACGCTCCTATCAGTATCTAAAAGAAACTCAGCCACAGCAGGCGGCCGCTTTCGAGAAAGAACATAATGCTTTAGCACAGAAATTTAACCAGCAATCAAAAAATATCCTGGTAGAAAAGGAAAAGCAATTACCATCTTTAAATTCTTCGATAGAAAACTTTAAATCAACCCAAAAGCAGGTAAAAGAACTGCACAGTAGGGTAGAACAAGCTATTAACAAATCGAATTACAATGCAGAGAAAACCGATACCAATTATATCTTTTTATTTTTTGTAAAGAATACCCTTCCCGTTGGGATGATCGGTCTGCTTTTCGCGGTCATCTTTTTGGCCAGTTGGGGGTCTATTTCTGCTGCATTGAATTCATTAGCCGCCTGTTCGTTAAAAGATGTGCACCTCATTTTTGGTAAAAAAGAAGTAGACGACGAGACTGAACTGAAATATAGCCGTTTGCACACTTTGGCATGGGGTATTTTTTCGATAGCTGTTGCCATGTTTGCTACACAGATGGGTTCGCTAATCGAAGCCGTTAATGTACTGGGCTCGCTTTTTTATGGACCAATCCTGGGTATTTTTCTGGTGGCATTTTATTTTAAAAAGATAAACGGACCAATCGTATTTATTGCGGCCATCTTATCCGAAATTGCCGTTGTTGCAGTATATGAATTCGATATTGTTTCATTCCTTTGGCTCAATGTAATCGGCGCAGCAGCAGTAATTATGTTCTCGGTAATTGGCCTCTTGTTTTATAATCCAAAAACCGTAGTCGACAGATAAACTTAATTTTTACGCGCAACAGATATTTACTATCCAAGCGCAAGCCTAAAATTTAATACCTTTATTTTCGACAAAATTGATAAGGCTAAATATGAACGATGCTTGGGTAGATAGGTGGAATGACCGATACAGTACCGATGAGTTTGCTTATGGCGAACAACCAAATAACTATTTAAAAGAGCAGCTAACGAATCTCGAGACAGGAACAATACTTTTTCCGGCAGAAGGCGAAGGCCGAAATGCTGTTTTTGCAGCTAAACTCGGTTGGAAGGTTTCAGCTTTTGATATCAGTATTGAAGGAAAAAACAAAGCACTTCAACTTGCAGAAAACAATAACGTGAGTATTGATTACCAGGTGGGCGAACTCCAGGAGCTGGACTATGAAGTTGAACAGTTTGATGCCATTGCCTTAATTTACGCACACTTTCCATCGGCAATTAAATCAAGTTACCACAAAACACTAAGCAATTATTTACGCAAGGGCGGTTTGCTTATTTTTGAAGCTTTTAGCAAGAAACACCTAGATTATCTTGCCAAAAATGAAAAAGTCGGTGGACCAAAAGAAATTGATATGCTATTTTCGATCGGGGAAATAAGCGCTGATTTCGAAAATTATGAGATTCTGGTGCTGGAAGAAAAGGAAATTGAACTGAATGAGGGTTTGTTTCATAACGGGCAGGGCTCAGTAATTAGATTTGTTGGAAGAAGAAAGTAAACGGTTTGGTATGTAACTGAGAAATGAGTTCAAAAAACAGTAAAGTTTTACACAATTTTTTAGACACTGTGATTATAGTTTTTATCAACCTAAAGCCATAAATTCGTAAAATCAAAAACAACAAAAACAGATAAATACAATACTATGAAAACGATGATTAAATCAATCGCGTTGCTATTTACAGCAATTACTATTTCTGTAAGTGCAATGGCACAAGATGCACAGCCTAAACCAAGTCCTGCTGCTACAGCGACAGGAAAAGTTAAAGGTGCAACCATTACTATCAATTACAGCAGCCCTGCCGTAAAAGGACGTAAAATCTGGGGAGGTTTAGAAGCCTTTGATAAAGTATGGCGCGCAGGTGCAAACGAGGCTACTACTTTCGAAACCGATAAAGACATCCTGGTTGAAGGTAAACCTTTAGCAGCTGGAAAATACAGTTTCTTTTTAATCCCTAAAGAAAGCGGAACCTGGACAGCTATTTTTAACAAAGAACCAAAACAATGGGGTGCTTACAAATACGAAGAAGCTAAAGATGCTTTGCGTGTTGATGTTAAAACCAAAGCATTAAAAGCTACACAAGAACGTTTGGTTTATAAAATTACCAAAAGCGGATTCGCTTTAGAATGGGATAAAATTTCTGTTCCGGTTAACATTAAATAATTGGATAAAATTATTTTAAAGCCGTCCATGTTTTACAGCTGGACGGTTTTTTTATGCCTTTTTTGAAAATAATTGGATTGTAGTTCCATTCCCTGGTCTGTGTCCGCACAGACCAATAGACAGCTTTATGTATACAAGCAAAAAATGCTTAATAGTTATTAGAACTAGGAAATGAGCGGTCTGTGGTTCTTAGGGGCTATCAGTCCCACCATTCGCTGTAGCTCCGATAGAAGACCTGTGAACAAGCAAGCACACCAAAATATAACATAAACCGGTGCTTAATCGGAGGCTGCCGCTGCTGTCGGGTTTAGATATAACGGTTTTTGCACCCTGCAACCCAACAAATGAAATGCTATTGTGGCCACCTAGCCCCGGTTGGAGCGTTACCCTGCAGCAACGAGGCACGAGGCAGCGAAGCGTAAAAACGTAAAACGGGAGGAAACTTCTTGTTTAGTACAGGCTTTGCGCTTCAATTGAAATCGATAGTTTTTTACAAGGAAAAGAATGGATTGTGGCTCTTGGCGGTTTGCAGTCCCACCATTCGCTGTAGCTCCGATAGAAGACCTGTGAAACAAGCAAGCACACCAAAATATAACATAAACCGGTGCTTAATCGGAGGCTGCCGCTGCTGTCGGGTCTATGAACTAAGTTGCTGTGTCCTGCAACACTATAAATGAAATACTGCTTTAGGCATTAGCCTTGGTTGAAGCGTTTCCTGCATGGATTTTCGACCTCATTTGTAAAGAACATAAAACATAATATCTACTTCATGTTAAAATACTATTTTAGGGCGATTTAAAAACAAACACAAATAATGAAGTTTTCTATTAAATTATTGGCTTTATTGTCGCTTCTTTCATTAAACGTTTTAGCTCAGCAAAAAGCGCAATATTTTTCCGTTAAAACTGCAAAGCCTGTAGATCAGGTGAACGTTTTTTTAGGATCTTCAGCAGATCATGGGCAGATGTCGCCAGCTGCATCGGCCCCTTTTAGCATGTTGAGCATCGGTCCTCAGACTTATCCTAAAACACATACCGGTTACGAATATCTCGCCAAGAAATTTGAAGGCTTTACGCACAATCGTTTCGAAGGAGTTGGCTGTCAGGGTTCAGGTGGTAATATTTTCATCAAACCATTTTTAGGCAGTGATCCGGCGAATTCAGAACTGATCAAGATTGCTGAAAAAGCAAGTCCAGGTTACTATGAAGTAGGTTTTGAAAATAAAATTAAAGCCAGTTTTACCGTATTGGGCAAAGCCGGAAAGCATGCCTATCAATTCCCGAAAGGGGCCAAGGGTTTTTATCTCGATTTGGGTTATGCTTTTAACGGAGCTTTTGTAGCCGAATCGCACGAGGTAAACGGTAATAGCGTAAGTGGATGGATTACCTCAAAAACAACCTGTGGAGCAGGTAAATACAAATTGTTCTATTATATGGAAATCGGCGATGATGTATCATGGAAAGTAATTGACGATCATAAAATGATTGCCATGCTCAAAGGGGAGCTAACCTCAGTGGGAATCAATATTGCGCTTTCTTCTGTAAGTGTTGAAGCTGCAAAAGCTTCTGTCAATAAAAATCCTTTCAATACCGTAAAAGAACAAAGCAAAGCCGATTGGAATAGAGATCTTTCTAAAATTGCCGTAAATGGTGATCTGGAAAGTGCAAAGCTATTCTACTCGCTTTTATACCGTACCATGCAATCGCCCTATGTAATTTCAGAAGCTGATGGAACATATCGCAATACAAAAGGCGAAATTCAGAAAGATACAGAAACCCGCTACAATGGCTGGGCCATTTGGGACAATTACCGTACGCAGTTACCTTTGCTTTCGTTAATTGAGCAAGATAGGTATGCTGGAATGGTGAGTTCTATCGCCGATCTGTATAACTCCGGCAAAAAAGATTATGCTGGGCAAAATGAACCATCAAATACCGTTCGTTCTGAGCATGCCATAGTGGTTTTGCTTGATGCCTACCGCAAGGGTTATCCGGTAGATTTTAACAAGATTGCCGATTCGTTGGTGAGAGAGGTAAATGGCCTGGATTATAAATCTCCGGATAAGGCATTAGAATCAAGTTACGATAATTGGGCACTCGCAGAAATCTTCAAAATTTTAAAGAATAAAGAAAAATCTGATTTTTATCTCAATAAAGCGCTTGAATACAAGAAATATTGGAATAAGGATTTTAAAGATATGACCAAAAATGATGTCGACCGCATGCAGGCCCGCGGTTTATATCAGGGTACCATTTGGCAATACCGATGGTTTGTGCCTTATGATTTTAAAGGATTGATTGAGCTGGACGGGGGAGAGGAATCTTATCTGGCAAAACTCGACGAGTTTTTTGCGCGCGATTTATACAACCATGCCAATGAACCAGATTTGCAGGTACCGTTGATGTATAATGTCACCAAGGCTGGTTATAAATCACAGTATTGGATGCATCAATTGGCGGCTGATACGGTGATCCAGAATTATTTTAACGATAACAGCCGCGGAATCGGTAGTTATATCGGTAAAATTTACAGAAACCAGCCACATGCCTATTTGCGTACGATGGATGATGATGCCGGTGCCATGAGCGCCTGGTATGTATTTGCGGCAAGTGGTTTTTCTCCTGCCTGTGTAGGGTGGCCGATTTATTATTTAAATGTGCCTTTATTTCCATCGCTAAGCTACAACCTGTCAAAAGGAAAGACCTTTACCATCGAAACTGAAAATTTTAGCCTGAAAAACAAATATATCAAGGCTGTTTTTCTTAACGGAAAGCCTTTTAAAAAGAACTTTGTCACGCAAGAGGATATTAATGCAGGAGGGGTGCTGAAAATCGTTGCTTCGGCCGTGCCGGTTAAAATTTCGGATACCGAAAACTGGATTTCGGATCTTGGGAAATAATTTTAAAAAGTTACAAAAAACTGCAAACTTATTCCAGATAATCCTGTTGTTCTAGTATAAATTTCAAGATTATGGCACCTTTAAAATTAAGCGAAGAACAACATGCTACATTAAGCAACAGAAACACATCAGAACAAATTAACGAACAACCTTTAGAACTTCATCCGGAAGCCTATAAGGTGAAAGGCCCATCTCCGGAAAAGATGAAGACGGTATCATCTTCATTAAGGAATTACGCTCACGGGTTGTATGGATTGTTGTAAGAGCACCTCCAATAAAATCTCATCATACCAAATTATATAAAGCGGTTAAGTGTAAAAGCTTAACTGCTTTTTTATTGATACGAAGGGGTTGGATCAAAAAGTTAAATTCTATTGGCATTGTCACGTTGAGCTTGTCGAAATGCTCTTAAAGTTATTTAAGCAGGTCCTTCGACAGGCTACCATTGATGTTATTTTACAAGACGCTATTAATCAATACTTTAACGGATTTTATATCTCCGCCTCACTGGGCCGCAGCACTGTATCCCCCCGTTCTACTTAAACCCGGCCTAACAAATTTTTCGGGCCGCACTCCTCAAGCCAACCCACTAGCTTCGAAAGAAAAATTTTCAGCCGGCATTTTTTGTTTCTTTTTGATGCCAAAAAGAAAGAGCCCTTCGGCGGCGGCGAGCCGAGGCAAGACAGCGCCTTAAGGCAAAAGAAATCAATTAAACGTCACTCATATT
>Ga0163161_10000458_pt1 | contig 33817 bp, 29 predicted proteins | sample S45metaG_FD_129847 | JGI IMG/M metagenome (GOLD analysis project Ga0163161, IMG submission 129847) | Switchgrass rhizosphere microbial communities from Kellogg Biological Station, Michigan, USA - S4-5 metaG | ecosystem: Host-associated > Plants > Roots > Rhizosphere > Soil | place: USA... | reverse complement strand
GGTTTAACGCATAGGCACAATGAAGCACATCGTACTCCTTGCCTGAAAAATTTAATCTAGCTTTGAAAGCCATAGTTTTAAAATTTAAAGGTTAAAAATTTGATTTATTGTAGCCTCCGCTACTGTGCCAACTCAACCAAATATCAGGCCAAACATGGTCTATATAGCTTATTGATAATTGATAACCCCACGTCAAAAAAATGGCAAATTGTGTTTATCGCCTAAAAATGCAGTTATAGAACATCTTTTTGTGGAAAAAATGTGGAAAAGGCAAATCTATCTTTAGTGTTACAAATACATTATGGTAAGTGGTTACACTACAAAATCGTAGCGATTGTACACAAAGTGTTGTGTTTTAGGACAAGTGTATTAATAAAGTAAATATAATAGTCTGCTAAGACACACACCACGGAGAAAATAAATATTAGCCACAGATATACACAGATAAAAATCCGTGTTTATCTGTGGCTAAAAAGAAGTTATGGCTCAGACAGAAAGATAAGCCGGTTTATGATAATTGTAAAAAAATAATCTGATGGCCTGTGTGACACGAACCATGGCGAGATAAATGATGAAATTTTAAATGAGCTGTGAGCCGAATTTTTCCATTTTGGCCAGCCATTTTTGGCTATAGTGGTTCTCGAGCGAATGCAGTTCGCCGATGGTATTGGTTAATACAGGGCTCATCCTACATTTCTCGAACACTACTTTTTTAATGGATAAATAAGTAGTTTTCTTATTGGCTTTCCATTCTTTAAAGGTTGCCTCATCCAAAATTGATACAATCCTGGCCGACCTGCCGCTAAAATTGTTGTTTACATTCTGCTGTTGGGTCGTAAAAATTTGATCGGGCATAAAAAGACGATCGAAAAAACCTTTAATTTTTGCTGGAATATGATCAACATATACAGGACAAAAAAGCACCACATGGTTACTCTGCCTAATGGCAGTTAAAGCTTTTTGCAGGTCGGGTTCCAAATCGGCAATCTGTCTGTTGTTAAACAGCTTGTTCGAATTGAATATCAGATCGATAATGGCCAACTCCCTAACGGTAGCGCCAACACTTTCTGCCCCTTGCTTATAGGCGTTAATCAGGAAATTTGTAGATGCGTTTTTTTCAATATCTCCATTGAGGAGAAGTACTTGCTTCATTTTTTTTGATTAATCTGATCAGGCCGATGCATTACAAAATTATAAAGAATTTGTTAAGTGTTATGCATAACCCATAAAAAAACCCAACGCTGGGGTTGGGTTTTTATTTTCAGCTATCAAAAACTATTGCTGATTATATTCTGAACTCCATGTGGTATTTTCATCTTCACCCTTGTGTCCATCCAGTTTTACCACAAAACTTTTAGCCGGGAAATATGGTGTGATGTGGATATCCAGGTGGATCCTGTCTTTCTGCTGTTCATCTCTTTCGAAACGCATAATTTTAAATCGCTCGATTAAACGGTCGGCTCCCTGGATACCGTCCAAGAACTTAACAATCTGGCCACGCAGGTCCTGTTCCGTTTTAGAAGTCCAGTTTTCGAAAGCCCTTCTGTTCAGGAAATCGAATAATACTTTGGTAATATAATCGAATACACGTACAACCGAATAAGTTTGTAAACCGATGTTATCGCCGTTAAATAAGGTTTTGGCAGAAAAAGCCATTACTTTACCGTATTCGTTAACCATTGGTACCAAGCCTACCCTTTCTAAATGGGAGATTTCACTTTTCTTTAAATCGAATTTTACACCATCTACCTCATTTATAGCACCATGTTTTTTACCTGCAGTAACCTGCGACATTAAGGTGTAATACATTTTACCTGCAAGTGCTGCTGATCCGGGTACGGTCAAATCGTCTTCTTCACCCACTTCTGCAACTTTACCACGGCCAACCAACCAGTTACAGGTCATGATTACGTTCGATCTGAATGCATCACCTCCGGTAAAGTTTGCTGCGGTAAATAAATCAAGTACATCATCCGGCTGATCAAGATCGGCAAAATCGGTTACCAGCATGGCTTTATTGTTATGCGCAATTTTACCCCATCTCTCTAACACTTTATTAGAGCCCATATAGCCAGGCACAACCATTAACGAGTAGTTATTGCGGAGATCCAAACGGTCGTAATTCTGTTTTAGCTCATCATCTACGTATTCGATAAAACGTGGATTATCAAGATCTTTGATCTGATCCATTGATGCATTTAACAGCACCACATTTTTAAGTTTGTCAGATTCGGTATTTTTATAGAATAAATGTACCGAACGGTATGCCTGCTCCAGTTCTCTTGTACTTTCTAATGCAGTTCCGATGTTTTTATTCAGGTTTTCTTCGGCAGCATTCAGTTTTTCGGTACTTTTTTCTACCATATCGGCAACTGAAGTAGAAGATTCAAGTACATCGATCCAAAGCTGTATTTTCTTTTTCAGCTCTTCGCGTTCTTTCTTTTTCTCATCACCGGTTAAAAAGATCTGTTTACGGGCTTTTCGTTCAGGGTTTAGATTCTGCAGACCATCAACAGTGGCTTCCAACAGATCGAAACCGCCAACACGGGCCAGTTTTTCGAGGTTATCTTTAAGTGATGTTTTTTCTAAGGTTTTGGCTTCAGCTGGTTTAAAACCTGCCTGGCCTGTATTTTCGTCGGTTTTTAATTCTTGAGGGTTTGACATGTTTTCTTGGCGTTAAGATTATTTATTTTGCTCCAATTCGTCAACAAAGTTCTTCAAAGCGTTAATGAAGGCCGACTTTGTTTCTTCGTCATCAAGTGTAGCTTTTAAGGTTTTGTTCGATTTTAACTGTTTGATTACATTAAGCGACATTTCTCTTTCGATGTTCACATTAGTAAGGTAGTTACTTTGGTTGATGATATTTTTCACACCAAAATCGCCCAGATCGTTAAAGTTTATTGTTTCGCCAACGGTAGATCCATCCTGCTTTTCGAAAGCTACCTTCACATTTGGTTTATAATGTTCGAATACATCTTTCACCGTTTTTAATCCCTCAACTTTTTCAGGTTTTATCGGATCGTTATCGGTAAGTTTCTGTACAAAAAGTGTTTTGTTGTGGGCAATTTCTGCGAAGGCTTCTGAGGTGTCAATTTTTCGCTCGTTACCACCAATTTCATAATTAAACATAGTATGTTGATTTAGGTTTACGATTTTTTTTTCTAATAATATAATAATTAACGTTTTAACTCAATTTTTGTTCCAATGTTACAGTTTCTGGCTGAATAATACTCCATTCGAGTTTATCTTCCGTTGCATGTTTACTTACCACAACCTTCGATCCTTTTTTTAGTTCACCAGAAATGATGTATTTCGAGATAGGCCTGCGTAAAAGATTTCTGATAACTGCCGATAGCTGCCTTGCACCATATTTAGGTGTAAAACCATCTAAAGCGATCATTTTTTTGGCATCTTCTGCAATTTCAAAATCAATACCCATTTTATTGAGCGATTGCACCAAACTGCTTAACTGGATTTCAAAAATACGCACCACATTACTTTCGTTTATCGGCGCAAAAGGAACAATTTCGGAAATCCTGGCTAAAAATTCTGGGCGAAAATGCCCTGCCATTACCTCCATTAACTGATTTGAAGCAGGGATTACACCTTTACCGATCTGCTCGGCAATCCATTCGCTACCGATGTTCGAGGTAAAAAGAATCAGTGAGTTGCTAAAATCGCCCTCTTTTCCTAAACGGTCGTGCATGTGGCCTTCGTCCAGGATCTGTAAAAAAGTATCGAAAACGGAAGGGTGCGCTTTTTCAATTTCATCAAAAAGCAGTACAGAATAAGGCTGCTGTCTGATTTTATTCACCAATAAACCACCTTCTTCGTAACCTACGTATCCGGGAGGCGCGCCATAAAGTAAGGCGGCACTATGCTCTTCCTTAAATTCGGACATATCGAAGCGGATCATCGCTTTTTCGTCATTGAACAAAAATTCGGCGATCGATTTGGCCAGCTCGGTTTTACCGGTTCCGGTTGGCCCCAGTAAAAAGAAGGATCCTATTGGCTGCCCTTTTTTGTTCAGTCCGCTGCGCGATTCGAGTATGGCATCAGAAACAGCTTTTAAAGCCTGATCCTGTCCTACCACACGTTTTTTAAGGTACTGCTCCATATTGAGCAATTTTTCCTTTTCACCCGCCTGCAGTTTCCCCATTGGGATACCTGTTTTGTAGGCCACTATAGAGGCAATGTCCTGTTTGCTGATCCGATCGCTTTTTTCAGCAGCATATTTTTTTAATTCCTGTAGGCTTTTGGTAATATAACCCTGGTATTCATCAGCGGTTTCGAAAGCATCGGTTTGTGTTTCGTCGGTTAAGCGGCCCAGCAAAACCGGACTTAATTTATTCTGAAGCAAAGAGAAAAGCCATTTATAATCGGCAAATTTTTCTGCTTCCGATTCATCGGCATTGGCATTTAAAGCTTCCAGATCGGTTTCCAAACTTTCGATTACCTGATCGGAGGTATCGTTCATCATTTTCATGGCAGCCATTGTGCGGTCGAGCAGATCGAATGCAGAATCGGGGAGCCTCCTATCTTTCATGTAACGTTTGGCCAGGCGCACACATTCGCCCAAAGCATCGGGTTCGATGGTTAGGGTATGGTGCTGTTCGTATTTTACAGCCAGTTTCTGCAGCATTTTAATGGTGCTTTCTTCGTTTGGCTCATTTACCTGTAACACTTCAAAACGCCTGCTGAAAGCCTGCTCAGGTTCGATAATTTTGCGGTACTCATCAATGGTTGTGGCGCCGATTACCGTAATTTCGCCACGGGCCAGTTCCGGTTTCAGCAAATTACCTATACCCGCACCCAAAGGCCCCTTACTATCCAATAAAGTGTGGATTTCATCAATAAACAGCACAGCTTTTTCGAACTGCTTGATTTCTTTGATGATGTTTTTTAAACGGTCTTCTATTTCTCCCTTATAAGAGGCTCCTGCAATTAATGAACCTAAATCGAGCTCAAAAAGCTGCACGGGTTTTAAACTCTCGGGTACATTCTGGTTTACGATATCAATGGCAAAACCATCAACCAAAGCGGTTTTACCTACTCCGGCATCACCGGTTAGGATTACATTTGGTTTGGTGCGGCGGCAAAGGATTTCCATCATCTGCCTGGTTTCTTTATCACGGCCGATAATAGGGTCGGTTTTACCATCGCGCACCATCTGTAATCTATCTATACAGTATTTATATAAGGCATTGCCAGTGCCTTTGCTTTCCGTACCAGTGCTTGTTTTATCAGGCGAAACCACCCGCGAAATTTCTTCATCTTTTACATACAGATCCAAAATCTCACGTTCTTTGATCGGAAACGATTTTAACTGATCGGCCTGAAAACCGATACCCGGTTTTGCCAATGCGGTTAATACACATACCGGGGTAATTAAATCCAATCCCAGTTTAATGCGCACATTATCAGCTTCTTCAAAAATTACTGCAATTTCTGGCGCACCGCTTACGGTATCGGTAAAACTCACCGATTTTGCCTGTTCATCAATCCGCACTTCAGCCCATTCGCTAATATATTCTTCATCTTTACCGATAGAGGTAACGAACGAGCGCAGGCCGACATCTTTATGCATCAATCCTTTGAGCAGGTGAGCCGCAGTAAATACCTCGTTTCTGTACTCTTTAGCTAAAGACTGTGCAATGTGCAGGGCTGTTTTAACCGATTCGCTTAAATTTGTAACTGCCATATCCCTTAGTTGGTTGTAGGCAATACTGCCGGGTTAAAATTATTTTCGGTGATGTAGTAATATGTTTTGCCATTCGAAATGAACTGCTGCTCAATCTGAGTAGCCCTTTTAATCTGCTGAACTGATTGATTTAATAATTTAATATAGCTTTCGAACTCTTCGAGTGGCATTTTAGAACTGTTCTTTAAATCGCCAACGGTATATTTCTCTAAAAATTTGTTGTTTAAAGGTAAACCGGTTACCAATTTAATGTAGTTGGCCAAGGTTAAACGCTTTATGTTGCCAGATGACTCTTTAATACCCAGCATCTGTTTTGGCATTTTCACATAATTTTTAACAAGTTTGCTCCTGAAAGAAGACTGATCGGCCTGCAAATTTTGCCCTAACATAATCGAAAACACATCTACGATCTGTTTATACTCCATGTTGTTTAAAACGATTGCATATTGTAATGTTGAGGGGTTATTTTTCACTGCATCAGCCGACAGATTTGCAGTGCTATAATATTTAAACGCATTGTGCGGCATGCGGTCTGCAACTTCTGCGCCAACGGGTTCCGGCAATAAACCTTCTACATCGGCAGTGAGGTTTTTACGTGATATACCTGTTAAACGGAAAGCACTGTCCAACGAACTGATCTGGTTATAGATATCGGAGTTGGTTTCTTTTACGAAACGGCGCAAGGCAATCGTCATGCTCTGGTTAGCATTTACCGAACCTTTTGTCGGGAAAACTACCCCGCCCTGGATTAAACTGTTTTTAGGGTAATCTAAATAATAAGAGATAGAATCCTGTAAACTGGTATTATAAGGCTGGAAGCTCTTTAAGCCCTCGCCTTTTACCATGGTATTTTTTCTGTATTCGGCGGAGCGGATAGCCGATTCGGAAACGAGTTTACGCGACTGGATTACAAAATCGTTAAATGACTGATTGAAATCACTATATACCTGTAAAGCTAAAATACGGGCATCTGCCTGTGCAACCTGCTCACTCAATTCGTTAATCAGGTAATTGTTGGTTCCCCCGGTATTTCCGGTACTGCCAACTAAAATAATTAAATTGGTTTCGTTCTTTTTTGCTTTAAATAAGTCTAACCCTGCTTTTATCGCCTGAAAAACAGGCTCTTCGCTTACTTCTCCATTACACCTAACGGTGTTTTTAGCCTGATTTGAAAGGAAAGTCATCAACTGCCTGTAATCATTCTGGATCGGGCTTACAAAAATACCTTTTAAAGCGCAACCACTTTCGCCACGGTATACCACACCACCAAAGTTTACTTTTGTTCCTTTACCAAAATCGCCCATAATATTTTCGAAAGAAGCGATGGTATTGGTCATTCCAGAAAAATATTTGGTCATTGGGCTACCACCGTCCACTACAAAAACAACATTTACCTTGGTTTTATTTTTACGTAGGTTCAGGTAGTCCTGATAAGAAAGCGCAGAACCGTTAATGGTTAATATTTTATTGTCTTTTTTATTGTAAACATCCGCAGCGATACCTACCGTGTTGCCTCCTTCATCGTTTGAAACAACAGGTACACTACGCAGGATCAGGTTTTCCCTTGGCAATAAGGGATCTACAGTAAAAGTTGTTCCTTTATCGATCCCTTTTTTGATGGCTACCGAAGTAGAATCATCCTTGTCGTAATCGCCGGGTTTAACCGAAGTAATGTATAAACGATCGCCCCAGCTGTGTACAGCTTCGGCAGAAACCCAACCGTAAATACTTTTTAAAGCAGTATCTGCAACCAGCTGGTCATCAGAACCGATCAGGTATTTTTTACCATCTTCTGATTTTTTATAGATATAGGCAATTTCATGCAACCTTACTTTTGTACGTCTGTCTTTAAGTTCGGGTGTATTGTAAACCAGGATAGAATCAGTAGTATCGAAATAAAACTTTGGTTCGGTTAAGGCATTTTTCCCGTTTACGATACCAATGGCCTTTTCTGCATAACCTGTTTTTTGGTTAGAGAATGCGCGTTGCCATAAAAGCAGTTTAGATTTTGCGATCCAACCATAACTGATAGCACTTTTTTTATCGTTTATTTTTCTGCCCCTGATCATTCCGGCCTTGTATTTAATCAGTTTCAGGTAGCCGTTTTCTTCTTTTGAAACATAGAAAGGTTCCATAAAGCTGATTTTTTTCATAATCAGGCTTCCACCCGGCGCGGTAGTGGTATAATTATCTTCACGATCTGAAAAAACAATCCATGGCAAACTGCTGCTACTGGAATTGTCCATTACGTTTATACTTTCTGAAGGCCTTTCGTAAGATTTAGGCATGTATTTTACTCTTTTGCCAAAGGATGCCGGCGATTGTGCATAGGCAAACGATATTCCTATAAAAAGGAGGGTTAAGGCATAGTATTTTTTCATAATCTGTAGATGAGCTTTAAAATTAGGTGAGCTGTTAATTTATCTTGTTTTGTCCGGTGCATCAGCAGTTGTTGCAGCAGGCTGGGCCGTTCCCGAATGTTGTTTAATGTTTACCAAACTGGCACAGGTAGAATTTGGTTTGATGGTTAGCTGCGCCTCATCAACGGCTATTTCGCCCCCAAAAGTGAGGCCCATGCAGTACGAATAAATATCGGTCTGTTTTTTCTTACCGTTCATCTCTACATTTACCGTTACTTTTTCGTTGCCGCACATGTATTTGTTAACGAGATAATAATAGTTGGAATTAAAATCGGCACCATTGGCAATGGCCTGTAAACGGGCCCTGATATCATCGATGGTTTTACGTTCGCCATCACCAGGGGCAACAATATCTTCAACGATTTCGGCATTTGGATCAGTGATCAAAATGTTTAGGAAAGCAGGTTTACGGCTTTTATCCGAACGCAGGCGTACCACATATTTCCCCGGGGCACGGTAGGTGTATAAAGCAGTTTTTCCTTTAACATCAACACGACCTGTTTCGCCGAAAGACCATTCGAAATCTTTTCCTTCCCCGTCTCCTTCGAGCCTGATTTCTTCGTTAACCAATCCTGCGGTTGGGCCACTGATGGTTAGTACACTATCTACAACAGGTGTATGAACGGTATCGCGTACGGTAACCGGAAATTCCTGACGGAGTTCGCCATCAACGGTTAAGCGCACAATGTAAGTGTCGGGTTTTGTGTAGTGATAAGAACCGGTTTTTGTAGTGGCTTTTTCACCGTTTCCGAATTCCCATAACCATTTTTTAGCTTTTGGGGTATTATCGGTAAAAACCAGATTTTCGTTTAAATAAATTTCATCTTTTAAGATCCGCGCATCAATTGCCCTTTTTTCGAACAATGAACTTTTAAATAGGAAAATAAGACCTGTTAAGAGCAATACAGCTAGTAGGATGTAGAGAATAACATAGCCCTGCGAATTTGAATTAACTTGCTTGGTGTTTGTGTCAGACATAGGTAGCGTTTTTTATAGGTTGTTTTTGAGGTATTTATCTAGCAGATATGGTTTGCTGCAATTGTCGCCTGTTGAGAATACAATCGTCCAATTGGCGTTTATGCAATTCGATATCTGAAATGTTTCTGTTCTGTTCCTGCCTATCGTAAAATAACCTGTCGTACAGCTGTGCCGTTTGAACAAATATTTTATAGCGCTGGTCTGATGCTTTACGGTCAAACGCAGCCCTGATAGAGCCTAATGAATTCTGTATATCGTTTTTTAAGAAAACTGCCTGTACATTTGGGTTGTAGCGGGTAATCTGTTTGTAAGTAGTATCAATGGTAGGAGAAGTTTCTTTTACCATGCTTTCGAATGTTTCGTTCTCGCTGATTTTTACCTCAAGCTCTTCTTTCGAGATTTCGTAGCGCGATTTATCACTATAAAAAATACCAAAGCTTAAAAGCCCTACAGTAAAAACAAACAGCGCTATAAAAAACAAGAATTGTTCGCGTCTTTCTTTTATACTTAATTTTATCATAATCGTTTAATTATCGGCCGAACCGTCCATTTCTGATTTTGGTTGCCGTAGCCTGGTTTGCACGGTGGCAATCATCTATCTGTTCCTTATACCTTTGGATATCGCCCCTTGATTTAATAAGCGAATCCTGCAGATCGGCCATTGCACCAACATTGTTATTTATTTTGGCGTAGAGATCAAAACTCGGACTGGTTTGCGTTTTTTTGGAAATAAGGTCTTTAATCCTGTTGTTGGCGCTTTGGATATCGCCCAAAAGGATACTCTGTTTGCTCATTTCGTTGGCATTGTAATCGCGGTATTGGGCAAGTTCTTTAAAACGGACAAGGATGAGATCGAAATTGGTATTAATATCTTTTCTTAGATAAGATAGTTTTTCGGTTTCCTTTACCTTTTTATCAAGCAGGGTATACTCATAATCGGATGCGGCAAAAAAGAGATAAATACAGAGAATAGAGAAAAGCGTTAGGAATACAAAGTTTAAGATAAACCTCGTATAAGCGGTCCTGATTTCGATGGCATTAATGGGTTTCATAGAGCATTAATAGTTTCACATAGCATTGGTATTATATTAATCTGACATCTACCTCACCTAAAATCACTCAAACTTTTTCAAATTAACACTGTACTATAACAATTTTTAATATTTGTTGTTTGGTTATTAAAACGATATTATTTCTTTTACTTTTAACAAACTTTAAGCCAAACCGTGTATGTCTGAAAATTTTTACAACAAACCCTTCAGATTTAGGTCGCTTTTCGCAGGCGATGGCCTTCAGCCAACTGACCTCGGAAAATCGATTTCTAACCACATAGAACTGATTATTTTTACCCGCTTCGGGGAGCATCGGTTCCACAACGATTTTGGCTGTGAAATATGGGATCTCGACTTTGAGTTAATCGTGAGCGAGAGCATTTGGGAGGAAAAATTCCGCAAATCGTTGCTAAAATCCATCACCGACTATGAATTTAGGATATATAACACCGAGGTAGAAGTACGCATTACTGAGGTAGAAAATGTATACCCACTACGTAAGATAACCGAGATTAAAAAAAAGGTAGATATTAGTGTTAGGGCACTAATAAAAACCACAGGAGAAAAATATTTTTTCAATACCGCTTTATTTCTTAGCCCATTATCAACTTAATCTAAAACGCCCCAAATATTCTACACATGAAACCAGTTTTTTATTCATCAAAAGATGAGATCCGGAACAGAATTTTAAAAAATGCTGAAGATTTCTGGAATATTAAAGACAGTAACGACTTCGATCCGCTTGTTAAACTGATTATTGAGGCGCTAAGCAATGAGCTTTTTAATGTAGCCAATGATGTTAAAAATTTAGAGAACAGGATTTTTGATAAGATCAGCCGTATTTTAGCCCCTGATCATTTAACTTCATCGTTACCGGCCCATGCCATTATGCACGCCAGGCCGATTGAACAACAGGACTTCCTTTCGATCTATTCGCAGTTTGCATTTAAAAAGAATATCCCCCAGGAAAATGATAAGGCCAAGAAAACCGATATTTTTTTTAGTCCGCTGCATACTGTAAAATTAAATAATGCATCGATAAAATACATCGTTACCGGAAATACCCTTTTTAATGTAGAACAATTGGGCAAACAGCCTATACATAATACCCTGTTGGGCACTTCTGTAGAGAAAAACACCATATACATTGGTTTTAACGGCATTAAAGACTGGATGGATTTTAATAAACTGAATTTATTTTTCGACTGGAAAAATTATTCAGTGCCCGAAAACACCTACGATCTGCTCTCGCTGGGAAAATGGTTCTACAAAAACAATGAGCTCGCCGCTTATACGGAACGCTTTATGGATGAGCCTTTAACGGGTAAGGTACAGGCACCATTTCAGCACAAACAATTGCTTAATCTGATCAAAGCAGATGTTTTACAGTTTTACAGCAACAGGTTTATTACCCTGGGCGATCTCAATGATTTTAATATCGACGAAAGCAGAGAACTACCTCCTGAGTTTTCCAGCCTATTCCAGCCAGCTGTTTTAAACCAGATCGATCATTCGGTAAAATGGCTTAAAGTAATTTTTCCCGCAGCCATAAACCAGGAAATGCTGAACGAGCTTCATATTTATATCAATGCGTTCCCGGTAGTAAATAAACGGTTAAGCCAGATCAAACACCGGCTTAAAACGATGAACAATATTATCCCGATCAAAACGGAATCATTGGATCAGATGCTTGCGGTAGAAAACCTGAAAGATAATAAAGGGAAAAGTTATAATGAGATTCCTTACACCAATGAGAACGAAAAAGGAGACGGATCTTTCTCAATCCGGTATGGAGGCACGGAGCGTTTTGACACGAGAAACGCCAAAGAATTGGTAGATTACCTTTTTGAACTGTTACGCGATGAGAAAGCAGCTTTTACTGCTTACGGGCCTGATTTTTTAAGCACGATCCTTAAAAATCTGGAACAGAATATTGCGCTTATTGAACAAAAAAGCCGCTCGGCGCTGAAAGACATTAAAGAACTGCCCAGCTATATTGTACTGAAACCGATTGGCGATGCGGATATTTTGTTCCTCGATATCTGGGTTACACAAGCAGAAGAGGCCAACCACATTAATGCCGGAAGCCGTTTAGTAGTATACGACAACAATAAGGTAAATGCAGAGAGTATCTTTTTATTGAGCCAAACAAAAGGCGGCCGATCAAGATTAAATGCAACCAACCGGGTGCAGGCTTATAAATATGGTTTAACCACGGCCGACCGGATTATTACAAAGGCCGATGTGATCAATTTTTGCCGATACGAATTGGGCAACAAATTAAAGGGCATAACCCTGGCCAAAGGCTTGATAATGGATAATAAACCAAATGCAGGCTTTATTAAAACCACTGATATTTTGATTGAACCTGCAGACCAGCTTAACCTTAGTGTGCAGGATTGGGAAGAACTGTTGAGTTTAACTTTGGCGAAACTAAACTTAAGGAGTACAATGAATGTGCATTACCGTATGTTGTTAAAACCGGTGCTGTATAAGGCGGTTTAATTAAAATAACTTTTTTATCTATTCAGTCCTCTAAAGCAGTTCGTCACCCTGAACCGAGCGTTAGCGAGCTCACCGAAGGTAATTTATTTCAGGGTCTATCTACCCTGAAAGATGCTGAAACAAGTTCAGCATGACGATCGAGTCAAGAAAAGAGTAAAAAACATCTTCATATCCGGAGTATCACAGATTGGAAATCCTTCGACTCCGTTCAGGATGACAGTTTAACAAACCAGGCCGTCATCTCGATCCGATAGCTATCGGATGAAACGCAGTGGAATGTTCCAAAGGAACTCCTTCGGAGGAGAGATCTATCTGGACAGATTTAGCTTTGCAGAGCCTTTGGGTTCTCTGCTGCATTGCACTACGCTCGAATGACGACCATTCTATTAATAGCCTAGAATAATTCTCACGAATAAATGCTAAAGATATACCGTATACCCTAAATAAGCACTTTCACCATCCTCGCTCAATATCGTTTCCTGATAATCGGGTGCGGTAAGGAGCTCTACGTTAACCTCTGCATCTACAGGGATTAAATAGCTGATGGCCATATCTAAAATAGCCCTGTTTTTTTGTCCGGGAATAAACTTAACCAGTTCCTGCGGCGAGGTTGGGCCGATATTAACATTATAAGCTTCGTGTTCGGGGGTAAAGCTATCGCCAATGATGGTATCAATGCCCAATGCGCTTCCACCTAACTGCATCTGCATTTCTTCGGCAATTTTTACCGGTGCAATATTGGCTGTAGCATCCACAATGGTAAGTGGCAGGTTAAATAGTGCAGTAAGCACTTTTGATACAAAACCGATGTCGTTTCTCTTTTGCTGGATTTCGGGTAGCAGGTGCATCCAGATGATGCTTTGTTCTTTATTGAGCAAATTAAATTCATCCCATCCAAATTCAAAAATCTGACTTAAATCGGAATAGGTTGTTTTTTTATCGAGCATATTTTCATATAGCTCGGTCATGATCCTTACATAATTAATTTCCGCATCAAAGGGTGTAAAAAATAACCTGGCTTCCTTTTCTTCCTCTCTCCTATCCCTGATATCTTTAATCATAGATTCCTCGTCCATACCTGCACTACCGGTTGGCGGACGGTGGAAAAGCCCCTCAGGTAGCATATCATATAATCCTTCGCGGTTGGTACTGATGCGGATGCGTTCGTGCCTTCTTTTTTCAGAATAATAAGCCGTGGTATCCTCAATATCTTTTGCAAAAGCACGCTTATCGGGCCCCAACGGGATAATTTCAATCCTATCGGCATCAATTACCTTACGTTCGATCAGGTCGGCAGCGTGGGCAACCGCTTTGTAATCTGTAAATAGTTCGTTATTAATCAAAGTTTCTTTTTTCATTAAACTTTAAGGCTTCATTTTTGTTATAGGTTAAATTTTTATTACTGAAAAATAACGATTATAATCAAATACTAAAGATACTATATTTGCAGTACATCACATCTATAAAAATTTAATGGACGTTCAATCATTTTTTATTCGCTTTCTCTTGTTCCCGCTGATCTTCATAGTGTCAACAGCGGTGCTTTCTATCATCAACAAAAAGAACCAGTTTCTCAATAACAAAAGACTTATCATAAGTGTTCTGCTTATCGGCATTATTTTAGCCCTTCCGGGATTTTTAGGGTTCCTAAACTTTAATTTTATGCCCTGGGGCTACATTATCTGCTGTATTTTTTATCTCTTGATGGGCACGGTTTTCGTTTATCTATTAACCAAATACTACCCTAAAGATGTCCTGGAGCGCAAGGTTTTTATCTTTTTCGCCACTTTAATTTCGGCCATTTTAGCTGTTTATTTATTTCAGCTAGCCTTTAACTGGTTAAGCTCGGTAAATTTTGGGTGGTTTGGTGCTGGCAGTATCACCTGCTTTTTTGTTCCACTTATTTTTTGGTGGGCTTATGTTTCACTGCTTGGTATCCCTTCAGAAATCTACAAGATCTGGAAATATCCTGATACTCCTTTGGACATCAACATGGACCATGTAGATTTTAACCGTTTGTTGGTACTGGAGCTGGAGCTTTACAAAAAAAGCAGCGATCCCGAACCATTAAAGGTAAAGGTAAAAGCCGTAGAGAACATGAATTTTGGTATCTGGTTCCACAAGTTTATCGATGATTACAATTTAAAATTCGCCAAAAGCCCTGTAGAATTCAGGGGCGACGATATGGAAAATTATAAATGGATTTTCTTTATCAAAACTTCTTTTTTTAAACGCAATATTTTCATCGATCCGGACCTCGACATTATCGAAAACGGCATTACTGAAAAAATGACCATTTACGCTAAGCGGGTATCTGAAAACGTAAACAAACCCAATGAAGTTGGAGAAAGTGCTATCTTTATCTAATCTATAATTAAAAACATCTACCATGATAAAGCCGCTAAAATATAAATCCATTAACTGGATTAATGGCATGAAGCTTTCCAGTGATCATTTTACATTAAGTGATCTTTATTTGCAGGACTTTGTACGCGATGCCGCCTCTCTACATTTAAACAATAGTAATTACGGATTTTTACCACCTTTTGCAGGTTATAAAAGTTCGCACGATATCGAAATTATCGAAAAAGCAACCAACCACATCGAGGTAAGGGTAAGATACTGTAATGCCATTACGCCCGAAGGCTGCCACATTGATATTGTACAATCGGATAATATGGATACGCTGGTACACAACCACTATTTTGGCCAGTCGGAACCCCGTAACTATGTAATTTTATTAGTGGTGAGTCCGTTTAACCGTGTACCAACAGGCACACCAAACCCTGAAGAAAACCCGATCCGTTACCCTGAGCTCGCCAAAAATTATTCTATTGCGGTTTTACCGGAGAGCGAGGTGGGTTCACAAACAGCAGATAGTTATTTCTTAACCATCGGGCAGGTTTACTACGAAAATGGCAGGTTATCGATCAATAATAGTTATATACCGCCCAGCTCAACCATAACAAGTCATCCAGCCCTGATTAGATACTATGAATCTTTTAGTGTTTTACTAAATGATTTACAGCTGGCGGCTTTTAAAATTATCGATAAAACAGGAGGAAGGGACAACATTACGCCGCTAGGCAAAAACATCCGCTTAATCTCAGAGAAAATTGTAGATTATATTGCAGGTTTATTTTACGAGTACAGAAACATTGCACACCGCGAATCGCCAGCAGTTTTAGTAGGTTATTTCTCCAGCCTGGCGCACATTTTTTTTACCGCCATTAAACTGATTGATCCCCGCGAAAGAGAAGAACTGTTAAAGTATTTTTACGAGTGGAAAGATGTAACCCCTGGAAACTTTGAAGAGCTTTTAGCCAAAACCATCGAACTGGTTTACGATCATAAACAAATTAACAACAGTATGCTAATGGCTAACGAATTTATGACTGTATTGGTAGCGCTTTGGAATAAATTGAGTGGATTAGAATATATTGGCCAGCGCAAAGAAAATATTGTGGTTGCCGAACAGCAAGTTGTACAGCAGGTACAGGCCAGAAAAACCTGGACATTGCTGGATTAAAATTATTTCTCGCACTAAATTAATAATGGAGGGTGTATCATAAAGACGATTTCAGCCCAGATGCTGTCATGTTGAGCCTGTCGAAACACCTTAAAGCGTATTTCAACAGGTCCTTCGGCAAGCTCTCCGTAGGAGTCCTTTGGACAGGATGACAAATCTATATTTATGATACACCCTCTTTTTATTCTTATGTTTAAAAATTAACCAGCGCTTGCCCATCATAATAACTAGGCGCTGTGATTCCTAAAAATTTTAATATTGTTGGCGGTACACTATACAAATAGGGTGCGCCGTGGTAATCGGTCGTTTTACGTTTAAATATTGGTGTGGTTAAGGCACTCCAGGTAACCGCTGCACTGCTTTTAGTCAGGATACTAATCTGAGACGTAACCAAACTTCCATTATAGGTGGTTCCCGTGCCTTCGTTTCCTTTGGTATATAAAACCAGGTCGGCATTTTGTGGATGCGATGAAGTTAAAGCAGTAAAGCTGTATGCACTAATGCTCGTTGCAGGTAATGCAGATTTAAATAACCTGATTTCTGATATATTACCTGTAAAGTATGGACTGTAATTTCCGGTTCCATCCTGCCCGATTTTAAATGCAGTGCCGCTTTGCAGATCGCCAACTGCCGAAATATTACCTTCGGCCACCTGAACCCCACCATCGTACATGGTTGCTTTTTGTGTGCTACGGTTAACCACTATCGCCACCTGGTGCCACAACTGATCGGTTAAATCAACACCATCAATATCCAATCTGTTTGTACCGTCGCCGAAGTTGGCTCTGATTACGCCGTTTCTATTGGCAATGATAATACCTTTATTGTAACCACTTGCCCAGTTTTTGTTCCCGATAATTACCGGATCGCTGGTGGCGGTTGTTGCCCTTGCCCTAAACTCGATGGTAAAACTACCTGTTGCACTAAGGTTAAGGCTACTGAGCGTAGGCAGCTGGCCATAAACATTGGTTTTAAAATTAACAGTAGAAATACTGTGCGCTGTCGATTCTGTTGCGGTGGTTGGTAGTGTATTAACCAATTGAGGAGAAATGGCAGTGTTATTTAAAATGATAAATGCATTTTGTTCCAGGTAACTCGAGCCGCCGTGGCTTAAATCTCCACCGTGATCTGTGGCTACAACAATTAACCAATCTTCGTTGTTATAAGTTGGCCTTGCTTTTAAAGCAGTTAATATCCTTCCCACACGTGCATCGGCAGCTTTTACCGAATCCATGTACATTTGGGTTGTGGTTCTATAATTACTGGCATGCCCGGCATGGTCAACATTATCGAAATGGCAAAACGCAACATCGGTATTACTGGTGGTAATTTCCTGAATAATCCTGGTTTCTGTAGCATTATCATTTGCACTATTCTGTTTCACCGTTACATCCTGTGTAGCGACTATAAAACTATTGATCGAAGACCAGGTAACAATTGATGCGGTACGCAAAGTAGGCAAACTGGTTTTGATCTGCCTGAAAAAAGAAGGATAGTTTACAAAATCAGATCCCGAAAAACTATTATCGGATGCTTTGTGTTTGGCTACACCTACACCGGTAAACAATGCCGACCAGCCGTTTGATGACCAGGTAGGTACTTGGGCCAATGCATTGGTACTGGTGTACGATTGGTCCATTAACGTTTTAAGATTGGGTGCGTTTGTGGCGGTAATGGCTTTCCATACACAGCCATCAATTCCAATAAACAAAACTTTTTTAGGTTTCGCAACTAATGCATTCTCTGCTAAAGATTGCGCATCTGAAATTTGTTTATCTTCCGGAGTGGCTGTGCCGGCCTTCTTGCATGACATGATAGACAAAACCATCAGAAAGATTAAGGATGGTAAAAGTTTCAAAGTTTTCATAGTTAAATTAAGGTTAAGATATTGTTTACATAAAACATTTAATTGTTTAGCTAAACTAAACAATTAAATTGTAATCATAAAACTTTCTTTCTTAAATAATTACATCCAAGAGTGATTAATCATACCCACCATTCTCGGGTGTAACGGAACCTAAATAACTTGAAACAGATCAGGATTAATAATTATTTATCAGACTTTTTTGGTGCCCGGTTATCTAAAAACTCCCATTCCACTATGTGCGCAACCTGGTGTTCTTTTTTCACGATCTCATCAAAGCGTTTGGCAAGTTCCGGATGTTCTGCAGCAACATCGTGCGCTTCAAAACGATCGTTTTTAATGTTGAAGATCTGCCACGCTGTCTTTTTCGGGTTTTTACGTACAGCTGTTTTAACACCTTTCCAATTACCCATTCTGATGGCAAGCTGACCTCCATTTTCAGGATATTCCCAATAAATATATTCTCGTTGTTTTTGTTTTGCCGGCATTCCAAGCAACGTTGGCAGTAATGAAATGCCATCGGTGTTACCCGCTTTTGTTCCTGTTAGTGCTGCAAATGTGGCCATCATATCAAACTGTACCGACACAAAATCGCTCACTGTATTTGCAGGAATTTTGCCTGGCCAGCGGGCGATTAAAGGTTCTCTGATTCCGCCTTCGTAAACATCCATTTTCAAGCCTCTTGAACCGTTAACACTGTTAAAAAATTTTGCATTTACGCCCCCGTTAAAAGTTGCTCCATTATCGCTCGAGAAGATGATGATGGTATTTTCATCAAGCCCCAGTTTTTTGATTTCTGCCAAAATAATTCCTACCTGATCATCTAAATAAGTAATCATTGCTGCATAGGTAGATAAGGGATATTTGGTAGCGGCATAGCCTTTTTGTCCATAATATGGCCTTTCATTAAACAGTCCAATGTATTTCTTGATATATTCTTCTGGTGCCTGTAACGAAACATGCGGGATAGTGTAAGGCATATAGAGAAAAAATGGCTTACTCTGGTGTCCTTCAATAAAATGAACTGCCTTTTTAGTCATCAAATCTTGCGAGTACGCTTTACCCTTAAAATAATCCCAATCGGCATCAGTAAGTGTTTTTGTGCTATCTAATTGGCGATGAACATCTATAAATGAATTGTTTAACGGAACCGTCTTATCGTTCTCCCACAAATGGGTTGGATAAAAGCTATGTGATTGCTTCTGATCTAAATAGCCGTAATAATAATCAAAACCTTGTTTTAAAGGCGAACCCGAGGTATTGTTCATTCCCAAGCCCCATTTCCCAGTCAATGCTGTAGCATAGCCTACTTCTTTCAACATTTTAGGGATTGTTAAAACACCTTCAGGCAAAGGCATTTGTCCGCCCTCTAAACTATCAGGAAAACCGCCCATTTCGTAATTTCCGCGGATGTAAGAATGACCGCCGTGTTTACCGGTCATTAACATACATCGTGCAGGTGCGCAAACGGGCGTACTGGTATAATGTTGGGTAAATTTCATCCCCTCTTTGGCCAAACGATCCAAATTAGGCGTCTTTATTTTTGTTTGTCCGTATGGGCCTATATCAGCATAGCCAAGGTCATCAGCATAAATGTAAATGATATTAGGTAGTCTTTTGGTTGCCTTTTTTGCTTTTTGCTGCGCAAATACCGTTATCGCCATCATCATTACGACAACAAAAAACAGGCTCTTCTTTAATCCTATCATAATTTTAGATTTACATTACCAGCCTGTTACTTAAACCGGCAATAAAGATTTTCAATAAAAGTATCACCAGAAATATTCTAAATCAAGCCTAAAAATCACGCAAACGATTGACCAATTTTATTGTTACTCAACAGCTTAGTTATTATAATTATAAAATTGCTGGCAGAAAATCGCAAAATAAAAAAGACTCAGCTTTTGCAAGCCAAGTCCATCAAAATCTGTAAGGAATTTTTATTAATCTTAATCGAAAACAACCTGTTGCGGACCTGAAATTTTATTGATGTGACAAGCGCATTTACCACCACCTACTTTAATCACAACAGATTTGGTTTGCTTGGTTTCTACAGAGGTACCGGTAATTTTCAGATCATCTCCCTCTTCTGACAGACCAAGTTTATTATTATCATCAACGATAATAAATACGCCTTTTATGGTGCTTGCAGAAATACTCGAATTAGCTGTTACCCGCTCCCCTGTTCTTTGGTTGATTACATTGAAATCTTTTACTTCAGCGCCAGCGCCTTTATTGTCTACAAATTTTAACATTACCGAGGCAAATTCTTCAGTACAGATTTTGTCCCCACAATCAGAAGTAGTTTTATTTTTTTCGCACGAAAACAGGACAATACCCATCAATAATAGCAGTGTTATTTTTCTCATAGTTTCTCGGTTTTTAGTGAAACGATAGAACATATTAAAACGCTACAAAAGCATTGGCTTTGAAAGTTATAATAGTCAATAAAACAAAAAAGCCTAAACTTTTCAAGTTAAGGCTTTTGCCGCAGGATGGACGGGATACAACCGAACATTCATCGATTATTTACTTGATTTTTATTACTACTTTTCCTTTGGCACGACCACTTTCTACATAAGCTATTGCTTCATTGGCCGATTGGAGCGGAAAAATTTTATCGATCACAGGTTTAATAGCCCCGGCATTTATAAGCGTCGTAATTTCATTCAACTGCGTTCCGCTAGCCCTCATAAACAAAAAGGAAAAGTGCACATTTAGCCTTTTTGCTTTTTTCCTTACCTTTGAGCTCAACAGGCGCATAATCAGTTTCACGAACCAGGAGGCACCGATTTGTTCCGCAAAATCCGGATCTGGAGGACCAGAGATTGAGATGAGCTTTCCGCCTGGTTTTAATACTTTTAACGACTTTTCAAGTGTCAATCCGTCCTGGCTGTTTAAAACCAGATCATAATCATTCAGAATCTTCTCAAAGTCATCCTTTCTATAGTCTATAACAACATCTGCACCAAGACTTTTTACCAACTCAATGTTGGCTGTACCTGTTGTTGTGGCCACTGTAGCCCCCAGATATTTAGCCAACTGAATGGCAAATGTGCCCACACCACCTGAGCCAGCCTGAATGAAAACCCGCTCTCCTTTTTGCAGTTGCCCTTTTTCGATGAATGCCTGCCAGGCAGTGAGGCCCACGAGTGGTATAGAGGCCGCTTCCTCCATGGTAAGCGATACAGGTTTTATTGCTAAATCAGCCTCATTAACAGCAATGAATTCTGCAAAAGTTCCAATACGATGATCTGCGGGCCGGGCATAAACATGGTCTCCAACCTGAAACTTTTGCACCTGCGCACCAACCTTAGTTATTATACCCGCAAGGTCATGCCCCAAAATAAATGGCGTTTTATAAGGCAAAAAAAGTTTAAATTCTCCTTTCCTTATTTTGGAATCGAGAACGTTTATGCCGGCAGCGTATACTTCTACCAATACTTCATCTGCTTTCAATACAGGAATGGGTACGTTTTCAATCTTACCACCTTCCTTGCTTTTATATTTATCTATTATAAATGCTTTCATATTATTTATGTTTATTTCTTGTTTTATCATTTATTGTCAGTTACAACTTGCTGTTATTTATGGTGGCTCTTGCCGAAGGCTTACATTTCTGAAGATACAAATGATTTATATTTTTCCAAAAACTCCATTGCTTAAATCTGGATTTGCTCATTTATAAATTTGAGTTAATGTTCCCACAACATTTAAAATTATTGCTGTTATTTGAGGCACTACTGTTATAGAGATATTAATTTATAGCTTTTCTTAGGATTAGCCAGATTAAAAGTCATTTTTGGAAAAAGCCGGTTAAGTATATATACTATTTTAGTATCGCCTATGCGGATTGTAAGCTTATCTTTCTGAAGACCAGCAATAAACGCTTTCACCATATCTGCCGCACTCATTTTTTTTCCGTTCATCTCGGTGGTCATTTCGGTTGCCACAAGTGGAGGTAAAAGCTCAAAAACCTTTACGCTGCTGTTCAAAATCTGAAGGTGTTTTCTAAGCGATCTGGTGTAAAACTGCAGCGCTACTTTAGAGGCTGAATAAGTTGCTTCCAGTAATGATGGAACATAACTAAGTAATGAGGTTGTGTTGATGATCGCACTTTCTTCCCTCGATTTTAGCATTTCCATAAAAAGATTGTTAAGCCGGATAACCCCGAGATAATTAACATTTATTTCGTAGGTTGCATCTTTGAAATGCCTTTCGTTTGCCGATCCGAGATTGATTGGATCAGTTAAAACTCCTGCATTGTTGTACAATATATCAATACCGCCCAGTTGCTGCACCTGGTTAAAAAGCTTTTGTGCATCATCGGCTTCTGAGACATCACTTTTAATGGCTATAATTGCCGGATATAGTTTCTTGGCATCATCTAATTTTGCTTGGTTTCTGCCAGTAATGATTACACTAGCGCCATTAGCCAAAAATTGTTTTGCTGCTTCCAACCCTATACCTGATGCTCCACCGGTGATCAGTACCGTTTTTCCTTTTAATTCCATGATTTTTTTTGTTTAGACTTTTTAGTATATTTTATTGCGGTTTGGCCCTTTATTTAGGATCTATTTATGCCTTTTTTAGCTAAATTTTAAAAAAGACCTTTTAGTATATTTTTAATGAAAAAAAATTAGATTGCGTAATTTTCTAATTCTGCTTTAAGGTTTTTGAGCAAACTCGCCATCGGTTTTGTCGTGTTCATAGATCTGCACATGATAACGGCACCTTCAACAGCAGCAACGGCTTTAAATGCATAAACAGCAGGGTCAAGTTCGTCAGAAAACTCTCCGTCCTTAATGCCCTGTTTTAAAACACCAACAAATATTTCCTGCCCGCGCCTTATTACATTGGCTATTTTCTCTTTAATTGCCGGAAAATGGTCGTCAGATTCAACCGCAACATTAAATATAGGGCATCCGCCTTCTAAGTAGGTGTTCAAAGGATCTTTGTAAAAATCGAGAAAGGCAAACACTTTAGCCTTTGCTGTTTTACCCTTACCGATTGTTGATAACATTTTTTCACCGTTGGTTTTTAGCATAAAATCAACAACCTGTAAGGCAAGATCTTCCTTGCCTTCAAAATGGCCATAAAGGCATCCTTTAGTCAATTTTGTGGCAGCAAGCACATCGTCTATATTAGCGCCGGATATGCCTTTCTGATTAAAGATAGGGGCTGCTGTTTCCAAGATGAATTGCTTTGTTCTTTCGGCTTTAGTAAGCATATTAATAAATTTTATGCCACAAAAATATACTAAAAAGTTTAATTAAAAATACTATTTAGTATATTTTGTTCTTTATGGTGTCGAAATGACAATCACCGCGATCCGAAAACAAAAAGTGAGAAGGTGCATACCCAGCAGCCTAACGGCTTATCTAAATACTAGCATAGCGGCCAATACAGGAGGCTGCCTGATTATGGTGATGCGCTTACTTATTATTTACAGTAGATGGTGCACCATTTTGATATCAAGTTAATCACATCTTTTAAGCTTTACTATATGCTGTCAATTCATAAATCGTGTTCTGTCATTTGCTAACTGAAAGGCGACAATCTGCATTTTCCATTACCTGAAAGAAGTTGCATAGTTTCCTTTACGGATACTAAAGAAAGCTGTTCTTTACAATTTTTAGCAACATTGTTTTTTGCTTCTTTAAGAGCCATAGCCCGTTTGTGCTTTTGGGGAATAAATTCTGAAGCTAATTTGTTTACAAGAAAGGGTCACCGTTAATTGCAGCATAACTATAGGTATACTGGCTCTGGCAATAGATACAAGAACGGCTACCTTTTTTTTTACGCTAACCGTTAAATGGTTTCTCCTCTACAATTATAGAATAGCCGATAAGCTCTGATATGAACAGCCACATTCTTCAGCACTATCTTGCGATCGGGATCCTTATTCTTAAAATGTTCGAAGCTTAATAAAGTAATACTACTCTGTAATCTGGCAGCAAAAAAACGCTATTAGACTATTCCAATTCCAGGCTGTATGAACATTTGTATAACAAATTTGCCGATTATTAGCCATATCCCAGATCTGAATACGGTTATTTTGCTTCCCTAACCAATATATATATCTTATATGAAAAAACAAAAATCACTGACAAGTGTAACCAGGAAAGTTACTTTTGTTATGGCTGCAACCTTAGTATTTGCAAGCGCTGCATGTTTAACAGGCTGTAAAAAAGATGAAAAAATGGCCCCTGGGGAAGTTACTGCCCCACCCCCTCCTGCCAAAGCTCTCGCCACGGTAGAATCTTATCAATCGGGTACACATAACGGCTTCTTTTGGTCGCTTTGGAAGAGTGACGGCGCAACTGGCACAGTCAATTATGCCAATGGAACAGGCGGAAATTACAGCGTTAACTGGAATGGGTTTAATGGTAATTTTACTTGTGGCAAAGGTTATTCAGTAGGGTCGACAACCTATAAGATAGGTTATAATCTGGGCGCTTATTCAAACTCCGGAGGTGGTACTTTTGGCTGGTACGGATGGAGCAGAAGCCCTTATTATGAGTATTACGTGAATGAAACCTGGGGTGCGGTTTCACCTCATACCGGTACTTACCTGGGAACATTTGAAACCGATGGTGCAGGTTATAACGTTTGGACCCGGTGGATGACAGGTAAAAATATCGACGGTGGTGACGGCTTCAGGCAGATTTATAGCTCCAGGGTTACAAAAACTTCTACCGGACAAAATCACGTTATTACTTTTGCCAACCACTTCAACAAATGGCAAAGTTATGGATATACGCTTGGCCAGTTAAATATCCCTGCAATTATGGTTTCGGAAACATGGGGTTCTAATACGAATGGCAATATTAATTGTAGCATTTGGGCACAGTAAACATTTGTTTAAACCGATCACAACCACATTACTGCCTGGCAATAAGCCGGGCAGTATGTACTGCAGGTACTTGCTAATCAATACCTGGATAAAATGCTTTTAATATTATTTAACAATTAGTTATCATGAGATCCATATTTTATTTACTTGCTTGTTTCATTTTTATCCTTCCCGCCTGCCATTCGCCAAATCCAAAAAAAATAGATGGAAATAAAAAATCACTGGTCGGAAAATGGCATCGGTTTTCCACGGCAAATGGATATAGCGAATTTGATATTGATTCGCAATATGTAGTTTTCTATAATCAGAAAGTTGGCCGGTTTAAGCTTCCTTATAAAATAGAAAATGATTCCTTAAAATACCTTACCAAAGATTATGTAGCGAAGATTACAAACTACGGTGACTCGGTTCTTTTGGAAGGCAACGATAGTACTCAAGCCGTGTTGCATAGGTTTAAAGAACCGCATGTTCCTTTTGCAACAATTCCTGAACAAAAAGATTCTGTATCATTTGCATCATACATCGCTGATTTTGATAAAAGATTAATCAGCGAATTTGGGAAAGCCGGAATAAAGATTTCTGATGGCATGGAAAAACACGAGGGGCCGGCATACGAGGAACTGTTAAAAAAAAAATCAGCAAATAGGTAAACGTGAAGTAAATGCTCCTGTAACTGGTATTATATGGAGCATTTAATATTCAGATGAAAGCCATTTCTCCTTAGCAAGCCAGGCCAATCATTATCCGCTCCTTTCTTAACGTTCCAATCGGCAAAATACCTGATGGCTTTCATGGGCTGCAGTTCAGTACGGGGTTTGCAACTCTTTTTGGACAGGCCCATCAGGTAACCTGTGCTGCGCCAGTTGCTGCCGATTACACGGCCTACTTTTCCCGAGAATTCGCCAGTTGCGCCTTTTGAGTACCTTGCCATAATTTTTGTTTTTTTAAGTGAAAAAATGTTTGTATAAAAGGATTGCTGTTTATGCCGGTATGTTTAAATCCATGCCCAAACCTAGCAGCTTAACAGCATTGGCGCCTCATTTTGAGCTAAAATGAGCTGAATTGAGCTAAATAAGACCGTTATTGAGCTAAAATGAACCATCACAGTTGTGGGGCAGTGGGGCGAGGGCCTCTGGGTTTGCGGCGGCCCGATGGAATTAAGTTAAGTACCGCGGTTGTCAGTCTGAGCTTCTTGAGATTGATAAAATGCAAATAAATGCCCTTCGACTACGCTACCTTTGACAGACTTCAATAGAATGGTCGTCATTTCGACTGTAGCGTAGCGAAATGGAGAGATCTTTGTACCAAGTTATTGAGATCAAGTTTAAAAGATTTCTCCTCCGAAGGAGTTCCTTTGGAACACTACGGTCGAAATGACGATACTTCGAGTCCGTTTACCCCCTTAAAATCACCCGTTATTTATATTGATTTTTATAAATAAATTATCCCTCGGGGTGACATCGTTTTGCGATTATCCCTGAACTTAATGACATTGGGTGGCAGCCTGCTTAAGGGCAGCATAACCGTAAGCAGTGTGGCCGATCGGCCAAAGCAGGCATTGGCTTTACCTTTTAGGTAACCAAAAGGTAAAGCCGGGGTAACCCTGGGGTAACGTTGGGGTTAACCTGGTAGCAACAAAGGGTAAACAACAGGTAAAGCAAGGGTAATTAAATAATGCTCTTTTGCTGGCTCCCCATGTGAGCAGCCAGTAAATCTTTCAATTAAAAACGATCGCCAACGGGTAGCTTTACAGGCTTTAACGTACCATCTTTTACCTTGCGTTTGTAGGTATTTTCGCTAATATTCAGGTAATCTTTAACCTATTGGCGGGTAAGCTGCGCTTTAGCGGCGCCAAAGAAATCGATAAAGGTAAAGGCTGGTTGTTATTTGTTAAGTTTATACTTTTGCATCAGATCGTTATACTGATTCCTGCTTCTTTTACCAATTTTCCTGTTCATTAGCGCTTCTGCAGGGATTATTGAAATACTTAAGCTATTTTCACTTTAAAATAACCGAAGTCATGGGAAATCCCCTTAGAATTGAAAGTGTGGCCCAGATCAATAACGAGCGGGGGCAGAAGACCCTGCATCCTTTGGTCAGTGTTCTTGATCAGTCGCTATCGAAGCCGGTAAAAGAGGCACGTTATATTTCTGATGTGTACATGATCTTTTTAAAAGACGAGAAGTGCGGGGAGATGAAATATGGCCGCAATCACTATGATTATGAAGAGGGAACGCTTCTTTTTATCGCACCCGAGCAGGTATTTGGTTTTGAGGAAAGCGAAAACATGATACAGCCGACAGGCTGGGGATTATTCTTTCATCCCGATCTGATCCGCGGAACCCATCTTGGCAAATGCATTAACGAATACAGCTTTTTCTCTTACGATGTTAATGAAGCGCTTCACGTATCTGATGCAGAAAGAGAAATAGTGCTAGAATGTTTTAATAAGATCCGGTATGAATTAGCTCATCCTATTGATAAGCACAGCAGGACGTTGATCGTTAGCAACATCGAAATGTTCCTGAATTATTCTGTTCGGTTTTACGACCGGCAGTTTCTCACCAGGGAGCATATCCATAAGGATGTATTGACTGGATTTGAGGGATTACTGAATGAGTACTTCCAGTCGGAAAAGCTGCAAACAATGGGATTGCCTTCCGTTTCGTATTGCGCAGTGCAACTCAATCTGTCTCCAAAATATTTCGGAGACCTGGTAAAAAAAGAAACTGGAAAATCTGCGCTAGAGTATATACACTTAAAACTGATTGATGCCGCGAAAGAACAGATACTTGATCTTAGCAAATCGATAAGCGAGGTTGCTTATATGCTTGGCTTTAAATATCCCTCACATTTTACCCGTTTCTTTAAACAACAGGTTGGGCATTCGCCCAATGAATACCGGAATTCTATGAATTGATTAAAGCCGGGAAATACGCGCATAATTTCTTGCCGGCTGCAACGCTTTTAAAAACCAGATCCTTTGTCATCCGTGACATATCCTATTTTAGTTTACTAAAAATCTCTAGCATCGTTTCACTATCTAGGCTGTTCATATCTACCAGTTTTAACGTTTTTACCATTTTCAGGGTTGTTGTTTTATAGTGCTGAAAGTGCAGTGTTCGCAAATGAGACTGATATGCTGCTTTATTGGCGTATATTTCTATGATCCTAACCTCAGTGGGGGTTTTCTGTTGAAACATAGGAAAAATGGCAATCACACCAGGCTCGATTTTTATAGAAGCCGCGGCCTCCTGTCGTAAATTGGATTTATAATCTTCAAGGTATTCGGGTAAAATTTCTATTTCAGAAATACGCACCATCATATCCTTATCAATTACAGGAAGCAATGGTTTTCCGATTATTTTCCTGATTGTATTTCCCTGAGTCTTATTCACATTTGTTTCAACCAACATTGCTAATTGCTCCAATTGATTTTCAGTTATTCCTGTATTCTTTCCCATGTTGATATGAGCCTGCAGCTGACCTTCAACACCAGTCATTGAGGCCAAAGCCGCAATTGTTACCATTTCTCTTTGCTGATAACTTAGCACGTCACTAACAAAAATGTCGGCAAATAAATGTTCTTTTAAAAAAGCGTCAATACGTGGTGCAAATGCTCCGAAACCCGGGGCAGGTTTTGATTGTGGTGTCCTGGTCAGTTCTTCCAACACCTTTCTGCCCTGTTCATATTTATTTTTGGGATTATTTTCTACCACAATTGTTTTCCCTACCTTATCGCTGATTCCTTTTTCTTCTCTCTCCTTTACTACAGTCATAAAAACGTTAATGGCATTAAGGCTTTTTGGAAAGCCACAATACGCATAAAGCTGAACGAGTGCTTCTTTAATTTCGTTAATAGCAAGTCCTGAATCTAACCCTTTATTCAATTCCACTTTTAACCGTTCGAGATTTCCCGTAGCTGTAAGTGCCGAAATCTTTACCAAGCTTTGCTGTTGCGCAGACAAATCCATATTAGCTATTTTGTTTGGTTGTGCATTCATTTTGATCATACTTATGGTGAGCACAAAAAATAGTATCCCCTTTAAAAATTTCCTTTTGCGCATCATTTTGATTGCTTAATTTTTGTTCGCTGCGTTGAACTCTTCATCAGTTACAGGGTTTAACCAAACTGCGTTGGTTTCGCCTTCATAATTGGTAATAGCAATGTGTACCATTTTTGTGCTGGTTGTAGCTCCGTGCCAGTGTTGCACATTTTCTGGAATGTTGATTACATCACCTTTTTTGATGACTTGGGCCGTTTTCCCTTTTTGCTGGTATAGGCCTTCGCCTTCGGTTACAATCAGCACCTGCCCTTTAGGATGTGTATGCCAGTTGGTTCTTGCACCTGGTTCAAAAGTTACGCTACCCAACACAAAATCGTTGTTCTTATCTTTTGCCAGAAGTGTCTGCAGATAAGCATCTCCCGTAAAATATCCATTGGTTAATTTTTCTCCTTTAGGGAAAAGAGCCGTGGTGTTTTCTGTTATCATTTTTTCTTGACTTTTATTGCCATTGCAGGCCGTTATAGAGAATGAAATTCCCATTATAAAAGCTAATAACATTAGCCTGAAAATTGTTTTCATGGCAATGAAGTTTATTTTATTCTACTAATTCAAGGTTATTTAGTTTCAGATCGCATTTCTCACCAACGGTACCGCAAAGTTCGTCACTAAAGCTCGCAATGGGCTTATACAGAATACTGTTTTATTTACCAGTTTTACTGTTTTTGAGCTGAATAGACATGGCGTGGTCTCGTCTATTAATTCGTAGTACTTGCACAAAGTATTTTGGTTGCCTCATTAAAAAAAGAAACGGGTATTATAGCATTGGAATGATATTGGGAATGAAAATTGAATAATTTGATTTTTCCAGAAAACGAAAAAGCCTGTAAATATTTAATTTACAGGCTTTAGTTAAGTTTAAAACTATTTTCGCGGGCTGAACGGGGCTACAATCGAACACTTAGCCCCTCTTTTATTATTATTAAACGACACAAACATTAATCAACAACCTGACAAAGAATAAGATACAAAGCTACTTCAAGTGGCAGATCAAAAATGTCGTTTGAACAAACCAATAAAAAAACAAAACAAGAGAGGCCTTGGATTATAATTTTCTTAACCGGCAAAATAGTGAGCGGGCCACAATCGAACCCATCAGTCTTTAATTTCGGCGGTGGATTTATCAATAGCCTCTTAATATCGCGCCCGTAAATTTACTGTATCGGGAAATATAAGCCGCTTTCAAGATCGATAGAAATCCCAAAACAAGAAGTATTATACCAAGTTATCTCTAAGGGTAAACAGATGCTTGCCGCTAACGGTTAACGCTAAAGCCCTTATGCTAAATGCAGTTTTTATTGTCATTTTAAAATTCCTCTTCTGTCATTGCGTTATTTAAGAATACTCCTGTATTATTCCCTGTGGATACAGCATATGATACAGCACGAACAGGATTGGTACTGTCTCCACAAGCGAATATATTATCCACCGTTGTTTTCTGAAACGCATCTACTTTGACAAGTCCCTGTTCTGTCAGTTCACAACCCAATAATTCGGGGATTTTACAGTGTTGCTCAAAAGGAGGTCTTGAATAGATCGCTTTCAATTCAAAAGTTGAATTGTCTGAAAAAACTATTTCTTCAACAACTCCGTTTTTGTGTTTCAATGAGGTGATCTCCTTTTCAACTATTGAAATATTGTGTCTTTTGATCTCGTCAGTTTGCTCTTGTGTCAGTTCCGATTTTCCATTGGTAAATATGGTTAGATCTTTTGTCCAGTTATGAATGAGCCGAGCCAGATGAAATGCACCATATCCATTTGCAAAAATCCCTGTTTTTTGATTCCTTACTTCATATCCGTGGCAATAGGGACAATGAAGCACTGTAATTCCCCAACATTCAGAAAACCCCTTAATGTTTAGCATTTTGTCTTTTAATCCAGTTGCAAAAACCAGTTTTTTAGCAGAAAATATTTTTCCTGATTGGGTTGAAATCTCAAATCCTTTGTCGGTTTTTGTTCCGTTAACGGCAAGGTCAGTTATGAATTTTACTGTGTCGTATTTCAACACTTCAATTTTTGCTTTTTCCGCAATAACGCTCGGTTTTTCTCCGTCTTGCGTAATGAAGTTATGTGAATGAGGTGTTTGTCGGTTACAGGGCAAACCGCTGTCAATAATTAAAACACTTCTTAATGCTCGTCCCAAAGCCATTGCTGCCGAAAGTCCTGCATAGCTTCCGCCAACTATGATTACGTCAAATTTTTTTTTATCTGTCATCTCGTTAAAATTTGAAAACGCTGTTAATGATAAAGGTAAAGCTAAAGCTGATAAAGCAAGCCCTCCTTGTTTAATTAGTTCTCGTCTTGATATTTTTTTCGGTTCAGTCATTTGTTTTATAGATGTGTACCGTTTCTTAAAGTTGCAAGGCTCCATGCCGCGATCCGCTCCGCGATCGCCCCGGGTGCCTCGATGTGAAGGAAGTGGCCGACGTCTGGGACGACCTCCATCGCATGCTGGGCGGCGAACCGATGTCGGTCGTCAACCTGCGCGGGGAGGATGCAGCCGTCGTTGGCACCGTAAAGCTGCAACAGGGGCACCTTGATCGGCTTAGACATGCGGCGCGTCGCCCCAAGCATACTGGGTCGCAACATCGCACGATAGTACTTTAGAGGCGCAGGCATGCTCGCCCGCAGGTGCTCATGTAGCTCCGCCTTGAGAGCAGGATCGAGCGAGAAGCCGGGCGACCACTGGCGCCAGAGGTGGTCGATGAGGGCGAGATCGCGGGCGGTGGCTACCCAGCCGCTTCCAGGCAGTTGAAAAAGCCCCATGTACCAGCTCAGGCGTAGCTGAGCCAGGTGCGTTAGCTGGCTCATGAACGTGAGTGGGTGAGGGATTGCGAGCGCGACCGCGCGTACAATCTTCTCCGGCGCTGTGACACAGGCATCGTATGTAATCAGAGCACCCCAGTCGTGGCCAATCAACTCCACGGGCCGTCCCTGAGACCAGCGGTCGATTAGGGCGAGCACGTCGCTGGTGAGGGACACAAAATCGAACGGTCCAGCGGTCGGGGACGGCGAGTAACCGCGAAGCCAAGGTGCGACGACATAACGTCCACGGCGGCTGAGCTCAGCTAGGAAGAACCTCGCGGTTGGCGGATGATCTGGGAAGCCGTGCAAGAAGATAGTTGGTTGACCATTGGGATCACCACCCTGCAGCGCGTGAAAGGTGCCGTGTGGCAGGTCGAAGGTGACGTGTTCGAACTCCATGTGTGTCATCTCGCCTCCAAGAGTCGGTGGATGAGAGATGGTGTCTTTGGTTTTTGACACGGACTCACCTTGTTCTGATTCGTTACGAATTTTCTCCATTCTATTCATATTTAAGACGATTTATTTTGCTGTTTTTACGCTTTTATGTAAAGCATTTTCAAACATTTGATAGGCGTAATTGTAAGGAATAGTACCATTCCTGCTATTTTTCCTACAATGTTTTGGAACTTTGGATTTTTGACATTTATGACTTTAATAATTTTGGTCACTATTACTGATGGATCGTCACCCTCTGTCATACCATTCTTAATATACTTATTTACTTGCACTTTATAGTTCTTGTATTCTGCTATATTTCCATCAATAGCAATCATATTTGTGCCAAGATTTGTTTTCGCCCACCTTGGCTCTACCATACTAACCTTAATATTAAATTGACTTACCTCAAAATGGAATGTTTTAAAGTAACCTTCTAAGGCATCTTTGGATGCAGCATACATTGACTTCATAAGTATTGTTATAAGTCCCATCATTGAGCTCACTGTAATAATTCGACCAAATTTTTGTTTCCTGAAATAAGGTAAAATTGCATTTGTTACATTTACTATCCCCTAAAATTTTATTAGTTCTCGTCTTGATATTTTTTCGTTTTTACTATATCCATCTTGGTGTTTTCTTTTTATATTCTAAGTATGGCTCGCCAAACCATTCTTCCATCCACTTCTCTTCTAGAAGTACAAATTGCGTGTGAAGTATCAAAAAGACGATGGGGATTATACTGAGAGGTGAAAATGTTCCTAAAAGTATTGAAGTGCCAATAAGCATAGTGATAAGACCCAAGTACATCGGGTTTCTTGTATACCTGAATGGCCCTTTTGTTACAATTAGAGTTGCCTGGGTACCCGGACGAGGATTTGTACCTAATTTTCGAAAGAACATACCACTTCCAAGAAAAAGATAAAATCCAAGAACAATTATTATAATTCCAATGTATCTCCAGGGAAAATGTAACCAATGCCCGATTGGAACAAATGAACTGAGTAGTATCATCGCAATTAATCCTATGAGAAAATAAATAGGAGGATGAATACGAGGTGTTGAGGTGTTCATGATAATTTGATTTACAAATTGCTTGCTGCTAGTAATTTATTTTATGCCATTCACGTTTTTTAAAACGGAATTTTCAAACACATCACTTGGCACTTGCCAGCTTCATTTTAATTTTCATCATTACAGAGTCTGGCAGTATTCCTGCTAAAATGGAATTAAACCGGTTTTGAAAGCCTACAATTTTCTTTCCTTTTCCATGTAGCAAAAGATTCACTCCTTCAGTAGCCACTGTTTTTACGGAAGTGGGCTTGTTGGATTTCAACAGATTGGTTTCCCGCATTTCCAGTGAAATAAATGCTGTTTCTGTAACCCCAGGGGCAAGCGTGGTAACCACTACGCCAGTTCCTTCCAGCTCAGCAGCGAGGGTTTGCGAAAAGGCTAAGACAAAAGACTTGGTGGCTGAATACACCGACTGGTAAGGGAAAGGCAAATAGGCAATTACTGAAGACACGTTCATGATTCGGCCCGACTTTCGGGTCGCCATGTCTTTTGCAAACAATTTGGTAAGGATAACCAGGCTGCTGACGTTGAGAT
>Ga0163161_10000457_pt1 | contig 33892 bp, 20 predicted proteins | sample S45metaG_FD_129847 | JGI IMG/M metagenome (GOLD analysis project Ga0163161, IMG submission 129847) | Switchgrass rhizosphere microbial communities from Kellogg Biological Station, Michigan, USA - S4-5 metaG | ecosystem: Host-associated > Plants > Roots > Rhizosphere > Soil | place: USA... | reverse complement strand
ATCCGGCCGTACACAAGCCTATAAATTTGGGATCACAACTGCAAATAGGATTGTTACGCATGAAGATATTATAAATTTCTGTTTTAATGAGCTGGGCAATAATGTCTCAAAGGTGAAAATCCAGCAGGGCCTGGTCAGCTCACCCAATCCCAAGGAGGGCTTTATCAGAACGGTTGATCTATTGATCACGCCTGCTATGGGCAACGGGTTGGGTCCTGATGATTGGACAGAACTGCTATCTCTTACCCATGCCAAACTCAACGTTCGAAGTACAATGAACCGAAAATACCGGCTAATGATATCAAGTTAGTTTTTATTGTCTAAAATATATAAATAAATGGCGCGGTCTACTAATTTATACAACGATATAGATACCGATTTTAAAGCTGTATCAAAGGCGGCAGAACTATTTGAATACCGTGAGTTTGATATTGAGCAGCTTTCAGTTCTGCCTGTTGGTTCAAGGCGAAGCGTGGTTGCCAGGGAGATCAATGGGTATTCGAAATCTCATTCATCTTCAATGAAGAAGGACCACCTTGTAATTGAGGTCAATAGGGAGGGGTTATATGACATGCTGCCTGAAGGCGTTTTTCATTCCGTGCCGCAGAGAGGGGCGGGGATTGCCAGAGAGGAGATGTTAAGGGATGCACATCTGCGTAGAAACGAGGAGAAATCTGCAAGAAAGTTCTTTATGCCCTTTGAGGCAGAATTGAACCATTTGCGCATAGTTTTGGAATGGTATGAAAACAGGTTGGATAAAAAGGCTGATTATAATGACCTTTCTGCCATTTTCCGGGAGCAGTGGAAGGAGCTTGATGAGCTAGATAATTATCAACGGGTCATTTGGATGCATTTGTTACCTGTAATCCATATTAGGCGAAATGACGCTGGCTTCCTTAGTGAAATTCTTTCCATATTATTTAATATATCCATCAAAGCGAAAGTCAATAGCAGGTTGTTCAATAAAATAGCTATTCCTAAAAGTGAACAATTTACAATGGGAAAGGGCGCCTTGGGTAATAATACCATAATTGGATCCAGTTTTATCTCACCAACTGAGGCAGTCGATATCGGTATCGGACCCGCGCCGTTGGAGCGCCTGATTGATTTTTTGCCAGGAACAATAAAGCAAGATCTGATCAACACGGTTGTCGGTTACCTTATGCCGGTTGAAACTGAGGTGAGCATAACACTTATCCGTAATACTGAAGATGTGCCGACAACCTTGGGCAAGAAGAGTGCAAGTTCATTTCTTGGTTTTACCGCTTACTTGTAAAATTTAATAACCGATCAACTAAATATTTCATATGGATGTTAAGCATTTATTTTTAAGTTACCTGATTCTTCCTCTGATTGTCGCGGTCTGCGTTTTAGTGATGCTGTCCGTCAATAAAAAAAAGACATTTTTAAAAAATAAAACACTGGTTGCCGTCATATTGCTAATCGGGCTGACCTTATCGATACCAGGATTATTAGGCTCACTCGGGATGGATATAATGCCATGGGGATATATTCTCAGCCAACTTTATATTCTTTTAATCGGCATGTTCTGCGTCTATCTGATGAGGGTTTATTTCCCTAAAGAATTAGCAGTCCGAAAATTGTTCGTTTCCGCTGCGCTTATGATTAGCTGCCTTCTTGGTTTTTACCTTTTCAAGACCTTATTCAATCTTTTGAGTGAACTTAATTCCGGGGCCTGGCTGGCCACATCTACCATTAATGTCATCTTGCCTACCTTGTTCTGGTGGAGTTATGTTGCTATTCTCCGTATCCCTCCGGAGATATATAAAGTCTGGAAGTATCCTGAACAGCCTAAAGAACTTGTTATGGTGGATATCGACTATCATAAGTTGCTGGTACTAGAACTTGAAATATATAAAGATATGTCGGATTCACGGCCCGTAAAGGTAAAGGTGAAAGCTCCTGAAAATATGGTTTTTGGCGATTGGTTCTTTAAGTTTATAGGAGATTATAATCTCAAATTTCCAAAAAAGCCGGTTGCGTTCGCAGAAGACGGTAAGGGTAGCTACGAATGGATTTTTTTTTTCAGGACCTCCCTGCTCAAGCGTCATGCTTTTATAGACCCTGATCTGAGTATCATTCAGAATGGGCTTGATGAGAAAGTAACTATATATGCCAAAAGGGTTTCTTCAAACATTCAGCAATCACCAGCAGAGATCAATGATTCGATTTTTATCTAAACAACTTCAATAATGATAACATCAATTAAGCATAAACCAGTAAATTGGGTTGACGGAATGAAACTTTCCAGTGACCATTTTATATCAGCCGACCATTATATTTCTGACCTGATCAGAGATACCCGTTCAATCCCTCTTACCGGATTCAATTATGGACTTCTTCCGTTAGCCCAGGGGGCCGAGGGCTCGCTTATAACGGAGCTATCTGTTGGCGCAATGGAACTTGTCGAAATTAAGGTCAAGCGCTGTAGCGCTATTACCCCACATGGCTTCCGCATTGATATAGATGCTGGTCTAACCGCTGAAAATCCATTATGCCACATTTTCCATCTTCCCCGGTACAGTCATTCTGGGCCGGTACAATATCGTGTTTTGCTTACCGTAAACCCATATGAACGAATTCCGTCTGGAGATCCCGATTTGGAAGACAGCCCGCCTCGCTATCCAGAGATTTCACCTGCATACCTTTTATCCGTAATTCCGGCGAGTGAAATAGGAAATAGTCCGGTCGATCAGAATAGGTTGACCATTGCACAGTTTATTGTAAATGGGGATGAAATTAATATCAACAATAAATACATCCCCCCATGTACCAGCGTAGATAGTCATCCAGCTCTGATAAGCTATCTCAGTCATTTTGTTGGAATGATGAATGATATCCAATTAGCTGCATTCAAAATAATGGATAAAACCGCGGATAGGGAGCTGATAAGTCCATTGGGACGCAATATCAGGTTAATATCAGAAAAATTGCTTGACTTTCAGACTCAAACCTTTTTTGCAAACACAAATTTTATAAAGGCACAGCCACCTGTTTTTCTGGTGGAACGCGTCTCCAATATGGCACACTTATTATTTTCTGCTATCAGAATGGTCCCGCCAAAAGAAAGGGAAGATGTATTAAGGTACTTTTATGAATGGCGTGATGTTACCCCTGGCAATTTCGAGGAAATGTTGGCCCGTACCGTCGGTATGGTTTATGATCACCAGAATATTCAGCCTTCCATGGCGCTCTCTGAAGAATTTTTGTCAGTAATTTCAGCACTTTGGAAAAAACTGAGCACGCTTGAATATATAGGACAACGCAAGGAAAACATTGTGGTCGCCGAGCAGCAGATTGTTCAACAGGTGCAGCAGGTGAGTACCTGGACATTACTGGACTGATAATATTTCCCTGAAATCTTGCTGGTAAGCGGTACCAAAATCTCCCTGTACGCTTTAAGGCATTGATGGTATTTTCTGATAGAATGCGATGTACCGTTGGAATCAATTATTTTAAAATGGAGGTTAATAAACATTTATCTATGGAAATCAAACTTATAAAAGATATTAGCATTGGTGGCAAAAAGATTAGCTATATTATGGGCTTCACCCTGGAACAGCGGTTCAATGCACACCACTATTTTGAACTCCGCTTTAACCATGATCTTCTTGGCAAACCGGGACTAATTGAACTCGATGACAGCCGTTCGATGATTGGACAGATCATCACAGCCTCATTTGGCTATACCACTGGAAATCAGCAGAAATTTTCGGGCATTGTTACCAATGTGGATCTGAGCCAGAGTCATGGATATCACGGTGTTCTAATTGTTAGCGGCTATAGTCCTACAATATTGATCGACAGAGGTCCAGATCTTGGATCATTTTATAAAAAAACACTTAGCAGTATTGCCTTAGCAGCAACAAAAGAGGTTCCCAAGAATGACCTTCGCATGGTTTTGAATCCAGAAAGAAAGAAACCCATTGAATATGCACTACAATATAGAGAGAGTGATTTTGAGTTTTTGAACAGGCTGAGCGGGGAGTATCTGGAATGGTTTTTTTATGACGGAATACAGTTGAATCTCGGTAAGCCTTCCTCGCTGAAAGAAATACGTATGGTATATGGAAGGGATATACAAAACTTAAGGTACGGAATATCATTAGCACCGATATCTGCCAATAGATTTACCTATGATCCGGTAAAAAATGAACTGTTACAGGCAAAGGGTGTGGTTAGCATTACGGGAAGGCCAGATCTGGTTCATGCCGCTAACGCTTCAGCGAAGGTTTACAGTAAAAACTACAATCAGTCCTCTTCCGTTGAGCTGAGTAACAGTGCGGAATTGAAACAACTGGCCGAGAATCAGGTTCGTGCCGATATGGATAAATTATTGAAGATAAGCGGTGAGGCGGATAATCCAGAACTGGGAATAGGGACAATAGCTGATATTTCTATGAGTGTTAAACAGGCAAATGCTTTTGCAGCAAAAAGCCTTGGCAAATTCTTGATAACTGCCGTTATCCATCAGATTGATGTGGAGGGCCGTTACTCAAATAAGTTTGAGGGTATTGCATCTACAGCAGAACGTATTGTCAATACAACTTTTAGCTACCCGGCCGCAGATATGATACTTGCCGATGTTTTTGATAATGCCGATCCATTAGGTCAGGGCAGGGTTAGGGTTAAATTCAAATGGCCTGATAAAAATATCGATCCTACAGCCTGGTTGCGGGTGATCACTCCGGATGCAGGCAAGAGCGATAAAGTTCCTAAGAACAGGGGCTTCGTTTTCGTGCCTGAAATAGGAGATCAGGTTATTGTAGGTTTTGAAGAAGGTAACATATCCAGGCCCATTGTCATGGGAAGTATTTTTCATGGACAGAACGGAATTGGGGGAAGCCGTAATAATGACCAGAAGAGCATGAGCTCTAAAAGTGGGCATACCATCAATATGGATGACAGTGGCGGTATGCTGATCAAAGACAAAACGGATCTGAATGTAATAGCGTTTGATGGCAAAAATGCTATAGAAATTACGGCAGACAACAATATAACATTGCAGACCGGTAAGGTAATGATCGTGCTCGATAAGAAAAATGATAAAATTATCCTTCAGGCAGGCAACATTGAAATCAGGGCCGCTGAGGACTTTACCGTTACCGGCGACGGGGCACCCGCGAAGGCCGGAAAGATGCAGTTTGCGGAGTCTTTCAATGTTTCGGTCAAAGAGAAACTCTCCCTGTTGGCCAACGCATCCGTAAAGCTGGAGGGGAAACATATATCGATTAAAGGTGGAGAAACTGTTGTAGAAGGTTCACCTGTAAAAATTAATTCGTAGACATCATGGAAAAAGATATTAACTACCGTTTGACGGTCAAGGGCAATGTAAAAATGTCATCCATGATGGATAGCTTCAAAACCTCAGGATCTTACATCCTGCGAGAAAATGGTTATAATGCGGTTAAGACTGATCTATTGGAATATATTCTGGTGGAAAAAAATGTCGAACTGTTGGAGTATTTTGATCCAAATACCTATCAGTTGATTGAATATGTCAATAAATTGGCAGGTATTTATAACAGGCAGCATATATGTGTCAATGATCAGGGTCAGATAAAGGGATTACTTAATATGCCTGAGATAAAGGAAAAATGGGATGTACTTAAAAGAGAAATCATGCAAGTCAACCCAATTTCATCATTTGAAATCATAAAGAACAAAGACCGTGAACTCAACGATCCAGTTGAGGTAATCGGTAATCTTTCGAATACTCATTTCATGGCACTATTCTTACACACTTATGGGATGGGCCCAGGTCATAATGAACTTAAACGTATCCGCTCTTTGCCAGACCGGATGGGGATAGGCTTTATGATGCCCATAATACAACAGGTAAAGATTAAAGTGGAGGCTGATGGCTATATTGCATACTCCGAATCTAATAATGATCAGATAGGATGGATAGGAAAACAGGCCATAACAAAAGCTACAGGACAGGAGGAACTCGATATTAAACACCATTCTCACGGAAATTTCCAATACAACACGAACGGTGTGCTGCTGTCGGCAGAACTGGCCATTTTCGAGCAGCTTAACCTTGACTATTGCACTGATTTATACCTTAAACTTGAAGTTTTATAATTATGGGAGAAAATCAATGGCTGACAGAAAAACATTATCTGGTGTGTCCCAAGGGAGTAATGTTCAAGCAAATGAAGGTGCTTAGTCAATCTGATGTGCAGTTTGGAGGACATCTTGTAGCTACAACTGCCGATACGATGATTGGTAATGCCTTTATGTGTATGGGCTCACTTGCGGTAGCGGCTCCGCCGGTGAGTGCATTGCAGTCTAAAGCGGTAGCCTTAATGGCATCACCAGGTGTCGGTTTGCCCCGGATGGGCATACCTCCGCAGCTCTTGCTTTTTGCAACAAGTATGGGCACCGCTAAATGTAACCTGAGTGCGCCAACCAGAAAGTGGCTAAACCCTTCTTCAAATTTAGTTGTCAACAAAAACAAGGGGCTTGTTGTGGGCCAAAGTAAGCTATTATGCCCTTCCGAGGCTGTTATGGTTGAGGCCGTAGAAACGTTTTGGGCAGCCCTCACAACAAGTAGTATAAATCATCTTGGATATATAGCTGATTTCGCGTTTTGTTTTCTGGCCGGGCGCGGACTTGGCACTATAATGTCAGCACAACGGCAACGTGAGACTGGCTATGAGACGCCATCCTTGTCCGTCCGGTTGAATGTTCTTGGGCGGATGGTCAGTGGGGTTTCAGTATATGGTGGTAATAACAGGTTCAATACTGATCAGAACGACCAATCGAATGATGCTAAACTCCAGGGTAGCGGAACAGAATTTTCAATAAATTTGGTTTCCGCCAAGGGAGGGACCCTGACCTGTTTTACTCAGGGTACGCTTGTGCATTGCGCAGATGGGATAAAAGCAATTGAAAAAGTTACCAAAGCGGACCGGCTCTGGACAATGAATGAACTTACTGGTGATAGAGAACTTAAGCACATCAAGACCATCCACAGGCGGACAACTCTTCAACTAATGGCCGTTGAAATGGAGAACGGGACCTTATTTGAGGTAACTCCCGACCATCACTTCATGACAGAGCGTGGCTGGCTCCCAATCAGTCACATCAATGCAGAAGATGAGCTCATCAATATTGTTGGCAATCCCGTCAGAATAAAAAACATGGAATCATTTGCCAGAAATTCGATTGTATACAATTTTACTGTCGAGGACAACGAAAATTATTTCGTTACATCTGATGGTATACTGGTTCATAATGCCACATATGCTTAAAAACTTTTTTTATCAAAAAAAATAAATGAAACCTTTAAATATAAAAGAACTAAAAAACGCATACCGTGTGTTTATACTTTATTTTTTACTATTATCTACAGTATCCCTTTTTTCTGTAGGTTTGTTTTTTGCCGCCCAAAATGCTTATAACAATCTTATCAGGGATAAAGCCGAACATATAGACCGTACCATGCGAAAACGGCTTGAGCTGAATGGCCACTTGGGATCAATACTAAAGAGATTCAACGAACTTTCCAGATTCACACCTATTAACGCTCAAGAGATAAATAACCAGAGCATTATGATGGAAGATATTGCCAGGGCAAACTTCCGGATCAAAGCAATTATTATGGATGAGCAGCCTCTTTCAGAAAGTTTTGTGCTATACAGAAAAATAAGTGATGATATTACTGCCATGACCAATGTTCAAGATTCACTCTCGAGGTCGCGATTTCAATTGGAAAGTATACGGGCCCAATTGAAATCATGTTTAAATGCTAATCAGTCCAAGAGCAATAGGGTTAATAGGGGGATTTTCAGATAAGTTTAGAAAATTGAGATATCAGCTTTATGTCGCATTCAACCAGCAACGTCTCACCGGGTAAGTTAACGCTCATTACCTTTTGAAGCCGCTTACGCGCAATTAGTAAGAACTCATTTAAATTAACTCTGACAATTAAGAAAATATGAAGCCTAGCAAACAATAAAAAAAACTATTTCCCGCAGCTCGCAACCTATATTATCACCAGTTTTGCGCAAATATTAGCTATTGGTTGTTGTGGGATTCAATCACATGAATGAAGCTGCCCATGGATTATGAACAGCTCCAACATTTATTTTATAATGATTCCTCAAAGGTGGTTACCCGGATGTCTATATATGATATCGGTTGCAGTTTTTGCGCGATTTTCTTGGGTCAGTATTGGCTCAACGCCAGTGAAATTTGGCTATCTATTCCGGAAGCGGGAGCCTGCATTTAACCAGCCGGATGGTAATTTCGCATTTATCAAGCAGTTCGTTAAAACATTCACCATACAGACCATTGTTATTTCCCGGGCCAAGCCCGAATGTCCCGCCATTCCCCTCAGCTTTCGGTTCCTCGAACGTCATTTCCTTTTTATTTGCATATTCTTTGAATGCGTTATATAAAGTCCACCGTTTGCCGGCTGTGAGGTGAGGATAAGAAGGGATAAATTCGACCAAGTGTGTGCCTTGGCTGTGGTTGGTCAGATATTCTTTATCAACATAAGTAAAATTGGTTGCAATACCGCAATAGCCGTTAGCTACTGCTGAAAGTCTGTTCATGTTTTTTAAACCGATGTAATCCTTTCTCTCCATCACTCTATACCAATAGTAAGCTTCCTGTGCCTCTGAACGGCCTTTTTCTCCGATAAAGTTAGCGGTAAAAAACAAAACTTTTTCTTTTGGACTAAAATGGTCAAATTCCAGTTTTTTTGATTTAATGAGATTGATTTCGTGTTGGTATCGAAGTTTATAGGAGATCGAAGCTAAGTCCAGTACGCTCACTGCTTGCTGATGGTTACTGATTTTGGTTATCATATGCTACTCTGATTAAATACAAATTGTTCAAAATTAGAGCTTCTTAATCTTGAGACCAATACCCCATTCCGGTGAGAAAATTTTGATTTTTGGTGATTATCCTACGCAGCTTTCCTTGATCTATGGATGATGTGGAAATATTTTCCATGGATATTATTCAAGTTTTTTTTGTAAGCAATCTGGAACCTCACTTTTTGGAACAGTAGAACTGGTGTTGGAAATTGAAAGGAATGATAAACCGTTTTCCGGTCTTTAAATATTATAATGTCCTTTGCTAAAGATGAGCTTAGGATTTTATTTTCACTGGTATTTGGAAGAAAGAATTTATTTAGTCTAAGCGTCCAACCATTTTCCAGATTTCAGATTTTAATACATTGTGTGCCACAACAACTTCTGGATATCACCTATTTTGGTGATATTTTTTGATAGATTGTAGTCATAGGTTTGCATGTTTCAATTTCACTCCGTATTAGATTGCACTTAATATTGGATAATGCAATCGAGAAGGAACAACAATGCCCGCCCATAAGTGGCACCTTTAATTATCAGCATTTCTAAACTGCATACATGCTGGTAGCCGCTTGCGCGAGGCCGAAAATTTGAATTACCCGAACTAATAAATTTAACGAAAATGTTTACTCTCTCAAGGATAGATAGCTCCTTTGGCCCTAGTCCAAAAAAAATAAAATGCATCGTGTTTATTGCTGGTATGCTGGCGTTGAACTATAATGCAAGATGCCAAGAGCCTGTTAGGGGCGTACAGCCAGCCTCTAAAAAAATTTATACTGCATTTCCGTTTTTATTGATAAATCCAGATGCCAGGACAGGTGGGATGGGGGATGTTGGTGTTTCCCTTCCAGATGACAGAAATAGCATGGCGGACAATCCGTCAAAAATGATATTTTTGGAGGAGCGTAATGGGTTTTCATTATCTTATAGCCCGTACCTGAAATCACTTGCCAACGGAATCTCCCTGGCTTACCTCAGCGGTTATTTTCGGTTGAGCGATAATAAATCCCTTGGAGCCTCCCTCAAATATCTTTCTTTTGGAAGGGTTGAAATTACCAGTGCCGAAATGCAGCGTCTGGGGTCTTTTAATCCAAGTGAGGCTGCATTTGACATTTCATATGCGCAATCTTTCGGAGAAAATTTTTCAATGGCATTGGCTATGAGGTATGTCACTTCAGGTGGCAGGTACAGTCTGGCATCGTCAAATACATCTGATAGGGAAAGTAGCGGGATAGGGGCTGATGTATCCGCGTTCTTCAAATGCGAAAGCAACCTGTTCGGAGAGGAGGGGTTATTTTCAATGGGACTGAACATCACCAATATCGGACCCAAAATAAGATATTCAGAAATAGCCAAAGAGTTTTTACCAACAAACCTTAGATTGGGGGGGACATTTTTGATACCCGTTCAGGAGCTTAACCGCGTTATTTTCTCGATCGAAATAAATAAACTTATGGTCCCTTCAGGATCTGCTTTGGGAACATTGGATCCAGATGTAAGATCTAATACTGAATCTGTACCCGGCGCAATCTTATCCTCTTTTACCGATGCTCCGGGCGGCTTCTCTGAAGAGCTTTCAGAACTGAGTATAGCCTCAGGCATTGAGTTTTCTTTTAATAAGGTTCTGGCTTTGCGGGGGGGCTATTTCTATGAGAGTCCCCAAAAGGGTTTCCGTAGGTATTTTACATTGGGAACGGGGCTGCGTATTAAAAATATCGACCTCGATCTGGCCTATATCGCTGCAAGTCCACAGAATAATCCTTTGGCAAATACATTAAGGTTTTCATTAGGTCTCAAGATTTAAAGGGTTTTTCATTAATGTCCAAAAGGTCAGTTGATTTGAAATTTATCCTGACCTATCAATTATATGTCGATGGCTATATGCTCCCATTTAAAAATTTGATCTTTACCGACAAATCCTGTACTACGCCTATTTACAGCCAGATTACCGGTCAGCTGACAGCACTGATACAGGATGGGACCATTCGGCCGGGCAGCTTTTTGCCTGGAACACGCCAGATGGCCGAACTGCTTGCTGTCAACCGCAAGACAGTAATCAACGCATATGAAGAGTTAAGGATTCAAAACTGGATCGACGTTGTGCCGCAAAAGGGGTACCGTGTAATTCCTGAGCTCTCTTTGATCAAGCCCCGTTCCTATCATCCGAAGGATAATTTTGGACACCCTGAAGGTACACCGGGTAAGTTGACTGCAAAATACCTTCAGGGAGGGTATAAAATCTCAGCAAGAGCCATAGAAATCGTCGTTGATGATGGTTTACCGGACGCAAGACTCTTTCCCTATCTAAAGATGCATAGGGTTTACCGGGATTACGGCAAAAATATAATATTAAAATCATCTGCATTAGCGCCTGAAGAGGCCGGATCGGAACAGATACGCGGAGCGTGCAGTGACTTTTTGAACAGTACCCGCGGTCTGAACATCTGTATGGATAGGATTGTGATGACAGGAAGTTCGCAAATGGCGATTTTTATTGCAACCAGTATCATTTTATCTCCAGGCGATGTTGTTGTGATGGGGGATCCCATTGATCCTCATGCCCAGGAGGTGATAAAAAATGCTGGGGCAGAAATTGTTGCCGTTAGGATGGATAATGAAGGTATTGATACGGATGAGTTGGAAAACCTGATAAATAAATACCGGGTTAAAATGCTTTACATCGCTCCACAGCACCACCATCCTACCACGGTTACCCTGAGCGATACAAGAAGAGAGAATCTGCTCAGGCTCATCCATTCACACGGTTTTTGGGTAGTTGAGGATGATTCGGGTTATGATTTTCATTATGAAAACAGTCCCATTATGCCACTTGCCAGTGCAAATCATGCAGGTAAGGTGATTTATGTGGGTTCGTTTGACAAAATATTTTCGGCATCTTTTAGAGTGGGTTACCTGGTTGCTAAACCGGAGGTCATAGCTAAAGTTATCCGTCTCAAAGGGATTATGGACCTAAAAGGGGATATCTACATGGAACGTATGGTTTCCGGGATGATCAGGACAGGTGATCTTCGCAGGCACATCAAAAAATCGAATAAGCTCTATTTCCAGCGTTGCAACTTTGTCTGTGATCTGTTGAATGCCAAATTGGGTCATATCCTCAAATTTACAAAGCCACAGGGCGGATTGGCGCTCTGGCTCAGGTTCAGTACCGGCTATCCGGTTGCAAAACTAATAGCAATGGCATCAAAGGCTGGCTTGCTACTGAAAGGGACACATCTTGACGATACGGGCAGCGCAATGCACAACGGGATCCGGTTTGGTTATGCTTCACTCTCTGAAGCAGAAATGACCAGGGCTGTTGATATACTTCTAAAAGTAACTGGACAACTGGCCGATTATAGCAAAGTGTCCAGTGATGACATAATTTAAATATGAGCGGTCTGAAAACCCGGCCTGATATCTTGAAATGGGACGGATAGACTGTTATCTAAACCTGTTATCGTTGATGAATTCATGGTCTGTTAATGTTTTTAAAAAAGTAATGATCAATTGCTGTTCCCTTGACGTAAGCTTTATGCCCAAAGCATTTTTTCCCCGGAAGGCGACATCCAGGTTTTCGGCGTTTTTAACACTTCCGTCATAATGGGCAAGTACTTCGGCGAGTGTCTTAAAGCGTCCGTCATGCATATAGGGAGCGGATTTTTCAATATTCCTCAAGCTGGGTACCCTGAATTTACCGAAATCGGTCTTCCTGTGCGTGATGCTGTCCCTACCCCGGTCTTCTGATTTCAGGTCCAAACCGTTGCTCCGAAAGGACCCGTCTGTAAACAAGGGTTCTTTATGGCAGGAAGAGCACTTTGACTTAAATAGAATATACCCCAAACGTTCTTCCAGAGTAAAACTCACATTGTTTTCATTTCGCATATAGTGATCATAGCGGGAATTTGCGGATATGAGCATGGCATTAAACTGCGCAAGTGCCCTTAGTAAACGCTGTGAATTTATAAAAGTACTTCCAAATGCCCGTCTGAACAGCAATGGATATGTTGGCGATTGCCTCAGTTTTGTTAAAGTATATTCAATATCGTTATCCATCTCACAGATATTTGTGATCGCGGTGAGCGGCGACAGTTCAATATGGCGCACCCCGCCGTCCCACATAAAGTCTTTCCTCCAGGCGAGATTGAACAGTGCGGGTGCATTTCTTGTACCCAGACAGTCATCAAGCCCGTGACTGACCGGGTGGTCAAGATGGGAAAATGCAGCGAATACCTGGTGACAGCTCGCGCATGATATTGTCCTGTTCCTTGAAAGGATGGGGTCATTGAACAATAGCCGCCCAAGCATGAATCCATCCCTTGTTACCGGATTATCTTTAAAGTCATACACCGGTGCTGGGAAATTGGCGGGAACTTTAAATTTAACGCTGTCAGGTCCATTTTCAAAACCTGGAACCTTTGACGCGGAATTTAGTGATGCCCTGCCCAGAAGTACAATCAACAGGATGAAGAGAAGGATTTTTGATTTCATGGTCTAACTATAAGCTCAAATAAATTACCTGCATAATTCTCAGCGATTATATTGGCATTTGCTCCCCCCATTACCGTATTCAGCTTCGAAAAATCAATAACCGTTTTTCCCCTAAACAGATTCATCACATTTGCCTTAAATTCAAGCTTTGCGGGTTTTTCTTTGGTGACCACAAGAGGCTGATCCAATTCTGTCTTAAATATTTTTATTGTATTGGGATTTTCTACCCCTCCAATGTGAAAAGTAAGCCGGTGCTGTCTCGCGGTAGACTTTATTGATTCACCCTCGAATTTTAAAAAGATATACCCATTGTTCCAGGTCCAGAACATTCCCCGTGATGGATCAAGGTCATCTGCCTGTGCCCCGGCAAAGTTTCTTGCGCTATCCACTCCGATAATAAAGCTTATTCCGCTGTATTCCCCAACCGGGATATCCGTGATTTTCCGCGCTAAAGTCAAAGTGTCCGAAACATCGACTAAAAAGTATGTGCTGGGAAGAATCTCAGGTCTGCCATTCTTTCGTAATAGTTTTATGTTACTAATGTAGTATTTGAAAACAGCTACTTTATAATCATCGCCGTTTGCGTTATGGTAAATGGCCTTTGGATCATTCAAACCGAGTTTTTCATTATCGGAAAAGTGATTGAAATAAAGATATAAGGTGCCCTTTGGTTCCTGTGAGAAAGACCTCGACCAGAACGTTATCAGTATGGCCACTATTGTTATACTTTTCATTTTGAGCTAGATTTTTATTTTATGATTATTTTATTCCAAAGCTGGGGAGCTGAATTTCATCGGAGCTTTACCAAATCTTTCTTCCCAGTCTGAGAACTTATTCCTGTTACAGTCTCAGCAAATGAAGAAATCGTTGTCAATTTCAACCTGTTGTAATGTTCGACCGCATTCGGGATTTAGTTTCGAGATAAGCTTTCCTTAATGTTCGCTTACTAAGCTATAAGGATTAATTTATTCATTCAATCTATCAGATTCGGTTGACATTTTCTAGTAACTGTGCAGGTACGGTAACAATAAGGTATTTTCTGCTTCGATTTCATGCCTGATACTAGCGGAGCTGACTTTGCTTTGGACAAAGCAATAATATTGAACAATATATGTTAGCCTTACAGTTATGGATTCGATTCAAATAATCCAGGGAAATTGTCTGGAAAACTTTCACACCTGTTTACTGGAAACAAAAAGGTAGCGGGCCTTTAGGCCCACTACCGAGAATTAAAGTTTTATAAAGTTTATGAAAATATTCTTTTTGTCACTGTTTTGGAACTGAAGCTGATAATTTCCAGGTTCCAGCGAGCTGACATTAACTGAGCCTTTTGATGATCTCATTTTTATGGTCTTCGAGGTTTTCAGATTGATGATCATAAAATCCGCGTCAAAGTTAACGCTGGATACGGTGAATGTGCTGTTTACCGGATTTGGAAACAGTCTTATCACACCTTCCTGGACCTGGGAAGGATCTTCAGGAGATAAGTTGGCCGCTCTGGCCTGCGATTGTGATGCTTTAAACTCCATCCAATTGATGTTCCAATTTCCGCTTACGGCGGCTAACCGAATGGTCTGGTCTCCCGCCTCCAGCCTTACTTCCGCTGAAACCGTAGTCCAGGACTGGCCCCCGCCGCTTGCAGGAATATTAGCTGTAGCCAATATTTGTGTACCCGATAGCAATTGTAACCGGCCGCTGTTGGTCCCGCTCGCCACTCTGAAACTGACAATATAATTACCCCCCTTGCCGACATTCACTTTATAGTCCATAAAGTCACCAGAATCAATATAGCCCACGTTTTCGCCTCCACCGGTATCCCTGGTATCTTCAGACTGTACGCCCTTCATCTCATCATAGTCCTCAGACTGAACTGTTCCCGGAATATTCTTTATAACAACGATTGCCGGACTTACTACAATATCCACTGGTGCAGAAGTGGTAACCAATCCATCATTATCTGTCGCTTTTGCTGTAATTGAATAAGTACCACTAACAACTTTGTTCCAGATGTACTGGTATGGGATTTTGGTGCTTTCCCCAAGTTTTTTGGTTCCCTGGAAAAATTCAACTTTGGTCAGGGTTCCATCAGGATCGGAAGCAGTGGCGGAGATAATCAAGGCAGCCTTGTTTGCAAACGTTGCGTTTGGTGATGGATTTGTAAGCTTAACAAGGGGAGAGACAGCATCAATATTGAGGAAAGTAAGGTAATTTAGATTGAAGTTACCATTATCGATCACGATCTTTAGCGTCTGTATGCCAGTTTGTAGCACCGCTGTATTTACCGTCACATTCTGCCATATCTGTGTACCACCTGTATTTGGAACAGTTATAGGGCCAGTGATATCCTTTCCGTTTAATTCCAGATGGAAGGTCTTTCCTGCATTAAATGACGCTACGCGGGCCAGCAATTTATAGGATGATGCGCTGGTTACGTTTACCTCATATGCCAACCATTCACCGTCAGTGATATAGCCTACATTAAATCCCCCTTCTGCACAGCCTTCAAGGTCAACATTTTCTAATGGGCGGTAATCTTTTCCGGAGTTTCCGGTAGAAGAATCATGGTAGGCGATACCTTCTCCACCAATATTGAAGTTCTCGGTTTCAATTTTGCCTGGAAGGGATACCGGTGTCCCGCTATATGCACTTCCGTTTCCGGGAATGACCGAATTGACAACAATTGATACTGGAGCTGATGTGGTAGAAAGCGAATCATTATCTGTGGCGACAGCTGTTATTGAATATGTGCCCTTTGGAATGCCGATCCAGGTAAAGCGAAAAGGGCTCTGCGTAGCTTCTCCAAGTTTTGTATTGCCTTGAAAGTATGTTATTTTATTAACAGTTCCGTCTGTATCCTTAGCATCAACTGTAATATCGATGTCAGCATTTTCGGTGTATTCGGTTTTATCGAGGGGTGCAGCAATACTAATTGTTGGATAAATAGGTGGAACTATTGTAAAGCTGAAATAATTTATATTTAGATCATCTGAATCAATTACCATTCTTAGTACCTGAATACCTTTCGAAAGGCCGGTTGTTTTGATACTTACTGTTTGCCAGGCCTGGAAGCCACCCGTATTTGGTACTGCTATCGGCCCAGTAATATCTTTCCCGTCGAGTTCAAAGTGAAATGTTTTGCCATTCCCGATACTTGCAACCCTTGCATTAAGTGTGTATTTTCCTGAAGCAGTAATATTCACCGTATATTCCAGCCATTCACCTTTGGACGAGTAACCAATATTAAAACCGCCTTCTGAACAGCCTTCGATATCAACGGCTTCATCCGGTCGGTAGTCATGCCCGGCATTTTCGGCGCTTAGATCATGGTAGCCTATGCCTTCACCGCCTTTGTCGAAATCTTCAGCCTCAATTTTTCCAGCAATTACCGATGGTTTGCCAAAAAATGGTGTTTTTACGGTTGGGGAAGTAGTTTTTACAGTAATATTAACTGGTTTTGAGGTAGTTGTCAACCCTGAGTTATCGGTGGCTATAGCTGTGATAGCATATGAGCCTACCGCTGCGTTTGACCAATTGTAGATATATGGACTGGAGAAAATTTCACCGAGTTTTTTGGTTCCCTGGAAAAATTCAACCTTACTTACCGAACCATCTCCGTCAGATGCCACAGCAGTAACGGCAACGTTAGCATTATTCTCAAAAACAGCTTGGTCTATTGGAGCAGTGATTTCTACAGTTGGATTTACTGGTACTGCATTTGAAGCACTAAAGGTGAAATAATTAATGTTTATGTCGTTGCTTTCCATCACTACGCGTAAAATTCCATTGCCTGCGGTAAGCTCGGGGGTTGTAATGCGTACTGTCTGCCAGGCTTGGAAGCCTCCTGTGTTTGGCACTTTGATGGGCCCCGATATGTTTTTTCCGTTCATCTCGATATGGAATGTTTTGCCTGCATCATTGGCCGCAACGCGCGCTTCGAAAAGGTATTTTCCTGAGTTGACTATATCCACACTATACTCAAGCCATTCACCAACGCCCACGTATCCGATATTGTAGCCGCCTTCCGAGCATCCCTCTAAGTCAACACCCTCATTTGGGCGATATGTAGTACCGGAATTTTCAGGACTTAGGTCGTGATAGGCAAGGCCTTCTCCCCCTTTGTCAAAGTCTTCAGCTTCGATTTGGCCTGGAATTTTAAAAGCTGTCCCTAAATATGGCCCTCTAACTACTGATCCGTTAGGGGTAATGGTCACTATGACTGGCGATGATATCGCATAGAGGCCGGAATTATCGGTTGATTTTGCGGTCAGGCTATAGGTTCCCGGAATGGCTTCGGTCCAGTTATAGGTAAACGGAGAACTTACAGCCTCGCCGATTTTCTTTTCTTGCTGGTAAAATTCAACTTTTACGATAGTCCCATCAGTGTCTGACGCCGTTGCTGCAATTGTAATATCAGTTTTCTCGGTAAAAGTGGCATTGTTGGAAGGACTTGTAATACTGACCGTCGGATTGTTTGGAGTAGCCTCAGAAGTGGCAAAAGTAAAATAGTTCAAATTGATGTCGTTGCTTTCCATTACAATACGCAATATCTTCACTCCAAGGGACAGCGCCGGGGTGGTAATACTTACATTTTGCCAAGCCTGGAAGCCCCCGGTCGCGGGCACCGAAATTGAACCTGAGATATTTTCCCCATCTATTTCAATGTGGAATTTTTTGCCGGTGCCGTTTGTCGCAACCCGGGCCGTAAACGTATATCGGGCCGACTGCGCGATATTTACGGAATATTCCAACCATTCGCCTGCGCTTACATAGCTTAAGTTATAACTGCCTTCGGAACATTTTTCCAGGTCCACGTCCTCATCTGGCCTATAGCCCTTGGCCTGGTTACCAATGCCGGTATCATGATAGGCAAAACCTTCACCGCCCTTGTCAAAATCTTCCGCTTCTATTTTTCCGGGTATGGTTGCTGGAACGCCATGATATGGGTTCTGCAACGCGGCACCTTTTCTGAATATGGCCTTGTATGTGATATTTTCGGCGGGAACACGTAATGTCTGGTTTTCTGAACCACCTTGACTCCAGCTTTCAAATTCATATGAATTATCACCCAGTACCTGCGGACTGATTGCCTGAAGCTGGACATTATGGTTGACTACAAAAGTTTTTGAAAACGGTACTACGTTTTGGCTTCCCAAAATCAGAGATAGGCCGGGAATGTTGGAATCCAGGGTAAGCGTAGCTTTATTCGGCTGGATGTCTACAGAATCTATAGCAGACCTTCCGTCCTTATCGGTAACCGTAAGATAAATCCTTAACCATACATTCGGTGATATCTCCCCATTATTATCAGCCTCAAATATTCCTGATGAAACTCCTTCAGGCATTGTTGGACCCGGGTGCCAGTGTTCGCTGGTTGCATTATCCTTATGATAGAAATGAACATCCCAGTGATAGGCTGAAGCGGGCAGAATACCATCCTCCTGATCGTTAGCACTTCCTGAAAAATTAACCTTATCCATAACACTCCATTTTAGAGATGAGTTTGGCGAAAGAATTTTGGCTACAGGTTTGGCATTAAATGGTTTCACCGTCAAAGTGGCTTCAGCAGTTGTGGTGGATCCAAGGGGGTTGCTTACCACGCAGCTGTATTTTCCGCCGTCTGCCACAATAGACTGTTTAATCTCATACGTGCTGGATTTAGCACCTGGTATGTCAATACCGTTTTTTTTCCATTGGTAACTTATTGGAATTCCCCCGGTTACCGAAACGGAAAAAGATGCAGGATCATTTAGAAATACACTTACACTTGAAGGTTGATTTACGATAGAAGGAAGCTGCCTGTTGTCATAGTCTATTCTCCATAAACTGCCAGTGTTGTTATATTTTATATAATAGATATTTCCGTCAATACCTACGCTAGTACCCAATATTGATCCGAAATCATCTGTCGCAAATTCCTGGAATTCTGCTGTAGGCTTTGTCACATCAATACTTCTATACCAGCCTTTGCACCAATCCGAAAAGAAAAACTTATTTTTATACTGGGCGGGATAGTTGGTAGTTTGAGGATTGAAGAAGACTCCGGAGGTTATTGCACAGCCCCAGTTATTATGGGAATAGGCAAAGAAAGGTGCGATTGTAGTTGCTGGCTGCTCCTGTGCTGTTTGTCCCCTCTGATCCCAACCGTAGTTATAGTTTTTGGCAGGATCTGGATTTGTAACATCATTGATCTCCTCATTGTTCCCCCCAACGTCTATTACGAATATTCTTTGCGTGACCGGGTCTAAACTCATTTTCCAAGGATTTCTAAGGCCTATAGCCCATATGCTTTTTTGTTGGCGGGACGCACCAGGAGTGTCATAATAAGGATTCCCTTCTGCCGGCGTGCCATCTTCGTTCAAGCGGAGCACCTTTCCCCTGTAGGTGTTGAGCTTTGCGGATTCCGATGAAGTCTGGCTTTCGCCAATTGCGATGTATAAAAGGCCTTTTCTGAATAGCATAGCCCCTCCGTTGTGGCCTCCACTCAGGATCGGATCGAATTCCATCACCCTTGATACCGAGCTTACGGTATTTGTCTTACTGATTACCACAATATCAAGGTAATGAAGCGTCAATGCTGTGTTTGTATAATAGATATAGCATTTTCCGTTATTGGCAAAATCTGGATGAAGCGTGATACCCAGTAATCCCTGTTCAGCCTGGGTCGTTGTCGGTGTGGTGTAGACTGTTGAGATAGCGCCATTCTGGTATACCTTGATTGCGCCGGAACGTTCGGCAATAAATATCCGACCGTCCGGGGCATGGGCCATGGAGGTGGCTTCCTTAATATTGTCCGCAGATAGTTTTTTCTGGACAAAGCCGGCTGGCAATTGCCCGTAGGACGTAAAAGTGAGTATGGTGAATACAATAAACAGCCCCAGACCTAGCTTAAGTAGGGAAGGGCTTGTTTTTCTGAAATTTAAATGTGAGATGTTCATTTTTTTGTTGTGGACTATAAATGATTAATAATCTGTTTGAAATTGTAATAAGAAGCGTTGACAAGCTGCTGCCAGCTGTCATTGGATAGAATTGCTGCATAACATCATAAATAAGCTCTATCATTTGCCTCTAACGCAGAAGCGGGATAAACCAAGTCACTTAGATATGGACCAGATGCTGAGCTTGCATTAAACTTGGGCGTCTAGCTAAATAGTTTTTATGCTACCCAATGGGGGATTGAAGATGACAAAGTTCAGAACATGCCTGAAAATTTATCCCGGTTTTTTCAACCCAAGAAATAATATTAGTAGATTTTATTTCATATAATAAGCTTTAAGTGTTCGGATCGAAAGCAAAAGTATTCACAACTATGGATTGATTTGGGTACCAGTAAGCAATTTATTTTGTGGGTCCAGTCAGTTTCTGGGGGGCTCAGGATACCCGAGATGAGGCACGCGCGGTCTGGTCACTTTTTCAGTTCGGCAAATTGCTGTTCCTTTTGTGCCGGTCCGTGTTTAGCGGAGTGCGATAAGCTTAAAAATCTGTTGATCGGATAGATCAAGTATTTTTTGAATTTATGTTTCTAACTGTTCGGCAAAAGAATATCGCCATACAATTCGGAAAATACGATCAGTATCAAGGGCAATGCGGGCAATGCTGGGATTATTGTCCATAGGGGGCACTCCATTTACTTCTGGATGATATGCCTTTTAAACGATACAAAAGGCAACCATGTTCGGACAATCAGATTTTGGATAAGCATGTGTGCCGATCCATACTACTTTGAATTGATGGATGCTTCAGGAGCAAAACTTCATAATAAGAAAAAGTAGCTTGATATTTTTGTAGATTAGGCCCGATTACCGTATGGTTTTCGCTAATTGACGTTATTTTTGAGTATTCTTCTTCGGTTTTGTTTTCTGCATCCTATTCTCAGCTAATTGCGGCTGTCTTCTGATATAGATATGTTTCACATTGCCTTTACCACTTTCCCGCTCGTCAACTTCAAGTCCTTTAATGCTTTTGATCAATGGCAGCAGTTTTGGGAAGCCATAGTTTCTGGCATCAAAATCAGTTTTTTCTTCATCATCAGACTTCCCAGGTCACCGAGATATGCCCAGCCGGATTCATCAGCAAGGTCGCCGATGCTGTCGCTGAATAGCTTGATAATCCCGTTATCAACCTTGCTCAATGGAGGTGTTTTCGTGGATGATGCTGCAGCTTCAGTCTCTGGTACTGCCATATCTCCGGCCGTTACGCCGGGATTTAAGATTTCGATATAAATAAACTTGTCACAGGCCGTGATAAAGGGCTTGAGGGTTTTCTTTTCACCGATGCCGATTACCTTCATTCCTGCTTCACGGAGTCTGGTAGCAAGTCTGGTGAAGTCGCTGTCACTAGAGACTATACAGAAACCATCTACCTTACCGGTATATAGGATGTCCATTGCATCAATGATCAGTGCGCTGTCGCTTGAATTTTTTCCTGAAGTATAACTGTATTGCTGGATAGGGGTAATGGCATGGTCCAATAATACCTTCTTCCATCCCGAAACCGATGTTCTGGTCCAGTCGGCGTATATACGTTTAAATGTCGGCGTGCCATATTTTGCTATTTCTTCAAACATTTCCTTGATATGGCCATAGGGCACATTGTCTGCATCTATAAGGACAGCAAGTTTTAAATCTTTATCCATTTCTGTAAAGTTAAGGGTTGACTTGTTTATTAGGATCTTTACCGCGGTGACTGATGTGCAAAGTTGAATATAATAATCCGTTAATCCCATAATCTGAAGATCGTTTATATTTTGAATATTCAAAAGGAGGTGAAAAAAATGGAAATTATTAAAGAAAAGATGTATCCATACTGAAGGCTTGTTGTTATGTAAATGGGAGATCGGATAACCAATGATTACGGAGCTCTCTGGAAGATGATGATATTTTGGTGACAAATCTTACAGCCATAGATTGAAGTCTGCAGGCTAAGAAGTCATAATCAATTCTTAAAAAGTAAAGGGAATCTTCAAAGCTGTTCAAGTTTTGTATGCTTTATACGTTTAGACCGCAAAACCAGTTAATCAATACTGGACAGAGAATGAGTGTCAGAGCCTGGTGATCGATATGCCCAGGTAATTATGGATGTCGCAAAAAAGAAAAATTACGTTCAATAAAACGGAATTAAATCTGTCTTCACCATTTTTATGATGGCGGATTTACCCTTCCAGTGTTAATCAAGAAAAAACGGGCCTCTTTGATATATTACCGGATTTTTCTACCGCTACCGGGTTATCCCGAATAAGGCATTTCCCTTTTATGCATGTTTATGACAAGAGGCGTGTAAAAGTTGATATTATGCTCCTTCTACGGGCAAAATCTAAAGGTTGCATGCGTTTTATTAGGCTTGCAAATGAGCAAGATAATCAACTTCAGCTGCTCGGCTAAGCCGGACAGGTGGATCTTAAGTCAGCCGCAACCACAATTTCTTTAAGCTATGATTTTGATTTTTTCTGTCAAATATTTTGGGAAGGAAATCGTTTCAGGGAGAAATTGAACTGGTCGGCTGACTAACGTTGATAGATCATGCGTCCCATTGCTGTTGCTTCATTGAGACTTCTTACAGTAATAAATAAATTTTATTTATTATTGTACTTATCACTACGGAAAAACGTCTATTGAATTGATTTTTTGTAAATTAGGAAAAGTTCAAAATATTGGAATATAGGAAATTTGATGATGTAGAATTGGCACATCTGCTCCGGCAGCAGGATCAGAACGCCTTTTCCGAAATTTATAGAAGACATTGGCATATACTTTTCCTTCATGCCTATAAGATGATCAGGGATGAGGATGAGGCAAAAGATATTGTACAGGATATTTTTGCGGGTCTCTGGAACAGTTCTGCAACATTGAACATTTCTTCTAGTCTTAAAGGATATCTTTATGTAACGGTCCGTAATCGCATTTTAAACCGGATCAGGCAGACCAAATCCAGCGATGATTTCATCGGGCTACTCGCACAACAGTTAACTGGAGTTGATGAAAGTACCACCGACCTGATAAATGAACGTGAACTGCAGGAGATTATTGATAATGAAGTGAACAAGCTTCCTCCACGGATGAAACAAGTCTTCCAACTTAGCAGGGAGCATTTCCTTACCCATAAGCAGATTGCCGAAAAACTTGGTACTTCTGAGGAAACCGTTAAAAAGCAGATTTCGGGTTCTCTAAAAATATTAAGGGGTAAACTCGATAAATTCGGTGGACTTTCAGTTCTACTTGCGGAGTTGTTGAGACACAGGTTGTGACTACCCTTAGAATTCCCTTCGCGGCTCAATAATAACATCGCATTAACAAATTGTAAATTTATTTTCCATCTCAATACCCCTTAACCACTTCGGGGAGTGTCTTATCATTAATCTATTATTATGGAAGACACTAAAAATTTTGCAAATGCTTTACTCAACCGTTATCTGCTCGGCGAATGCACGGCTGATGAGCGGCGGCTGGTGGAAAAAAGCTATAATAAATTTGCATTAAAGACCCAATGGATAGAATCCGACATCAACTTTGATCGTATAGCCGATGAGCAATGGGCTGAAATAGAGCAGATGATCGGTAGGCCAAAAAAGAATAGCAGCCATGTATGGAAGCGGATTGCCGCTGCGGCCGCCATCTTTTTTGTAATCTGTATGGGAATTTTTTATCAATTGAACCGGGGAGAGGGCAGTATAGCTCAATCCGATATTCAACCAGGGGGGAACAAAGCTTATCTAACTTTGTCAAATGGTAGAAAAATCGAACTGGGAAGCCGCTCAAATGGGCAAGTCGCTACCCAAAATGGGATTTCCATCAATAAAACTGACGAGGGTAGAATAATTTATTCAATTGGGGGCCATAAAAAAGCGGAAGAAAAAACAGGATATAATACTATTGAAACACCTAAGGGCGGGCAGTACCAACTGATTCTTCCTGATGGAAGTTCTGTATGGCTGAATGCAGCTTCATCATTGCGTTATGCGCTGGATCTTGGGGATAAAACAGCCAGAGAAGTGGATTTACAGGGAGAGGCTTACTTCGAAATTAAGCACGATAAATCCAGGCCTTTCAAAGTTAAAACAGCCGGAGGAACAGTTGAAGTTTTAGGTACGCATTTTAATGTTAACAGTTATCGTGATGATGCTCTCGAAAAGACCACGCTTTTGGAAGGGAGTGTGAGAATATCGAATAAGATGGCCTTATCTACTAAAGTACTAACACCAGGGCAGCAAAGTATCCTTTCAAAGGAGGGTAGGTTAATTGTAGCCAATGCTGATATGGAAGCTGCGACCGCCTGGAAAAACGGTCTTTTTGTATTTGATGATGAAACGCTTGCAGATATTATGAAAAGGGTTTCACGGTGGTACGATGTAGAAGTAGAATTCCGAAATGTTGATACACAACTGCTGTTCGGAGGAAGCGTTTCCCGATATGATAACGTTTCAAAGGTGCTGAGCAAACTGGAAAGGGTAGGCGGGGTTCATTTTAAAGTTGAGGGAAGGAGGATTATTGTAACCAGATAAACTTTGAAAATAAAAACTGTGGTCATTAACCAAACGTCTGCCCGGAAAGGGCCTTCCCAGAAGGCAAAAAACCGGAAGTGTTGACACACCTCCGGAAGATGTTCTGATCCATATTCCCTAAGGAATTAAATTATATACTAACCAGCGGTAACCGGAAATTTTCGACGGTCCACGGTTCCCGCACAACCAAAACAAACAAATTTATGAAAATTATTCATTTAAGCTGGTATCCTATTTTTATAGGACTTTCCTGCCAAACGCTGCGTATTATGAAATTGACAATTGTCATTATCACATGCTTTCTGCTTCAGGTCTCGGCCGCTTCGCGTGCCCAGCTTGTGACCATTAAAACGGGTAGTATCAGTATGAAAAGCGCGCTGACAGAGATCAGAAAGCAGACGGGCTATACCGTTCTGTACAACGCCGCTGAAGTCAATAAAGCAAAAAAGCTTGCATTGAACCTGACCAACGTTTCTGTTGAAGAGGCAATGAACAGGATCTTGAAAGGTTCCGGACTCGAATATGCTATCGAGGACAGAGCGATAATGATCACTAAAGCCAAACCAACGATCATAGAAAGGATTTCAGAATATTTTAAACCGGATTCATTGCTTTATAGAGGGATCGTTCTGGATGAAAACGGTAAACCCATGCCTGGAGTTACTATCAAGGTCAAAGGAACAAACCAAGCGGTATATAGTTTTAATAATGGCGTTTTTGCATTTTTTACCAGTAACAAAAGCATACTCACATTTTCTTACGTGGGTTACGCAGGACAGGAAATTAATCTGGCCAAAGTTGATCATAATGAGTTGATCAGTATTAAAATGAAGATGGGTTACAGTAACCTCGATCAGGTGCAGATTACCGCTTATGGTTCCACCACTAAGCGTCTTAATACTGGTAACATTACCTCTATAAAATCCGAGCAGCTTATGATGAACCCGGTAAATAATGTTCTGCAGGCGGTACAGAACCACGTTCCAGGCGTATTTATCCAACAGATGAGCGGAAGGCCGGGCAGCCCGATCAATGTCAACGTCCGGGGAAAAAATACACTGGTAGGAAACAATCAGCCCCTTTTCATTATCGATGGGGTGGCATACCCGAGCGGCAGCCTTCCAATCCTGACTAATATTGACTTCGCTCCTTTACAGGGTGGGAATGCCCTTGATTATATTGATATGACGCAGGTAGAAAGTATAGATTTCCTAAAAGATGCTGATGCAACTTCAATTTATGGCTCAAGAGGTGCTTATGGAGTGATCTTGATCACCACTAAAAAGGGGAAAGCTGGTCCCAATATGCTAAATGTATCGGTAAATACCGGCGTAACTGTCCGAGGTGTCTCACCGGAATTATTGAATACCGAACAGTATTTACAGATCAGAAGGGAAGCATTTGCCAATGATAAAGCCAAACCCGGTGCGACTGATCTTGATCTGAACGGGACCTGGCCTCAAGACCGCTATACCGACTGGATAAAAGAATTTTCGGGTAACCATGCAGCGTTGACCACAGCGAATGCCAATTATAGCGGGGGAAATGAAAATGTGAGGTTTCTGATCGGTGCAAACTACAATAAGCAGAATGATATTCAGAACGCCAAAGGCAGCAACCGCCGTGGAGGTTTAAATTTCAACCTTAACACGAACAGTAAGAACAATAAATTTTACCTCAGTCTATCCGGTAGCTATACCTCCACTGTAAATGATGCGGTCCCATTTGATTTTGGAACAGCGTCAAACACCTTTGCGGCACCTAATGCGCCATTTTTGTATCTTCCCGATGGACGGTTGAACTGGGAAACAGGATCAAATCCTGCCAATTTATTTGAAGTTATTACCAAAAATACCACGAATAACCTCATTGCCAACGGTGAATTTAAGTATGAGCCAATACCGGGGCTGACCATAAAAGCGAACATAGGCTTCAATTCACTATATTCTAAACAGATTAATGCACAGCCTTCAACATATTTTAATCCAAGCAGACCTTTCAACACACAAAGTACAGTGCAGTTTTATAATTACAGGACCTGGACTGCTGATCCCAATATCAACTATACCTTTAAACTGGGAAGTAAAGGTCGCCTGAGTACAACCCTCGGTGCAACATTGCAGGATGGGCTTAATTATTCCAATTCGATAACTGGCAGCAGTTTTCTGTCAGACGATCTTTTATACAATCCGTCCTTTGCAGCCCGGGCCAATGTCTCCGCTAACTACTCGCAGTCACCTAACCGGTATCTTGGCTTTTTTGGTATTGCCAATTATAATTGGGCTAATAAGTACCTGATCAATATTGGTTCACGTTATGACGGGTCTACCAAATTTGGGGTGGATAACCAGATGGGGCTTTTCGGTTCCATTGGGGCAGCATGGGTGCTCAGTGAAGAAGGCTGGTTTAAAAATAACATTCCTGCAGGTATCATCAGCAACGCCAAGATCAGGGGGAGTTATGGTACGGTAGGTGGTGATGGAATAGGTAATTATCTTTTCTTGGCAACTTTTATCAACGGCACGCCATATCAGGGGAATATCGGCCTCAAACCTGATGCTCTTGCCAATCCTGCCTTACAGTGGGAGAAGAATGAGAAGGCTGAGATTGCCTTAAGCCTCGAATTTATGAACGGACGGATAAATTTTGAAGGGAGTTACTATCGGAATAAAACGTCCAATCAACTCGTTCCGCAACCTTTATCAGGAGTAACCGGATTTCAGTCTATCTTTTTAAATTCCCCCGCGATACTGAAAAACTGGGGTTATGAATTGGAGCTCAATACAGTCAATATCAGGACAAAAAAATTCAGATGGACAAGTTCTTTTAATTTCACCCTTCCCAAAAGCGTTCTTGCAGAATATCCAAACGATCAGGTATTGTCCAATTCCAAGTACATTGTAGGAAAACCGGTTACAGGGGTCAGGCTATTTAAATTTTCTGGAGTAAATCCCGAAACTGGAAACTATAACTTTGAAAAAAACGGGGTTGTTGCAGAATGGCTGCCTTTTATCAGTGTGGGACTGGATAATGAAAAAGATAAAACAGAGTTCATCGATCTGGCACCTAAATTCTATGGCGGATTTCAGAACAATTTTAACTATGGTAATTTCAGTCTCTCGACATTTATTTCGTTTACCAAACAGATGGGGAAAAATATATTGGGGTATCAGACAGGATCGATAGGACAGTTTAATTTTAACCCTAGCATCAAAGCACTCGAGAGGTGGCAGAAACCTGGTGATATTACTGATGTGCCCCGGCCGATACAAAATTCATTTACCCTTTTTCAGCAACAGAATTTTATCAACAGTACTGGTGCCTATTCAAATGCAACTTACGCAAGGCTGAGTAATGTAAACCTGTCTTATGCTTTTAAAAACGAAATCTTGAAGCACATACATATTACCAGGCTTAACGTTTTCTTACAAGGCCAGAACCTTTTAACTGTGTCCCGGTATGGAGATCTGGACCCTGAAAATTTGGGTGCTGGTCAGGGACCGCTCAGGGTGTTTTCGGCGGGTATTAATGTAACCTTATAAAAGATCGATCATGAAACTTAAAAATATTTTAAAACATAACAGGACTTTAGGTTTTGTTGTTGCGATAGTTACGCTTTTTTTTGCTCAGGGCTGTAAGAAATTTCTGCAGATACCACTGCCGCTTAACAAAATTTCTGGATCGAGTGCCTATACCAATGATAAATCAGCTGCGGCCTCGATCAATCATATTCTGGGCAATCTCTCGGAATCCGGTTATTTTGACGGATCGAGGAGTATAGGTTATATGGCAGGACTTTATACTGACGAACTTAAGAATTATTCTATATCCGCCGATGCCATCAGCTTCTACCAAGACGCAATACCACTAAATGGTGCTAATTCCTTCTGGTCCAATTCCTATAATCATATTTACAACTGTAACCTCACCATTGAAGGGATCAGATCTTCCGCTTCAATTATTGAAAACAGGGATCAATGGGTGGGCGAAGCACTTTTCCTGAGGGCTTTTCTGTATTTTAACCTTGTTAACCTCTATGGGGATGTCCCTTTGACGACGAGTTCCGATTATCGGATCAACAATACACTAGCGCGCAGCCCAAAAGGTGAAGTGTACGGACAGATTATCGCCGATCTGATAGAGGCACAAAGGCTGCTACCCGCACCATACCGGAACGGGTCCGGCGGCGCGACAAACGATAGGACCAGGCCGAATAAGGCTGCCGCGACAGCATTATTGTCAAGGGTATACCTCTATACCGAAAACTGGGCGAAAGCCGAGGAGCTCTCATCAGGATTGATAGGTAACACTGCCGATTATGGCCTCCCTCTGCTGGAGCAGGCCTTTCTGTCCTCCAGCAAAGAATTGATCTGGGGCCTGGCAATAGAACCTACTTCAACTGTTGTATTTTCGAGGGACTTGACCACCTATTCGTTCAATGTGCCTGCCGTGATCCCGGCAGACAAAAATCTTTACACTTATACCGCTGCGACGATGAGTGCATCACTATTCTCCTCTTTTGAAAATGGTGATCAGCGGATTATGAAGTGGTCTTATCCGACTACAAAAACGGTTGCACCGCCGGCGGCACCTGAGACGTTCCATTTGATTTCCAAATATAAATCCGTTATAAACAGGGCGGAAGATATCGTTGTGTTGCGCCTGGCCGAGCAATACCTGATCCGGGCTGAGGCCAGGGCAAAACAGAACCGGTTTTTGGGCACAGGAGGTGCAAAAGAAGATCTTGACGCGGTTCGCGCCCGCGCGGGGCTCCCTGGTACGAGAGCAGTCGCTGGTGCCGATATGTTTGCAGCTATCGCAAAGGAACGCCGTACGGAATTGTTCAGCGAAATGGGACACCGTTTTTTTGACCTTAAACGCACAGGCGCGATCGATGGTGTAATGGCTATTGAAGCCCCTTTAAAAGGAGGGGCCTGGAGTACTCAACGCCGGATCTGGCCGATACCTACAGCAGATATCTTTGCAAATCCAAATCTTACCCAGGCGCCGGGTTATTAAGTAAATGCAATTATATAGTCCCAGGAGTGGCGCAAAGACACCACTCCTCTGCCACTGCTATGTTAAAATTTAACCTATCCATCACTTATTAAAACTAAAATATGAAAGCTTATAAGAAAACCCAAACTTATCTTTGCATGCTCCTGGTTGCCATGCTCGGAACTTTTCAGGCCAGCGCGCAAATTAAAAATTATACCATCAACGGGAGCCTTAAGGGCTTCGATACAATGCCCCAGAAAATTTACCTTTCCAATAATATCGATGCTAAAGGAGCTGAACCGAAAGTGGACAGTGTAACGGTTGTGAATGGCAGTTATCATTTCAAAGGAAGTACTGACATTCAGGTTCCCCTTACCATCGGAGTGAGTAAAAACGCTATTCCGCAGGAAGCTTTCGTGCTAATGCTCGATCAAGGGGATATCGAGCTTATCTCAAATGGGACGATCTTGAATACAACAGTGTCGGGAAGCGGTTCCTCCGCCCATAAGGAACTTTCAGAGGTAACTGATTTCGCGAAAAAAGAATATGCAGAGATCAACAGGCTTTCTCTGATGCCCGAATACAAGAGCAATGATTCTCTCAAGAAAGCGTTGCAGAATAGGGCTACAAATGTTCTTGGAAATGCATTGGTAAATGTGATTAAATATGTACGCAAAAAACCGCAATCCGCTATCAGTCCTTATTTGACCTATTCGCTCCTCGCCTCGGGTTTCTTAACCCCGGCTATGGCAGATACATTAAGCGCATTGATCCCTGATGATGTGAAATCAACCAGCCTTGGCAAGGCAATCAAAAGTATTGAGGAACGAAAAAATCAGGCGGTTGCAGAGGCCGAAGAAAAAAGAAAAGAACTTGATGCCAAAGCCCCATTGGGAAGCCTGGCAAAGGTCTTCACAATGAATGACGTTATTGGAAACCCCATTAGCCTGGATGCATTTAAAGGGAAATACGTGCTGATCGATTTCTGGGCAAGCTGGTGCAAGCCCTGTAGGGAGGAAAATCCCAATCTGGTAAAGGCATATGCCAAGTACAAAGATAAAGGATTTGACATTCTAGGTGTATCCCTTGACGGGGTTTCCCAAAAGACCGCATGGATAACGGCAATAAAAGATGATCGGCTGAGCTGGAGGCAGGTTTCCGATTTGAAGGGAATGAAAAACGAGGCCGCAGTCATGTATGGTGTGGAAAGCATCCCGCAGAATTTTCTTATCGATCCAAAAGGTAAGATCATTGCTAAAAACCTCCGGGGATCGGCATTGGAAGAAGAACTATCCAAAGTATTTAAATAACGGGCTTAATGAAGGTAAAATGAAACTTATCAAAGAAATATTATTGTTAGCACTATTCCTGTGCTGTAGTGCAGGGCTTGCTGCCCAGGAAATCCCGATGGATAAAAAGGTGAGGATGGGCAAACTGCCAAACGGCTTCACCTATTATCTGCGCAGTAACGGTGAACCGAAAAAGCGGGCTTTATTATACCTGGTAAATAATGTGGGATCGGTTTTGGAAGATCAGGACCAGTTGGGCCTGGCACATTTTATGGAACACATGAATTTCAACGGAACACGCAATTTTCCAAAAAATGTTCTTATTGATTACCTACAAAAGGCTGGGATCCGTTTCGGAAGCGATCTAAACGCACATACCGGTCTTGATGAGACTGTTTATGAACTACCTGTTCCCACTGATGATCCGAAGATGATCATCAGTGGGATCAATATTATGAGGGACTGGGCTCATGAAGCGGCACTTGATCCCGTGGAAATCGATAAGGAAAGAGGCGTGATCATCGAGGAGGGGCGGCTGGCAAGGGGTGCAAGGGAAAGGATGTCGAAAAAATATCTTCCTTTGATGTTAAATAACAGTATTTATGCATCCCGGATGCCCATCGGTAAGGATAGTGTGATATTGAATTTTAAAAGGCCGGTATTGAAGCGTTTTTTTGATGATTGGTACCGTCCCGATCTTCAGGCGCTTATCATTGTTGGGGACATCGATGTCGCTCAGGTCGAAAAACTCATCGTTGCTAAATTTTCAGATCTCAAAATGCCTGATGTACCAAGGGAGCGTAAGAATTTTTCTATCCCTTTGACAGGTAGGAAACAGTTTCTTACGGTTACTGATCCCGAAATGCAGGGTACGAGTATTGAAGTGATTTTCAAGCACCATGCTCCTGATCTGAAATCTGAGGCTGATTATCTCGCCTTGATGAAGCGGTCGCTTTTTTCTAAACTATTGGAAAACAGGCGGTATGCTGAAGTGAGCAGACAGCGGAATCCGGCCTACGTCAATATGGGGCTGGGGATTCAGCCGCTGATGGGCGGGATTGATGTTTTTAATTTAAATATGGAAGCAAAAAATGGAATGTTGAAAGAATCCTTTATACAAAGCTGGTCAATTTTGGAGCGCATCAAACGTTATGGCTTCAGCCAGCAGGAGCTTGATTTAGCCAAGACGGCTTATCTTCGGGTTTTCGAGTCAGCATTGAGCGAAAAAGAGAAGACGCCATCTTTAAATTTTGTCAGCGAATACAAAGATCTTTTTCTGCATCAACAGGCAGCCCCGGGAATTGAATGGGAAAGCAATTTTGTCAAACAGAATATCGCCAGGATAAGTCTGACAGACATCGGTCTGGTTTTAAAAGATTACATTGAGAATGAGAATATTGATGTGCTTGTACTTTCTAATGAAAAAGTCAGCGCTTCACTTCCAGATTCTACAGGAGTCTTTTCTTGGATTGCAGAAGTTTCTAAAATGCCTCTTGAGCGTTTTCAGAATGAACGTGAAGGACTTACTCTGCTTTCAGAGGTTCCTCTGGGAGGAAAAGTACTTTCGAAAAAATATATTACTGAACTGGGTATGACGACATTATTGCTTAACAATGGCATTAAGGTGGTCCTAAAACCTACCAATTTTAAGAATGACCAGATTTTTTTTCGGGGATTCAGGCCTGGTGGGACCTCGCTATATAGCGATAAAGATTTTGATAATGCGGCAAATGCCGCTCCATTGATAAGCCGTTTTGGTCTGGGAAAACTTAGTCCGGTAGAGCTCAGTCAGGTGCTGAACGGTAAAATTGTCAATGTAGGCACATCGATTGCCCAAAGATCTGAAACTATAGATGGAAGTGCCTCCAGGGCTGATCTTGAAACAGCATTACAGGTTGCCTATCTTAAATTTACGCAGCCAAGGAAAGACTCGTTAATTTTTGTCAATACGATAAACAGTTCGAAAGAGTACATTCGGTCGAGACAATCAGATCCTGTAAGTGCTTTTTCCGATACGGTCAGCTATGTGATGGGAAATTATAGTTTTAGGACATCACCTCCAACAGTTGAACGGATGGAGAAAATCAGTTTGGATGAGGCTTATCGGATCTATCAAAATCATTTTTCTGATGCCTCAGGCTTTACTTTCGTATTTGTAGGGAGTTTTGATGAAGAACAGCTCATCCCGCTTGTAGAGCGATATATTGGCAGCTTGCCGGTGAAGCAGAAAATCCATCAGGCAAAAGATCTGGGAATCCATATCCCTGGAGGAATGATCACCAGACGAGTATATAAGGGAAAGGAAAACAAAGCTTCTGTGCGTTTGGTTTTTAGTGGAAATTATCAGTATAGTCCAAAAAACAATCTTTTGTTTAAAGGGCTAGGTGATATTTTGCAATACAGGATTTTGGAACGGTTGAGGGAGACAGAAGGTGAAGTGTATAGTCCTTCGGTGCAGATTTCATACAATAAAAATCCTAAGCAGCGTTATGCAATGATCGTTTCCTTTGGTTGTGCGCCGGATAACGTGGATCACTTGATCTCTGCTGTTTCCCAGGAGATGAAATCACTTTCGCAAAAAGAAATCAGAGCGGACGACATTGACAAATTTAAGGCAGCCTACAGGAAAAACGTTGAGCTTGCGCTCAAGGACAATGGTTTTTGGCTGAACTACATCGCCGGGCAATACGAGAACGGGGAAAATATTCTGGAGGTCCTCGACTCCGAAAAAAACCTCAGTGAAGTAAATGAGGTCAACCTTAAGAAAGCTT
>Ga0163161_10000456_pt1 | contig 33895 bp, 62 predicted proteins | sample S45metaG_FD_129847 | JGI IMG/M metagenome (GOLD analysis project Ga0163161, IMG submission 129847) | Switchgrass rhizosphere microbial communities from Kellogg Biological Station, Michigan, USA - S4-5 metaG | ecosystem: Host-associated > Plants > Roots > Rhizosphere > Soil | place: USA... | reverse complement strand
TATCCTCGGCTGGTTGGTGGGCTGACTAGAGAAAGCTCAGGACTCGTTCGTATTCTTCGTTAAGGCGTTTTGCTTCTTCCTGCGCCTCTGCTTCGTCGTCAAAGCTATCGATCAGCATCTTGTCGCTCACGATGTCGAATCGGCCTGCTTGTTGCTTTACGGTGAAGTGCATTTTGATATCCTTAAAGAAATTTAACCGGTGTGAAATAGCTATCAGCGAAACCAATTTTCATCTGATACGCAGCTTCAGGAACCATCCATTTGTTGTTTACCGAGCAGAGCACAAGAATCGCAGATTTCATTTTCTTCCCCTGAGTGGTTTGCCTCGCTTGAACTTTAGAGTAGACAAGGATCCAATCTACTGCAAGTGAAATGTTAAAATGACATCTAAATTTAAGCGAGTTCAGACGAATGGCAATGATCTACGAAATCCCACGCGGCAGTCTCGAATCGGGACCGATGAGTCTGGATTATGACTCAGGGCTTGCCACGATTCAGTATTATGACGCTGGCGGGATTGAGATTTTCCCTGCTGTTTCGGCGACAATCACCGTTAGCCCGACCATTACTGGCGAGAATTTCAAGACTGTTTATCAGTCGTCCAAGGGGCAGTGGGCATTCGATGGTCCTGTTGGCCGGTTGCGCGTATCGCTAGCCGGTACTGGCGCTGTAACGGCTAGAGTGGCTGTATGGCGAGGGTTTGATTCTGGCTCTGGCGTTCCTCCTGGCGCGTTCACCGGCCTGCGTGCAATGACAGTGCAGAGCTATGATGAGGCTAACAAGAAGCGCGGCGTTCAGTGGGAGGCTTCACGACTAGTTACCATCGCATCCAATGCTCCAGCAAACAACGTGTACTCAATCATCAAAACAGGATCTAAGCCGGTAGACCTGAAGTCACGCATATTCGGCTATGACGGTCTTGGTATTGTTGGGCGCATATTCAAGGCTCCGACATACGCGGGCGGCACGGCTGATCCGCTATTCAACATGAACCCTCGATACCTTGGCACGCAGCCAGAAGTTCAGATTCTTACGGGGTTCACGCTAACAAACAACGGCACCAAATGCGGCGCCGACATTTACGCAGTCGGCCCATCGACAAACCAGTCACGCGGCACAACCCCTCGCGAGTTCGGAAGCAATCGAGTACTTGACGAGCCTAATACGTCATACCTGCTTGTTATTGAAAGCCTTGATACGGCTAGTCAGCTAGTCACTGCGCGGATTGAGTTGTACGAGGGCGGCTTGGATTTGCCTTTGGTTTAGGCGTAAAAAAGCCCTCATTTAGAGGGCTTGTTTTTACTCGTAGACGACGGTGGTTGTCGTTACCTGTTTCTCTATTCGTTTGAGTCCTTCCTTCTGGATCTCAATATTGTCTCTTCCCCAATCATAATCGCAATTCGCCGTCACTTGAGCATATGTTCCGTCAGCCTCCTTTTTGATATAGAAGCTTACTTGCGATCCTCGCTTGTGGACGAATTCCTCATAATCGTGCTCGTCTTCGCAATCGTATCCGTTAGCCTCACACCAATCCTCAAACGCTGAATTAGAATCCAGATAAACACCCATCAAACCACCTCCGCTTCATTATTGGGCGACACCCTGTTGTCACGGCTACATTGTCAATTCCTACAAGCTCCGTGCAAGGTATCGGCCAATAGCCTCTATTCGTAGAGGCCGGCGTCGATTGCTGAATAAACCTCGTCTACCGTGTCGCGAATTATGCAGGTAAGGAAGCAACGATACTGCTTCCCATCAAACCAAATCACCTTGCCCTTGTACATCCCGATACGCCGCTTCATGCGGCAATCAACTCGGCAACCTTCGCGATGCTGGCGCGAGCCAGTGCGTTCATTCCTTTGGTGGGCTGGACCATCTCGAAGATAGCCGCCTTATCTTCGTAGCTCATGCGATTGAAGTAGTCGCGAGCAATGCTTTCGGCGGTAGCGGCAAAACCGAACTCTTCAGCTTCTGCTTTGATCTCTGCGATTACGTTCTGGTTGATGGTGATCATTTCGGCGCTTCCTGTTCGGTTGTTTGCTTTCGATGGATTCAAGATATACCTGCGACTTAGGACGGTCAAGCAAAAATGCTAAAATGGTCGAAACTATTTTCAGGTGGCGAAAATGCCGACTCTCGACGAGCTTAAGCAGTACCTCACGTCTATCGGCGTGCCATTGCCTCCAGACTTTATCCTTCAGGCTTGGATTGATACGGTTGCGGTCATTCAGCCGTGTCTCGATGGCGCCGGCTATCCTGCATCGACGCAATTGCTGATCTACCTGTACACGCTGAGCCTGTACGGGATTGTTGCTGGCGACAAATATATCTCCAGCCAGACGGCCCCGAGCGGTGCTTCTCAGTCCTTCCGCTACAACAACCTGCAAGACAAGTATCGCGGCATGCTGAATTCGCTGCATATGCTGGACACGTCTGGCTGCACATCCTCCGTTATTCCGGCGATTCCAGGTGCAAGCGCTGGCCTGTGGGTTTCTACTGGCGGGAAGTGCTGCTAATGGCCTTCATGTCCGCGTGGTACATGATCGACACCGCAACCGTGTACCCTCGCGTCGCTGAGGGCGACTGGGGCGGCGGCGTAACATACGGAACCCCGTACACCATCCTTTGCGGCCACGAAGGCGTATCGCGGCAATCACGCGACAAGGAAGGCGCTGAGTTCGTGACTCGCGACGTCTATTACACCGGCGACACTCGTCCCGCTTACCTAGACCGCATCGCATACGGCGACACCACAGCGCAAACGTGGGATGCAGTATCAGCCGCAGAAATCCGCAAAGTTGCTAGGCATGGCATGTCGGCGTTTGGGTATGAAGACGAGTACGATTTGGAGACTGTTTGATGCCGGTTAAGGGGTTGAAGGAGGTTCGCGAGCAGCTCAAGAGCGTCATAGGCGAAATATCCGGCCCGATGGCAGAGAAGGCGCTAACCGAGGTCATGATCGTGGCTGCTGGTTTTGCTGCGACCATGACCCCAATCGACACCAGCAACCTAATCAACAGCCAGTTCCGCCATATCAGCAAGACCTCAAACGGCGTGACATCCATGCTCGGTTACACAGCGGCATACGCAGCAGCGGTTCACGATAAGAAAGGCACAACGCTAGGCAAGAACATCCCGCGCTCCAAGAGCGATCCGTCACGCGGTAACTTTTGGGATCCTGATGCTGAGCCTGGATTTCTGCGCAAGGCATTTGAAGAGCCTGATGCTCGGGCAGACATTGACGCTGTAGTTGCAAGGTATATGAAAATAAAATGAGCCATACACCAATCAATTTGTTCAAGGACTGGCTAGAGGCTTACGTTTCGACGGCTGGCTATACGATTAGTCGCGGGATGTGGGTAGAGACTAATAACTCTACTAAAAAGTTCGTTGCTGTTTGGTCGAATCCAGGCCGCTCGCCAAATGGCGAAATCCAATATCCGAGTATTCGCGTAATCGTAACCGGTCGCGCCAATGGTCGTGAGCTTGGCGATACAGAGGCTGCCGAGTTATACGCCGAATCGCTATTCGATGCTGCCGTAGCTAATTTCTCGACTAGTTGCATGATGCAAATCAGGCCGGTCGGAAGTGTTCAAGGTCCGTATTACACAGAGACTAATCGGCCTTGGGTAGAAATAAACTTCGAATTGACGTGTTAAACTATCTGCATCTGCTCGTTTTGGGCGATGAAAATCAACTGAAAGGTATACTTAAATGGCTGCGTTGAATTGCGCGAGTGACAAATTCGTCGGGAAGAGCGTACTCGCCGAGTTCGCGCTTGCTTGCGGTGATGTAGATCCACTGACTTTGACCTGGCTGCCACTTGGCGCAGCTCGTAACAAATCGAAAACCATGTCGGCTGATACCGTTGATGCGACCGCTGATGATTCGGTAGGCAGCTTCCGCGATACTCTGGTCACGTACAAAACGTTTGAGCTGTCGATTGATGGCGTTACCAAGCGCGATGACGGCACCACTTCGAATCAGCAGTTGCTGTCTAGCCACTTCGAGACCGACCCTCAGCCTTATGTGTGGATTCGCCTGACTGGCCCGATCAACACTACTACCTCGTTCTGCGTGCTGACTGAGTTCAGCGAAGAATATCCATATGACGACGTGGCTACCTACTCGATGACCGCAAGCGCTACCTCGCGCCCAGGTGGATTGGCTAGCGTAATCACTACTCCGACCCCTATCGCCGTGACCTCAGTTACTGTTTCGCCAGCAACTGCAACCGTAGCTGTCGGCCTTACTACCAACCTGCTGTCGCATGTCAACCCGAACGCCGCACTGCAAAGCGTGACCTGGAGTTCTGCAACCCCAGCAAAAGCAACCGTGAACGCAAGCGGTATTGTGACCGGCGTTGCCGCTGGTACTTCGGTCGTAACGGCTACCTCGGTAAGCGATCCAACCAAGTCTGCAAGCTGCACCGTAACCGTGGTTTAAAATCCGCAGTTACACAAAGCCTCCTTCGGGGGGCTTTTTATTGCCTACAGTTCGCGAGACTTAAGCGACTGGTATACGTGCGGCTCAAGGCATGCAAAGCGCGGCTCTTTTCGATTGATGCGGTTCTGGTCGTTACCGTAATTCGCAATCTGCGCGCACTCAGCATCGCTTTTGATATCGAATCTACGTGTAACGTCATCGTATAGGCAGCCAACATCAGAACAAAGACCAACAACCAATACAAGCGTAAGCATTTCGTTCTCCAGAATCATATGTGTTCGCTGAGTATATCCCTGGCGCATAATCCGTCAAGTGCAAAATGCTAAAATGGATCATTATTTCTATGGACGCTAAAAATGCGCAAGCCCATCACCTCAATAGGGGAAATCGGCGTCTACGTTGGCGATGCAGGGTATCTCTTTAGACCTTCGTTTTCAGCAATGGATTCCCTAGGCACTCCGACCGAGATCGTAGAAAAGTTCGGCCTCCTATTTTCCAATCCGGCAATCAACCCAATCTGGCCGCTTGAGTCGTATCGATCGTGGGAACGCGAGGTTATGTCGATCGCGTATGACGTGCTTATGGCCTGCTGTGACGACGACATTACTAGTCTGCTTGGGCATATGGGTAGTAAGTGGGGTTCGTTCGTTCCTGGCGCCATGCCTGTAACCGACATGGTTCACCTAGCTCGCTCCCTGATGAATGACGGGATCATCGGGCTTAAGCCTGAAGGTCTGCCAGCAAAACCAACAGAAGAATATACGGCGCAATTCAAGGCGAGAGAATTTGTCGCTACTGCCGTCGCGCACCTCGGTCTATCCAGCGAAGACGCATGGAAGATGACCATGACTGAGTTCGCTGGCGCCATGCAATCGAAATTCGGGAAGCCTGAAACCCTGCCAAGCCTTGATGAGCATGATGAAGCAATGGCTCGCCTCAAAGAAATCAACAGACTGAGACAGTATCAATGAGCAATCTAGGCACGATCACATACACGACGAACATTGAGACTGCTCAGCTTGTTTCTGGCACAAAGGCTGCCGATAAGCAGCTTGATAGCCTGCAAGGCTCGTTCGACCGCACCGATAAAGCAGCTGCTCAGCTGGGCGGTGGACTCAATAAGCTAGCAACCTCGATTGCTGGCGTTCTATCTGTCGCGGCTGTCGTCAATGAGTTCAAGAAAGCCATTGCGGTGACAATGGAGTTTAACGCGACCATCTCCAATCTGTCTGCGCTCACTGGTGCAGTCGGCAAGGATTTGGAAGTGTTCCGTCAGGCCGCCATTGACATCGGCGGATCTACGTCCTTGAGCGCCACTCAGGCAGCCGAGGCGATGAAGTTGATCGGCTCTGCGTCTCCTGATCTACTTAAATCTGCTGACTCGCTCAAGGCCGTTACACAACAGGCCGTGACCCTAGCAGAAGCAGCAGGAAGCACGCTTCCAGAGGCTGCTGCTGCACTCACAGGTGCGCTTAACCAGTTCCAGCTTGGTGCCGATCAGGCTGGACGGGTTATCAACGTGCTGGCGGCTGGCGCTAAAGAAGGTGCGTCCGAGATCAATGACACCGTAGATGCTATGCGCCAGGCTGGCGTTGTTGCTGCTCAAGCTGGCGTCAACTTCGAGCAGTTCAACGGCGCAGTTCAAGCGCTAGCACAAGGGCAGATCAAGGGCGCCGAGGCTGGCACTGGCCTGAGAAACATCCTGACCATCCTCAACACTCAGGCAAAGTCTGAGCTGCGCCCGTCCATTGTCGGCCTGTCTACTGCGCTCGCCAACCTCGAGAAAGCTGGCCTTGACGACACGCAGATGGTCAAGCTGTTTGGCCGCGAAAACATCACGACCGCCAAGGTGCTTTTACAGTTCCGTGGCACTATGGACGACGTTACTACTGCTATCACAGGAACATCCGAAGCATACAAGCAGGCCGCAATCAACCAAGACAACCTGCGCGGCGATGTTGCGAACCTTTCGAGCGCATTCGAAACCCTGCAAATCACTATTGGCGATTTGTCTGACTCGACTCTGCGCGATCTGACTAAGCAGCTAACCGAGGTACTGTCTTCGTTCTCTGGCAACAAAGAAGCTATCTCGTCATTCTTTAGTCTTGCTGGTGATGCTGCGCTATCGTTTGCAGCGGTTATTACTGGTCGCGTCATTACCGGCCTGATCGGATACACAACAGCACAAGCAGCAGCCGTTAAGGTAACACTGGAGCAGATCGCAGTAGCCAAACAAGCGGCAACTGAAAATCTTGCGCTCGCTCGTGCAGAGGATGCAGCAGCCAAAGCTGCGCTTGCTAAGGTTGTCGCCATCCAGGCCGCAAACTCTGGCATGAAGCTTGGATCTTCCAATGCGGATACGTTAGCAGCGGCCGAGGCTCGTGCGGCCGCAGCGACTACAGCGCTCAACACTGCAATGGCGACAAGCGCAGGAGTTGCCACAAAGTCTTCTATTGCTATCGGCATCCTGAGCAAGGCAACTGGATTCCTTGGCGGTCCTCTTGGCGTGTTCCTACTGGCAGCAACCGCTGTAGCCGCATTCAGTAAAGAATCCGCAAAGGCCCGCGTAGAAGTTGACGCGCTTAACGGATCGCTTGAGACGCTTTCGTTTAATCAGATGTCGCGAGCATCGCAAGAAGTAAAAGATCAAATTGTCGATCTGAATGGCGAACTTGCGGTTGCGAGAAATAACTTCAATAGCCTGTCCAGCGATAAAGCCGTACTGTCTGCTGATGCGTTTGCAAAAAAACAAACAGCAGTAAGAGCGGCGCTTGATGACGTAACACAAGCGATTGAGCTTCGAAAAAAGAGACTTGAGGAAATTGCCACCGCTCAAGACAAAATCACCAATAAGCCGCAAGCCCCTGCCAAAGATCCAACGATTACTCCTGTTGTCGCCACGACATCCGAGGAGGGTCAGAAGGCGCTTGACCTATTACGTGACCAGCTCGCACTTGCTAAGCTCACTGGTGAAGCTAAGGCTCGCTTGCAAGCAATCCAAAAGCTAGGCGATACCGCTACCGAAAAAGAGAAGGCAGAGGCTGCATCTCTTGGTGTCGAGATTTACAAGCTTGAGACGGCTACAAAGCTTCTGAATGAGACAAAGAAAAAAGGCGCAACAGAAGCCTCAGCTCTAGCCAAAAAAGCAGCGGCAGAAGAAAAGAAAGAGCTAGAAGATACTCAGAAGGTATACGAGGAATACGGCGCAGCACTTGCTAACGTAGGCCTGTCGGCTCGCGATTTGGCAATGGCAGAAGCAGAGCTTAAGCTATCTCGCGCAAAGTCAATTCCTACTGAGGCAGATATTAAGCTTGTACGCGATCTTGCGGCTGCACAATTCGATGCGACACAAGGCAAGCAACTTGCTGGACAGTTTGATCCGGTTATCGCGCTAGATACCGACCTAGCCAAGAAGCAAGCAGACCTGGAAATTGCAAACCAAGTCTATATCAATGGTCAAAAGCTGCTTAGCGATGAGTCTTATATTGCTGCCAAAGCCCAGCTTGAAAAAGACTACAACGCCGAACTGTCTCAAATCGAAATTGATCGGTTCGCAGCGCAATCTGCTGGTAATGCTGCGCTCGTTGCCGGCTTCAATGGCCTTGTTAGCTCTGGCACTCAGGCGCTTGGCGGCTTGCTATCTGGCACGCTGTCGCTCAAGGATGCAATGGGCCAGGTAGCTAACACGATCCTCACCAGCGTCATTGGCGCAATCGTAGAGGCCGGTGCCAAGCAAGTAGCCACAATGCTGTTCACTAGCGGCGTGAGCAAGGCTGAAGCGGTGGCAACAACTGCCGCATGGACTCCAGCAGCAATTGCAACATCCATCGCATCATTTGGTGCCGCTGCTGTTGCTGGTCTTGCTGCGATCCCTGCGCTGCTTGGTGGTGCTAGTGGCAAGGCTCTCGGCGGACCAGTCCAAGCCGGTGGAATGTATCGCGTAAACGAAACCGGCGCCCCCGAGATCTTCAATGCTGCAAACGGTCGTCAGTACATGATGCCGAACAGCAGAGGCGAGGTTGTTAGTAATAAAGATGCTACTTCTGGTGGCGGAACTAGCGCGGCTCCAATCGTTAACGTGAACAACTACGGCAGCGAGTCGGCAAACGCCACCGCCAAATTCAGCGAGGCAGACCGCCGCTGGGTAGTTGACGTAATCGTCGGTGATATGATGGGCGACGGCAAAACTAGTCGCGCAACCAGCCAAATTACCGGCACTCGGAGACAAGGAACTTGAGTACTCTAATCGAGCGAGTATACGCATCGGCAGGTTCGGAAGTCATTATTGACACTATCGAGCTTGCTTGTGATGCGTGGGATGAACCTATCTATCTTGTTAGAGGTTTTGAAGTTGGCGGCATGACATTAGGGCTTGATGGTGTCGTATTCAAGACATTCACGTCTGCGCCAATTTCTATTGCTCTCCCAAAGAAAAGCAATCAAGGGAGGCAGTCTCTTACCTTCGCCATTGATAACGTTACTGGTCAGGCTCAGAAGCTAATCGACGCCGCAATTGAGAGCGGTGCGAGAATCCTGCTTACATTCAGGCGATACCTGAATACCGACCTGACGCAACCTTCTGAAAATCCGTTCTATGCAACAGTGATTGGCGGCAGTGTAAGCGGTACGACTGTGCAGGTTGAGGCTGGATTCGTAGACGCCTTAAACTATGCGTGGCCTCGGAAGCTGTATACGACTGAGTTTGCGCCGGGATTGAAGTATGTCTAATGACTGGATAACTCACTATCTATCTGCAACATACGAAGACGGGGCACGCGGCCAAGACAAGTACGATTGCTACGGATTGTGCCGCGAAGTTCGGCATCTGCACTGCGGTAAACGCCTACTCCCATCATTCGGCGCAATCCGCAATACCCAGTCAAAAGAATTCACCCGCGCCTATCAACAAGAAGCGGCCGGCATGGAAGAATGCGCGCCTGAAGACGGAGCAATCGCTGCCGTCTTCCGCGGCCCGCTATGCATCCATGTCGCTGTTATAATTGAACTAGAAAATGGACTGCACGCGCTTGAAATAAATCCGAAAAAAGGTGCGCGCCTGCTAAGAGTTCACGACTTTGAATCCCAATACTTAAGAGTGATTTATTACCGTGACCGTTAGAGTGTTCGGATCAAAGCTTAACGATGAGCCGTGCGAAGAATATTCGGTCGGCGGTATGTCTGTGCGCGACTGGCTGGCAGAGAACGTGCCTAGCTATTCTGATATGGATGTTCATCCGATTAGTGTTGCGCTGAATGGCAAGATTGTTGAGCCAAGTGAATGGGCATTAACCGTATTCAGTGAGCGCGACTTGCTGGATATCGTCATCGAGCCAAAAGGCACAGAGCTTTTCATCGGCGCGCTTGTGCTGGCCTTTATTGCCATCAAGGCAATGACGCCAAAGATCCCGAAAATAAACTCTACCGCGCAAAACGGCGAAGGGCTTAATGAGGCGTCGGCAAAAGGCAACAAGATTTCTGTTAACACGCCGATTCGCGAGATTGCCGGTCGCCGAAAGGTTTATCCTGATTACCTTCTGCCGCCTCGTCGTTACTTCGCCGGGCCTCGCGAGCAGCGAATTGAAATGCTATTGTGCGTCGGCGTCGGCGACCACGACATCCCAGCAGATAAAATTCTGATTGGCGATACTCCGGCAATCTCTCTTGATGGTGACGTCACATATAACATCTATGAGCCTGGCGTTAACATTGCAGCGGATCCTGCGCATTTCTGGTGGAATGATGTAACAGAAGTTGGCTCGTCGTCTAGCGGAGCGTCCGGCCTTGAGCTTACTATCGCCAACGCATTGACGCCAAGCTTCGTTGCTGCATCGATCCAGTTCAATGCCTTCAATATCAATATTCCGGTTGGACAGGGTTCATTTCCATCTGATTGGTCTGCCGGTCTTCTTGTCCGCGCAATCATCCCGTATCAGTACGAGTTCATTGATGGCGGCGCTGGTCGTGACATTATTCGCGGCTTCAACTTGGAAATGCTGGCTCCATCGGTCGGCGACAACATCGAGATCTCTGGAGTAAATGGCGGCCTTTATGTAGTCAATAGCTACACGCCAGCAGTAGGCCCGACGCCTCCTGAGATGACGCTTAACTTCGTCGGTGGCTCGCCAGTCACATCGTTAACCCTTGGCACCATCGCAACCTGTATCGGCCCCGTAGGCCTTCGTTATCGAATCACTGTATTCAGTACTTCGATGCTGACCGTTGAGCGCTTGACATCTTCAGGAACGACAGATACAGGATTTCCAGGCTTCACTTTTCTATCAACAACTGCTGCCTCAATATCTCTCGACCAAACTAACCTTGTTGGCGGATATCGCGGGCCATTTGCCGTATGCCCGTTTGGCGAAAAAGCCTACTCGATTGAGTGGGATGTGTTTTTCCCGAGCGGACTGATCGGTATCGGAAAAAAGAACGGCGAACGCTATGCAATTCCAGCTACTCATGTTTTCGAGTGGCGCGATATGGATATTGCAGGCACTTGGAACGTAGAAGTGCGAAACGTCAGCAATGCCTCTCTTGACGCTGTCGGGTATACATTTAAGATCGACCTACCCTATCCGATGCGTGCGGAGGCTAGAATTCGTCGCGACGCATCGGTGTCTGACGAGTGGCAGGATTCTGTCGTCTGGTATGGTTGTCGCTCGTTGCTGGCCTCGCCAATCTCGTACGACGGGGTGACTATCATGTCCGTCAACGCTCGTGGTGGCGACCGACTTTCCGCGCAGTCTGAGTCTATGGTTTCTGTCGAAGCCACACGCAAACTACCTGTTCGCCTTGATGGAGTATGGCAGCCTGCTCAGCCAACTCGCGATATTGCGCCGTTCTTTGCCTATGTCGCAAAATCTGTCGGCTATACGGATACAGAGATTGATTACGCCGAGCTTGACCGGCTTGACGCGGTTTGGCAGGCACGCGGCGACCATTACGACCAAGCGACCAACACGAACGGAACCGCTAAGGGCGTCATAAACGACGCGTTAGGCTGTGGATTTAGTGAGCTTACCGTTGACCGTGGATTGCTGCGTCCAGCTCGTGACGAGCCTCGTATTGCGTTTGAGTCGATGTATACGTCTCAGAATATGACCGAGCCACTAGAGCGCGACTTTACTGCCGTTCGTCCTGATGATTATGACGGCGTTGATGTTGAATACACTGATGGCGTGTCGTGGCAGATTGAGACTGTTGAGTGTCGTCTGCCCGGAGACCTCGGTACGAGAGTGCAGAAGGTCAAGGCTGAAGGCTGCACAAATCGCACCAAGGCATGGCAGATCGGCATGCGTCAACGTCGTGCGCTGAAATACCGTCGCTGGGAGTACAAGTGGTCTACAGAGCTTGATGCTTTGAATTCGCGCTATCTGAGTTATGTGCAGGTTGCCGACGATGTTCCAGGCTATGCACAATCGGCGCAGATGGTTTCTTATGACAATGGCGTGGTCGAGTCGTCCGAAGCCTTTGATTGGTCTGATCCGCCGCCGCACTATCTGTACGTTCGTCGTCAAGATGGCTCAAGTGCTGGACCGTATGTTGCGACCAAGATTGATGACTTCCATCTTTCGATCTCTGGATTGGACTTCCCGCCTGATACTTCGCTGGATCGAGAGCCGCCACATTTGCTATTTGGCATCGGCTATAAAGTTCTGATTACCAATATTTCGCCAAACGGTACTGACTCGGCCAGCGTAGAGGCAATGGCGTATAATGAGGCAGTCTATTTGGATGATAACAACTCCCCGCCATGATCCTATATCCAGCAGAATTGCCGCGTGGACTTCATAACGGCAGGACATATCAAACAGTAAGCCCGCTAAAGCGATCCGAACTCGCTAGCGGGCGCGCTCGTCAACGCCGGAATTTCACCAGCGTTCCGACGATGGCGCAGATTAGCTGGATCTTCAATTCTGAACAAGCGCAGGCTTTTGAGGCTTGGTGGCGCGACCAGCTTGTTGATGGATCGCAGTGGTTCGAATGCCCGCTAGAAACTCCGCTTGGCTATCAGGATTACACGGCGCGATTCACGGATATCTACTCAGGGCCAAATCGTCTAGGCCCGCTGCTGTGGTCGTTCTCTGCTGAGCTAGAACTTCGTGAGCGTCCAATTCTTCCTGTCGATTGGGGTCTGATTCCAGACTTCGTCGCGCATCAATCAATTTTCGACATCGCCATGAATAATAAGTGGCCTCTAAACCCTTGGCAGGTTTACATCCTGCAAACCGATCAAGCTATTAACGAGGAGTGGCCGCTGCCATGAGTTTTTACAATACAGGTAATCCGGTTCCTTCTATTGATCCAAGGGATTTGGATGATAACGCCAAGCATATTGATGAGATAGCAAGCAGTACGTCTCCTACATTCGTAGATCGACTTGGGGTAACGCGCCGCACTTTTGCTGGCATTGAGGCTGACGCCGATCAGATTTTACTTCGTAGCGACTTAGCAAACTCGACAGATCCAACAAAAGGCGCCGGGCTTGTTGGCTGGACAAGATCGCTATTGTCAAAGACGATTACTCGTGCGCATCAAGCACTTGACGTTCTTCCGGTATCTCCTTGGGAAAGAGCAGACCTGGCGATAGGTTATAACCCAGCAACAGATTATAGAACTTGGGACTGGAGGCCAGCTATTCAGTGGGCGTTAGATTACTGTGCAGCTAACGATATTCGGTATCTTTATATCCCTAGCGACTTCACGGTTTCTCTTGATCCGACAGCTCCCGGCGTTGCAAACGCATACAGCTCTGGCGGCGTTGCCCTTTCTATCAAATCACCAATCAAGATCTTTGGTCCGGGATCAATCAAGCTGAAATCTGGTGAAGGTCATTCTGATTGTGCAATTTTTGGTAACCCACATGTAACCACTATCTCTGGTCGCGTTGAAATTGCTATTGAGGTAAATGGTAATTCTGCCAACACACTAGGAACTGTAAGCGGTATTCTTTTGGTTGGTGTCCTGAACCCTGTTTTTCCGGCGGAATGCTACAGCCATGATGTAACTCGGCATGGCATCATGTGCAGGCCTAATCCGTCGCAGCTCGGCATGACTGACACGGTCATGGAAGTACAGGGTGCTCGGGTTGCCAACTGTGGGAACATTGGCATCCAAGGGACTCGCGTTAAAGAGTTCATCCTTACCGGTTGCCACGTCACAAATACGACAGACAATTGCATTGACGTGTACGGAAACGATACTGCTGGCGGATCATCTGAGGGCTTTGTTGGAAAATGTATTATAACTGGCGCCATCTTGGATACCGGGCCAACAGGGATTTTTATTGAGTCGTTCTCTAACTGGCAGATATTCAATAACACTTTTAACAATTGTAACGGCATAAAAGTTAACCGCATCAATTCTGGTGCCCTGCAAGGAAATATTAAAAATAATACGTTCACAGGCAACGCAGCCCTCACGACATCCTATGGAATAAGCATCGCAAACTCAAGCGGGCGATGCCACATCAATGGCAATTTCTTCGACAGGCTACAGGATGCGATAACTTGCGGCTCTGGCACCACACACATCTTGGTAGGTGACGACAATACACATCGTCGCATCCGTAGATATTTTGTGAATCACAATGGTTCTGCAAACCAATTGGTTCAAAGCACAATCCTTGATCAGAGAATGTATGAGGACGGGCTAACTCTTGGGCTTCCACAACTCACGCCACCAACTGACCATCCATTGTTTACCACATCAGAATCAAACGTGTTCAGAGGTAATATTAGGACAATAAACAACAACGTCTCCGTGCCAAATAATTTTGAACAATCTACAACGGTTCTTACTTCGCCTGGCGCTTGGGGCGGTGAATTTTCTCTCTATAACATTGGGTCTGATGGCGAGACAAGGATCAATACAAGCCCTGACATTGCCGGACTGCCAAAATACGTAACCATTAGTGGTATCGCTTATTTTGTATTGGCTAGTGGAACATCTGGTGAATACTATGTACGCCTCTGGAACGGAACAACAGCTGTAGCAGGCAATTACAAGGCTGCACTGAATTCTGCGCTGACAGTAAGCGTTAAGTACGATGCGTTCGCCACAGCCTGAATGCGTTAAAATACCGACAAAGCTTTAAAACTAGAGAGCCAAAATGACTAACACATACAAAACGTTAAATCCACTAGGCTCTACGTCGGCTAAAGACCTTTCGGATAACGCTTCGGATTTTGACGAAGGCATGAACTCGGCGTCTCCTTCGTTTTACGACCGATTTGGCAAGCGTCGTGAGACGTGGGCAGGAATGGAGAAGCAGGTTAATGATTTCCTTGAGGCGATGGGTTTCGAGGCGGCACATCTTCAGTATGTCGATGGTACGCCGCTGACCGTGCTTCGGCCTACGCAGTTGATTGACCGTGCGCCGTCTGTGTACAAGGTTAAGGCTCCTGCTACATTTCCCGTGAGCCTGACTGGCACATGGGCGACGGATCAGTTGTTGCTGGTTGATGTTGGTGATGCAGCCCTACGAGCCTCTTTGGCTGCTGATAGCGGGGCAAACCTTGTTGGCTGGGATCGATCAGCGTCTCCAATCGAAGATGACTCGGTTTCTAGCGCTCTAGCCGCAACAGCCGTTAGCGTTTTGGAGTTCACGAATTATGTCGTGACAAAGCCGAATCCATCTGACCCATTGACTTGGGACTGGTCGCCAGCCGTACAAGCCGCAGTTAACTACTGCCATACGTTTGTGCCAGCGAAGTCGCTCTCTGTTCCGGTCATGTGCCGACTAGCTTCGAAGATAAATATCGACAGGGCTATTGACGGCGTAGATTTTCGGGATAACTTCACTATTTTCGGAGTGAACGGTGGCGGTTTTTTCGTAGATTCGGCAATCCCGATGTTCAGTTCGACCATTACTCCTGTTATCGATCTTGGCGACGAAATGCCAGTGACCCAGACAGTAGTTTTCCGCGATCTTAATCTGGAATGTACGAACCCAGCTCTGTCGGCATACGTTCTTGACGGCAACAAATTTTTGAGAACGTGGGTTACTGGATGCTCGATCACTCGAATCAAGCTTGCGTTTACGAATAGCTATTACCAGAGCATTCATTTCGACAACAACAATATCCGTCTATGGTCTGGTACTTTCCTGCAATCTAATGGCGGCGCATTTGACACGAGATTCAATCCTGGCAACATGATTGAGCATGGTCAAGCTTTCCTTCTGCTTATTGCTAGTGTCAATGCCCGCGCAGTTGTCGGATGCGGCGTATCTGGCTGCTTGATCGAAGGCCTGTCAGGCACTCCGATTGTTTATTCTCATGTTCAAGGATTCCATGTAACTAACAACTATTTCGAGCAGAATGGTGGCCCCGATATCGTCGCTGACAGCTTCCTGTCTACGCCTAACCGTGGCGTTACACACTCAGGCAACCTGCATTACCCTACACCCGCAAACGCTGCCGAGCCATCATTCTGGAGCGTTCGATGGGGCGCTACCATCGGCGGGTCTAGCGTCGGAAACTTCGGCGGGACTCGCCTGAACTTCACCCAGTCAGATACGCAAGTTACGCTGGCTGACTACAGCTTGGTTGCAGTATCCAGCAGCCCATACAAGCTAATAACGCAGGATGTCGCATACGCGATACAAAGCCCTGCTGTGAACAACTTGGTACATGGCAATCGAGCATGGCCTGTTGGTGCTATTTGCTTCAACAAAGACCATCTGACCAAGGGGTTCGCCGGATGGGTCTGCGTAACTGCCGGAACGCCTGGTGAATGGCGACCTTTCGGCGTCACCATGGACACCACGGGATGGAGATTCACAGACGAAAATGGATCAGCGTTCGGAGAGATCCACACAACGGCCCCAACTGGCGTTCAGACCTCTATGACGCTGCTCTATTCAAACGGCTCAACAGTACAGCTACAGCGGGTCACTGTAGGCGCAGCAGACTCTGGTGGAGCAGGGTTCCGTCATTTGATTGTACCTAACTAGCAATGAAAAACCCCGCCTAGTAAGCGGGGTTTCTTTTTCTAATGCAGGAATCTCCATCCGTTTTCCTTGTCCCATCTAGGTTCAAGCACCCAGCTCGCCACAATTAATGGCAACACTAAGAACCATAATGGATCCTGAGTACAGCCAGCCCAAACGGCCACTACAATAAAAAGTGGATCGGCTCCAGTTGCTTTGATTTGCATTTAATTCTCCAGCTAGTGGATTGTCGGCCCATTCGGAAATAACTCTGGATCTTCACCTTCATAGACCATTTCGGCGACCATAACATAATGGTCTGTTTCGGCGCACGGTTCCATCTTGATATTGAATCCAAGTGAGGCTAGGTCGTTCACAAGGTTAGACACTAGATCCTGCTCAGGAAAGAACTTTAGTTTGATTCGTTGGCTCATTTGATTGGCTTCCTTATCGGCTGGGTTCCGGTGCATTCATTGCAGTAAAGAAATCCGAGACTTTGAAAGAAGATTGCGCCGCTACCTAGTATTTCGTGACTGCATTCGCAAACTTTCTGCGAGAACTCTAAGCTCTTCTCGCATTTCTGTCTGTCCTGCAAGCCACATTCCCTTCTCTGGTCCCGGCTGATATGGGCACTCATGTTTATTCTCCAGAAATGCTACTTTGCCTTCTAAGTAAAACGGATTCGATAGTACTTTGTGCTGCATAACTATTTCCCCATCGCCTGCAATGCTGCGTCTAGTCGAGGTGAACATTGGCGAGACTCTTGCGCCGCTGCGATCAACTCAAGCAAGTAACCGCGCCGACGATCATTGTGAATCTTCATCGACTCGCTATGGCACTTCAGGCAATTGTTATTCGGAATGTATCGGCGGCCTGCTAACTCTGGATGTTTTTCGCAGACTTGGCCGTATTTAGATCTCACGACTTACACACCTTCTCAAAATAGTTATCAACATTCGGCCACGACTTCTCCGCGATCATCAAGCAGCGAAACGCCTGATCGTCCAACCCATCTTGATAACTCATGCGATTCGATACGATAAATCCGATTGAAAGCAGGACGATGATTGTTGCGACTGTTAGGGAGCGGATGTTCATTGTTTAGCTTCCTTCTTTCCGCCAGATTCAAGATGAGCAAACATGGCATAGCATTTTTCTTTGCCGTGCGTTTTAATGAAGTCCTTCATCGCGAAACGTCCAGAAATTCGAGATAGCTGATTGCTACTGCTAACGTCATCAACAAGTCGATCAAACTCAGTAATCTCTTCCTTTGTCCACTGCATCCCTCAATCCTCCATATCCAATTCAGCCTGCTCAGGATCTTCCATGTCTACGCCGTCAGAGTCGAATTTGCACTCCCAAACGTGGCGGTAGAGTGAGGTGTAAAGGTCGTATCGAAGGCCCATCAGCAATGCGCCTGTGAGCATGCCGAAGATTCGTTTGTATTCAGTGGTACGTGAGCGCTGGAATTTATCATCAGCAAACGAAATGCTGCGGTGTACTTCCTTGACCAGTGCTGCTTCGAATTTTGTGTGCATTCTGTGGCTCCTTTTGGATTGGGATAAGTCTATTCCAGTTCCTCCAGAAAAGGCAAACACTTTCTTGATAAACTGAGGATATATTTTCAATTGGTGATGTCATGAAAACCTCACAAGCAGGTATCGATCTGATTCACAGCTTTGAGTCGTTGAAACTCAAGGCCTATCCAGATCCAGGCAGCAAGAATGGGAAGCCGTGGACGATTGGCTGGGGTTCGACGGGGCTGGATATCAAGGAAGGCACGGTGTGGACGAAGGAACAGGCTGATGCACGATTCGCTAAGAAGCTGGCAGAGGTTGAAGCTAGCGTATCCAGCGCAGTTAAAGTGCCGCTCAATCAGGACCAGTTCGACGCGCTCGTGTCGTTCACCTACAACCTCGGGATCGGCAATCTGAAAAGCTCGACGCTGCTGAAGATGCTGAACGAAGGATTTTATGCGAATGCAGGCCTTCAGTTGCTGCGCTGGGACAAGAACGACGGGAAGGTTATGGCTGGGCTAACTCGTCGTCGCAAGGCTGAGCTGAAAATGTTCTCCGGAGAACACTAATGCTCGCCTCAATACCCTGGCGCTTCCTCTCTGGCTTGATCTGCGGCGCGTTCGTGGTTTTGCTTTGGCATGATGCTAGTGTGTCGAGGATTGAGCTTGGACACGCTCAGGAGAAGGCTGCGACCGTATTGGCGCAGTCAATCGTAGTAACTCAAGCTGACGCAAAGGCCAGCAAGGAATTATCGGATGCACAAGCTGTTACTGCTGACCTCATTGCTTCTAATAAGCGCCTGTCAATCCGCGCAACCTGTGTGCCAAGTGCCAGTGGTTCCGGCGTGGCTAATGCAGGATCTGCCATCCTCGACCAAGACGCTCGACGAGCTTATTTCGCCCATCGAGAACTGATCACGAAAAAAGATGCGCAGATCCATGGGTTGCAAGAGATCATCCGTGGCTTGCAGAACGTAGGTCAATAGATCCCCAGCCATTGCGGCGCGGCGGAATCGACTTAACCACCTTGAACTCAACCTGATAGCCTCGCAGCTTCATCCAGGCTCGCATAGGCGTTACATTGTTCCAGCCAAGGATTCTGGCGACTTCGGTTATTGTATGCATCGGAGCAAGTCGGCGGATAGCCTCAATCGCCGGCTCACCAGTTTCGCGCTCGTATTTACCGCCAGCGCTTAGATCAGCCTCAATCCGCCCCTTAGAAATAAGCGCCCGCGTTGATTCAGTCATTGGCTCAGGATTCTGCACAGCATTGCAATATCCACGCTCTGGAAACTTGATGTCCTTCCCATGCTTGTGGATCAGATACCAGAGTCCGCCAGCATTTGCATAGCCAAGAATCTTGGCAGTCATGTTCATTGAGTGTCCGTCAGCGGCGTATGCAGCGACGACATCCCAAAACGGCTCACCGTATTCTTCTTCGACTTCCTGCGGTATCGACCTAGCCACGAGCTTTCCCCTTGACGTTATTTGCTGGGAACTTGTAACGCTCAGAACCTGGCTGCAATGCCTCGCGTACAGACATGCCGCGATCCAAGCGCTTAGAGATCTTGCAGCGGGTCACGCCAAGTTCTTTTGCCCACTGCGTTATTGACTGACTCTTACCGTCCAGCTCAATAAATCTTGAGCGCAAATCAGGACGCTTCGGTTTACGTGGCGGATTCTCTTTCGGCATTAGCTTAAAGGTGAACGGAATCCCGCGAGTGACCGCGTAATTCTTCAGCGTCCGGTGATGAATGCCGATGATTCTTGCCGCCGCTGAAACGCTATTGTCTGCCAGAAGCTCGCGTACAACCTCGACCGTTGGCCTTCCGATTTCCTTGTAGAGTTCAAATTCCCAAGACATCTATTGCCCCTCCAGGCATTTGGATTGCCCCGTGGTTAGCGGGGCTTTGTTAGGTCAGAATGGTATTGACGAATCGTCAAAGCCATCATCTGGTTTCTGTGGCTCGTTTTTTCGAGCGCTAGGCTGGCTGCTTGGCTTAGGCTGCGAACCACCATCAGCCGGCTTTCCACCCAACAACTGCATAGTCCCTTGCATATCAACCTTGATCTCGGTTGTGTAGCGCTTGACGCCATCCTTCTCCCACTCGCGAGTTTCAAGCTTGCCCTCGATGTAAACCTGAGAACCCTTGCGGCAATACTCGCCAGCGATCTCGGCAACCTTGCCGAACATTACGATGCGATGCCACTCGGTTTTTTCTTTCTTTTCGCCGGTCTGCTTGTCCTTCCATTGCTCACTAGTGGCGAGACTCAGGTTGCACACCGCGTTGCCATTGGTGAGATATTTGACTTCTGGATCTTGGCCGAGTGTGCCGACCAGAATTACTTTGTTGACTCCGCGTGCCATTATTGTGCTGCCTCTTGTGGATTAACGATCTGTGCCTTTTGCTCGTCGGTCAATTTACCAGATTGCTCGACGCGTGCAATGATTTTTTCTGGTGTTGCTTTGCCTTCTGCGATGAGCGCGAGCCATGCAGCCAGGTTGTCGGCGAACTTCTGCGCGTCGTAGTAGGCAATCTCAAGCTTCGAGAACCGATGCGCCTTACGCTTGCCGCGAGTAACGGTAAGCATCAGCTCGAAGTCTTCCTCGATATCCGAGAAATGGCTAATCCGAATACCACCAACCTTAACGCCACCGTAAACAACCTCTGGATCGCGGTACAGCGTGATTGAGCGGCCAACCCATGGATCCGGATATTCGCCCCAGGCCGAGATGATTGCGCGGCGCATGGAAAGGCACGGCTTGTACGGGCGCCCCTCAAAGCCGTCGGTATAAATGAATACAGGGTTTTCCTTATTGCCCCTCGTGACGCTTACGACCTTGACCGTGCGCGGCCCCGAGATCAGATCGTCCGCATTCGCTTGATCGGTCTTAGGGATAATTGTGTTTGCGAAACTTTCACCGCTCATTGTGCATCTCCAAAATTAACTTCGCCTTCCATTTCGTCTTCTTGCTCGAAAGCATAAGCCGGTATCTCGATTTCGTCGTCTCCGTCGTCAGGATACGCGGGGAACTCTCCGCGATCAATACATACCGCTAAAGTAATTAGCGCCTCTCGAAAAAGGTTGTCGCCTTTCTTTCGGGATTCAGGGCCAAGGCGCCAGCGGTTAGAGGCATGTGGCTTCTGTTCCTCGACTGCCCCGAAGTAAAATTCGCGCAGATCCTCGCCTGTCGCCTGCTTGTAAACGAACCGGTAGAACGCATCCTGCATGTGGTACATGTAGGAATGGATCGACCTAGAGAACGCGAAGTCTCGGGCGTCTTGGGTCTTCTTGATATCCAGGCTTATTCCGCAATCGGTCAGCCAGTCGAACTTGCATTTGATTGACAAGCCCGTCTCCGGATCTACGGCGAAATACGCAACCTCTGCCATACCTGGCAATTCAACCAGTTCGCGCAGCTTCGGATTGCGATAGACGCCATCCCGCATACCCTGCACAGTCTCATGCTCACCAATCGTCAGCACCTGCGCCGACGGATGATCCTTGCAAGCCTGCTTGTACAAGCTAGATGTTCGCGCATCACACTCAACAATCCGATAGTCGCGCTTGAACAGTTCAGGCTCTAGCGTGTTGCAGTGGAACGCAGAACCGATTTCCATGTTGCGGGTTGACTTCCATTTGCCTCTGCTAATGGCGTGCGCTGGAGATCGCAGAACGGCAGTAAGGAAGCTGTTGCTGTAGCCTTCGCTGGAGTGGTAATCGAGGTTCGAAATTCCTTCATGGCGTCCTACTGCGAATTTTTGGCGCTCTGGGTTGGTTGGTGCTGCTTCTTGCTGGACGATCCAGTCTTCAGTGTTTTCGCATCTCATTTAGTTCGTTCCTTTAGCATTGCGTCGGCGCAGTCGTAAGCGTTTTGCGCAAGCTGGTCTGCTTGTCCTCGCGCATACCCGTATCTTGCAATCATGGACTCCATAGCCTTTGCTGCGAAGTAATCGCGGATGCTCAGGCCGTAATACTGAACGCCCTTTCCGTCAGGATGCACAACAGGAAACGCTGCGCCATCTAATCCAATACTCATTGCGCCTTCCTCCAGCATTCAACCAATTGCATATATTTCTTCCTTTTCGCTTTGGTTATGCGATGCCCAAACTTATCAGCCTCGCCGATGATGGCTGACCATAGTGCGGATTTGTAGGTCATCCCTTAATCTTCCGTGCAATGGTCATCATGGCCCTGTAGTGTTCAAGCGCATTTGCTTGTGGAACGCTTAAGATTTGCAAGGTAAGCTCGGCCAGATCGTAAGCAAGCCGAACCTTTTCAATCCTGATGCGTTCAATTTCTTCGTCAAGCTTTCCCATCTGTAACCCCTCCGTTTTCATGTTCGCTCACATTACCTCTGCACTTTCCATCCGTCAACAAAAAAGCCCAACTATTTCTAGCTGGGCTTTGTGTTCTGCGGAGAAATGTTAAGCAGCTTTCGGCTTCCGGATCTCTTTCGGAACCTTGGACTGGAAGCGCATTACGAGCTTTCGTAGGCGCTGCTCGAAATCGTCCTTGTCCTGCTCGTTCAGGTTCTCGATGACGACAATCGCGTCATGCCATAGAGCGCCGTTCATGTGGCCAGTTGAGCGAATGAGAACGCCCTTCAGTTCTGGATCGGCCGGCTGGGTTGGAGGCTTAGTAAGTTCTTTGCGTTTCTCTGCCACAGCGTCAACCAACTGGCGCACGGTTTCGAAGCCTTCTATCTTCATTTCGTATTTATAGGCAGCCCGAAACATCGACGCATACTGCTTAACGGATCTAGGCGCTGGAACCAGCGTCGAACCTGGAACCGGACGACCTATCACATTCGACCAGCCATTCTCTTCATAACCAACCGCCAACCACGGGTTAAATTTCTCCAGTGTGTCTATCTGTTCTTCCTTGACTAGCTTCATGAAAGCGCCTGCCACGTTGTCCAGTTTGTCGCCCTGCTCGGCGATCTGCTGAAGGACCAGTGCTTGCTTGCTTTTTGGAGTAGTCATCTGAGTAGCCTCGTTATGTCTAAGTCATTGGTTTCTTTCCGTTGAGTTGTGTCCCTTGTTCTAAAGACTAGTACACACTTGGTTACAGTCAAAGGCTGATTCGTTATAAGAGGCGCACTGCTTATGCCGTAGAAAATTTAAGTGTTTTTCGGAAAACTATTTCTCATTTTATGGTATCCTGTGTCACCTAAACCAAACGAGGGTTGTCAAATGCTGACACTTCCTGACATTGTCAGACAGCTACAGGATCTCAATTACGCAGCAGTCTCCCGCGCAACCGGCATCAGCAGGCAGAAAATATGGGCAATCGCAACTGGCGCAACAGCAAACCCTGGAATCCTGACCGCTCAAAAAATCTCGGACTACCTGGAAGCGCGCAAATGACAGTCGCCCCAATCGAGACTGTCTATCAAGGCTACAAATTCAGAAGCAAGCTTGAGGCGCGATGGGCGCTATATTTCGATCTGGTAAAGGTGGCATGGGATTACGAGCCAGATGGTTATGATCTTGGAGATCTAGGTTGGTATCTGCCTGATTTCTACCTTTCAGACTTCGACACCTTCATCGAGATCAAGCCTAAATCTGGTGATAAGGATAGCGTCCGAGCTCAGCTAATGCGGCTAACCGAGCTCACTGGTTCGGCAGCGTGGGGTCTGTTCGGAGATCCTTATGACCATAAGTGGGTTTCCCTTTCTCTTTCTGATGGCGTAACGCCTGGCATAGCTGGCCGGATCTTAGAAAAAGGCTGGCACGAGCAATGGACCGACTTCCAGATCAGTTTTATCAACCTTAAAGGTGATAAATGCCGACCTATGCCAAGCCTTGGAACGGAAGCAATTGGGTCTGCGCTTGGAAATGTCAAAGAGAAATTGGAAGCAAGACAAGCGAGATTTGATCATGGTCAAACGCCGAAGAAATGGAAATGCCCTAGCCAGCTAGATAGGCTTAAGGCCGCTCAAACGCTAACCGACTTGCGCGCAATGCTAGGAGATAAGGATGGCCGGTGATTGGATCAAGTTTGAGCTCTCGACATTCGAGAAGACAGAGGTTTATCAGGTGGCCGACCTGGCTGGCATTGATGAGGATGCTGCAATCGGTAAATTGCTCCGCGTTTGGGGGTGGTTTGATCAGCAAACAGAGAATGGTAACGCTCCGAGCGTTAGCAAACGGTTAGTTGATCGTTTGTGTGGCGTTAATGGCTTCTGTGATTGCATGATAAAAGCAGGCTGGATGATCGAATATTCGGAGGGTGATCTGCATTTTGTAGCCCTTCCAAACTTCGACAGGCACAACGGAAAGACCGCCAAGAATCGTGCGCTGACCGCTAAACGCGTGGCTTTGCATAAGGTTAACGCTACGCTAACGCATTGTGCGTTACCTAAAGAAGAGAAGAGAATATTAGAATCAAAAGCTCTTGTCGCCGATGACTCGGCAACCGGTTCGGACGATCTGTTCTCTGGAGAACCAATTCCACCTGAAAAACCAAAGACAAGAGCAAAGCCTGCGGTTGACTACGAAGAGATCATGAGCGCATACAACGAGCTCTGCTCAGGCAAGGGAAAGCTCATTGGCTGCGACACCATGAACGCTGAAAGAAAACGGTTGATCGACAAAGCGATTGAACTTAAGATCGCAGGAGAAAAGCCGTTCAAGGAATATGGGATTGATTACTGGAGAGCCTACTTCTCAATCTGCCCAAATGACACGCATTGGTGCGGCGTGAACGATAGGGGCTGGAGAGCTGACTTCACGTTCGTTCTCAAGGAAAAAAACATAATCGCGGCACTGGAGAAGAACAATGGTTGAGCGTGAACTTTATTCGCAAGAGGCAGAGCATGGCGTTATCGGTGCGCTCATGCTCAAGCCTGAACTTTGCGAAGAGATCGGGGCCTTTCTCGGGCCGCAGGATTTCGCCTACGAAGACAACAGCACTCTTTACTCAATGATCCTGGCATGCCACTCAAAGCGCATTAGTCCAGACCCCGTAACGCTGATGGATATTCGCCAAGACCTGCCTAGCGGGGAAATGACGATCATCTATGCTGCCGACATCATGCGCAACGTGCCTAGCGCGGCAAACGCTATGCCTTATGCGCGCATCGTGTTGGAGCGATCAACGGCTCGCAAGCTTCAAGCTCTGGCAATGCAGATCTCAGAAATTGCGCAGTCACAAGGCAAGATTGCTGATCAGGTCGCTCAAGCCCAGGCCTTGATCATGGGTCTTAATGTTGGCGAGGATACTCCCGACTTCATGTCGATTGCTGACGGTCTTGAGCAAGTGCTTGACCGCATTGAGCGCCGCCGTAGCGGCACAGAAGATATGGGGCTTGATTTCGGGCTTGAGGATCTTGATCGAATCATTCGCGGGATTCGCCGTCAACATCTGATCATCATTGCTGGCCGACCTGGCACTGGTAAAACGGTTCTAGGCATGGGTCTTGCTGAGCGTGCATCTCTGTTTCACGGCATGAAAAGCCTGGTGTTCTCTCTGGAAATGTCAGGCGCAGATCTCAGCCAGCGTTCGCTTGCATCTGTATCTGGCGTGAGACTTGATCGCATCGAAAGTGGCGACTCTATGGATTGCGGAGAAGAGTCAACCAAGATCATGGCGGCGGCCTTCAAGATGAAGAACGCCAACCTGCATATCTGCGAAAAGCCAGCCTTGATGTTTAGCCGCCTGTGCAACATGGCGCGCTTTCAACATCGAGCCGGCAAGCTTGACCTGATCGTGATTGACTATATCGGCCTGATCGTTGGCGACCCATCAAAGAGTATTCAGAACCGCAACCAAGAGCTCGGAGCCATCAGTCGCGGCCTCAAGGCGCTAGCAAAGGAGCTGAACGTTCCTGTGGTCGCGCTGGCTCAGCTTAACCGTGGCATTGAAGGCCGTACTGATCCAAAACCTAAGATGAGCGACCTGCGCGACTCTGGCGAGATTGAGCAGGATGCGGACGTAATCATCATGGCGCACCGTGATATGCAATCGGAGCGCGGGAAGAACGGCATCACTGAGGTTGAGGCCGTCAAAGTTCGACATGCGAAGCCAGGCTTCTGCTTGCTGCAATTCCAGGGCGACAAGGCGCGATTCGTCAACGTTGTGCAATCTGACTATGACGACCGCGAAGAAGAACGAGCAGCCAAGCCGAAGAACCCAAAAGACTTCAAGAAGAAAACAATGGAGCCTAATTTCTAATGGAGCAGGCCAATGACCACATCTGCTATACCTGCTGGATCGCTCAACTTGGCAACCCTTTCGACTGCCGAACGCCAGATCATCGAGAGCCACAAAGAGGAATGTCTCCAGAGATGGAAGCTAGCGCGGGACCATGCCAGCCAGATCTATTTGGGGTTGAAGAACGGTAAGAAGCGCCTATGGGCTGAGATACAGCTCAAAGACAAGCCCGATATCGAAGCCGAAACTCGTCGCCAACTGAACTTATTGCTGAAGGTGAAGAAGTGAATATCGAAAGCGAATTGGAATACGTTAAGGCAGAGCTTGAATGGACGAAGCAGATACTTGATAACCGAAACGCTGATTGTCCTGATCGCAAAACGCTGCCAGGTATCGCCGGTTACAAGAAAGTCTTCAAGGCCATGATCACGACCGAGTGCGGATGCGACATCGAAGAAGGCGAATATGGCGTAACCATCACCAATATGTTCGATTCATGGCTTGAATCTGGTGATTTCGAGCTGATCGAAGAGGCGTTTGCGGAGGTTGTTAGCGATCTCCCACTGCCAGAAGAAGGCCAGACCGAATTCATCGTCTACGAAGCCGGTGAGGCTGAAGACGTATTCTGGAACAAATACTACCTAATCAAGCCGGAACCGTTCAAATGATTGAGATCACCGTGCCATACCCGCCAAAGGAGCTAAATCCGAACAAAAAGCTCCATTGGGCCGCAAAGATGGGATACATCAAGATGTACCGTGGCACCTGCAAGGCCATAGCAGGCGAATCTAGCCACGATGTGCCTATGGGCGACCTCGTGCTAGACCTTGAGTTCTTTCCGCCGGACAATCGCCACAGGGACGATGACAACATGATTGCCAGCTTCAAGTCAGGACGAGATGGGATTGCTGAGGCTCTGGAGATCGACGACGTGAAATTTCAATTGCGCGTCCGTGTGCGCGACAAATTTCCAGGCGGGAAGGTCTTGGTGAAAATCTACGAAGACATCGAAGAATAGCTTGACTCTGCCAACACCTAAGCCATAATCAGCAGACATTTACGGAGGGCGGGAAGATGAGCATTGAATTGAGTGGCGAGTATCACGATGATGTTAGTCGATTGATGGCTGAGAATGAGCGCCTGCGAAAGATAAACGCAGACCTCCTGCTTGGCGGAGAGATAATCGACAAGATGTGCGAAGAGGTTATGGATGAGCGCGACCAGCTCAAGGCCGAGAACGAACGAAACGCAAATAATGCTAGAGAATGGGAAACTGCGTCGCTTTACTGGATGGCCGAGCGTGACCGACTACACAGCGCGTTAACGACTATTAACGAGTGTGCCGCTGACGCGTTGGTAGTCTCGCGCAATTAACTATTCTCCGAAGAACAGATATAGGGTGGAGGGGTAGAGATATGAGAGAGCCAATCTGGTCATGCAGTCTGGAAGGTGATTTTTACGAGCTTGAGGCCGTGGCTAGTCATGGAGTATTCAGGTGCTATGCGCGACACATGATTTCGAAATCTGTATTCAATCATGTTATTTGTCAACGCGTCTTGCTTGAATCGGCAATTGAATGCATGATGGATCAGTTTAGAAAAATGGCATGGCAGAACGGACCAGCGCAAGAAAAGCTTGGCGAATGGCCTAAACAGAAATACGCACTAGATAACGGAATCCGCACCAAATGACCCTAACCGACCTACTCCCCCTCCTCCTAGCCGCCTACGACACTCACGGCGGCGAACTAAAGCTAGGCACAGGGTTTGATGAGCATAAGCCTATTGTCGGCGTGCTGATTTCTCAGCTTGAGAAGGACTGCGAGCTTGGGAAGAAAGGGGAATTGTTTGTTGATTTTTATTGAGGGCTAGAACATGCATAAGCATACGAAAGGCGAATGGTTTGCAAAGCGAGACGGATGGTCTACTGTTTATATCGAATGCCGAATCGGTGGGGGCATGCTTCAGGAGGTTGCCGCTTGCGGACCTACATTCAATGGTAGTGAAGAGCAAGAGGCAAACGCAAGGCTTCTTGCGGCAGCACCAGATTTGCTTGAGGCTCTTGAAGACCTTAAGCGCGAGATAATCCTCTCTGATGTCGATATTGCCTACATCGATTCTCATTTCAAGCCATGGATTGATAAGGCTCGCAAGGCAATTGACAAAGCACTAGCGTCAAATTCCTGACTCAATTATCGACTTTTATTTCGAGCGTAATATGAAAAGCACAAGAGAGCAGCTTGAGGAAATTTGGCCGGTGCCTGAGGGTGTGTATTGGGACTGCGACAACGAAGAGTACTTGCCGCGCGACTACAAGGGCTGCGATGCGTTCTATGATTTAGCCGTCGAATGGGACGCCCGCCTCGACACCTTCACCCGCTGCCAGGAGACGACGGCGGTTTACCTTGGCTTAATTGATGAGCTAGTGCAATCGTTGCAATGGTACGTCGATGAGGATGAGATTAATGAAGGCCAAGAGGGCAATGAGTATTGGGTAACTGGAAAGCACGCCGCAGAAGAACTGATTATCCGCGCTAAGCAGAAGCTGGAGAAGATTAAATGACCCACTCAACCGAATGGGCGAACGTGCAGGGTGGTGAGCAGATGGAGTTGGCGACGGTTATCCGGCATATGCCATCGTCAATCAAGAAGGCAGAGCCTGAGCGTTACGAGAAAGAACTTCGCGATGCTATCAATGCGCTAACTGATAATCTCGATTACGAGTGGACTGGCGACTTTAGAACGGAGATCGAGAACCTTAATGGCGCGCACCTTCGCTATAAGATCCACTGCAAGCGTGACAAGCGAAACGGCAATGAGCTAGCACGCATGCTTAGACAATACGAAGAAAGCCCGTCTAGCGCTTTGTGGAGTGAGATACAGGGCTTGGCGCTGGAGATTATTCATGCTGATCGGTAAGAGGTTTCGGTCATCGTCAGGCTCGCTTAGGCATCTGATGCATATCATCGTTAGACCTGATGGCTCAGACGTAATCGTGTCGAAGGAATGGCAGTCGTACAAAGGCGCATGGACGTATCATGCGGAAACTCGCGACGATGTTGAAAACGGTATTCGATTTTACAAATACTTCAAAAAATAAATATTGCCAAAACCAAAAAAGCCTCCTATCGTGAGGCTTCTTTTTTTAGGGAAATTTGGAGGGTGTATGTTAAGGAGATTGAAATGCTGGTGGAGAGGCCATCACACGTATTATCCATGCTACATGCAGAGAGAATACGTAGGCTCATACGGATCTGCTAACGTTCCAGTGAAAGAATTTCAGTATAAGTGCGAAACATGCAACACGAAAACCGAGTGGACTCGAGTAAGTAAGCAGGAACAATGGGAGTCCGAAAACAATCCTTGCTGGGGTAACGAGCCATGATCACCAAAACAACCCTCCAAAACGCAGCCAGAGCCATCGAGTGCGACCTTTGGACTGATCCGAGTGGCGCGAACTATCTGGCTAAGGATGGGGCTATTCTGAGGCGGTGGGAGCCTGGTACGGATCGCGGTGACTCGTTCTCGCTGATGACGGCACTAAGGCTTGATGTGCTGAATGATCAGAATTCCTGCACGGCTAAGAAATTCGATCATTACAATCAGGTGGTTGTTTGCATGTTCACTGAATACGATGGCAAGCCAGATGAGCGCGCAATGTCGGCCATTCTTCAGTGTGCCGCACACATCGGAGCCGCCCTATGATCCCCTTGACATGGTTCATCTGGTCCTACATATTGCCGCGACCTAAGACGAAAATTAGTTATTGGAGGGGTGTATGAAGTCGCCGGATTGCAGGTGGTGTGGCAGCGATACAGAGGCTGAGTTTGTAGACGTTGGCGTCGGATACGTGCAGGTTACTGGCGCCCATTGCTGGGAATGCCATGCTTACGAGATGGGGCCATATCAGACGGATGGCAGAATCAGCGAAGTAGAAATGGCAACTCTATGGACTGGGCCAGCAGAGGATTGTGCAGATTTCAGCCCATTCAACCCGGATCAGGAGGAAACGCCATGGTGATCGAAGTGAATCGTTATTGGGTTCCGAACAATGTACTTGCGGATCAATCAGGATGGCATCAGGACGATACTTGTGTTGTGCAGGATTGGGAGTATGACAAGCTCAAGGCTGATAATGAATCGCTACGTCAGATGCTTGAGTGCGCGCAAGGCGATTGCCGACAAGCCATGAAGATCATCGAGAAGTTGACGCCGGAAGCTGAGCTTTATCAGCAAATCCAGATTGCTGCGGGCTCGCTTCCTTCAGGCTGGGAGATCGCGCTGCGTGTTGAGAACGGTTATGGCGGTATTGACTTGATCGATCCATATGGAACTGTTGTTGACTTGGATAATGTGGATGAATCGCTAGGTGAGTCTGTTGCTAGCGCTGTTGCCTTTGCCACTGAGCACACTATCAGTTCTCCGGAGAACCATTAATGCCAACGCTGAGCATCCTAGGGCTTACTCTGGAGGCCGATATCCAGTACGCCCACACACACCCAGCAACGGCGCACGCAAACGGCCACAGCGATCTTGAGTGGAATCTTGAATCTGGCACCGACGAAATAGGCGAAACAATTTCAAAAGAATCGCTTGACTTAATCTCGATCCAGTTCCAAAGTGACATCGAACGCGCCATTTGGGCGCAGATAGAGGGATAAGATGATGGCTAAGCCTGAATGGAAAGACGCTCCAGAATGGGCAAACTACTTCGCACAAGATCCTTGTGGTATATGGTTTTGGTTTGAGCTGGAGCCGTTTGCTGATGGAGATTGGGTCGAAGGTTCTTCGCATGGAAAAATCGAAGTCGCCCAGCCTCGCAGCATTGAATGGTATGCAACCTTGGAGCCACGGCCATGAACATCACAGTCAAGCAAGCACGGGAAGCACTTGAATCGGCACAACACGCGTACATTCACGCCGATGTTACCCATCCAACGCAGATCACAGAAGCCAAGAAGACCCTGAATGCGGCTCGGTTTGACTACCACGAAGCATGCGCCGATTTCTGTACTAAACTCGAATTCTCGGTCGATCTCGCCGAGGTTCACGAAAAATTGGTCGCGCAGGGGCTTTGGACATGAGCGAGTTGCAGCCTGGGATGTTGGCGATGATCGTTGGTTCTCGTTACGCTGGCACTCAGATCAATATCGGCAAGATGGTTGAGGTAATATCCATTGAGCCAGATAACCAAGCGTTGGTTAAAGGCGACTCAATCACGGACCAGCACGGCGGCACGGTGGATCAGGCTATTTGCTTGAAGACTCATCTCTTGCCGATTAAGCCACAATGTGACCCGCTCGACGTAACCCATAAGGAAGAACTGCATGCGTGAAGTCATAATGGAAATGCTAAATCGCGGATGGACGTATCCGATCATCAGCCTGAGAACGGGGATCACTGAGAATCGGTTGCGGGATTGCAATCTTGGTGTGAGGGAAGAGCGTCGCCTTCTAGAAATTGCCGAGACCGAAGCGGGTGTTTGCCTTGATGATTTGGAGGATGGGGAATGACGCACGAGCAGATGGTTAAAAACCTAGTAAAGCCAGGATCTGAGATATTGGCTCAGGTTAGCCCTGACATGATGGGGCTTATCCATATGATCCTTGGTGTAGCTGGTGAGACTGGAGAGCTTCTTGACGCAATCAAGAAGGCCGCAATCTACCAAAAACCAATAGACATGGAAAACGTAATAGAAGAGCTTGGCGACATTGAGTTCTATCTTGAGGGTATGCGTCAACAGCTTGGGATCACTCGCGATCAGACGTTAGATGCGAACATTGCAAAACTCTCAAAGCGCTATCACTCTGGATCATATAGCGACACTCAAGCTCAGGAGCGGGCCGACAAATGAAATCCACCGAATTCCTACAGGCAGCAATCGACGTACAGGCTGAGCGGGGCAAGCAGTACGATAAGCCGACTGGCGAGCGGTCGATGGGTGCGACTATAAGCGCGTTCAATTGCATCACTGGCTATACGCTGGAAGAGAGCGATGGCTGGATGCTTCTTGGCCTCCTTAAGCTCGTCAGGCAGTCGCAAAACCCCGAGCAATACCATCATGACTCCGCGCTAGACTTCGTGGCCTATGCGTCGTTGTACGCTGAGTCGGCTAGTGAGCAGTGCGGGCAGATAGAGGCTAAGCAGGAAGAGCCTTCACATATTGTTTCGGAAAATTCAGGCGAGTGGATTGATTGGGGCGGTGGCGACTGCCCCGTGATAGCCGGAACAATTGTCGACATACATGATCGAGACGGCCAGATTCACGAGGCTGTTGAAGCGCTGAATCATTGGTCAAATCAGGATTACCACTGGACATACGAGCCACCGTGTGCCAAGCGCTGCCAAATCATTGCCTACCGCCTAAGCCAAACGAGCACAGCCCAATGACCGAATACAACGAGCAGCGCGTAAAGGACGTAATCGGCGAATTCAAAACTACCGGCGCGATGGCTATGGCGCTAGGTGTCAGCGAAAGGACTATGCGGCGGTGGAAGGCTAAGCTGGCGGTGTCTGGCTATAGCCCTGAGCATGACATGACGCGCCAGGTTCCGGACGGATTCAAGGTCAAGGGGGTTAGCTCCTACTACAACCGCGACGGCGAGTTATCCGGTCAGTGGGTTAAGAGCTCAGCAGATAACGACCGTCGTTACGAAATGATGGTCGAGGCATGCGAGGCGCTGAAGGAGGATCTTCCTGTTCTCGTGCCTCGTGCATACGCCGGCGAATACCTGCCTGACCTGATGGCATGCTACCCAATAGGTGATCCTCATATCGGTGAGTACATCTGGTCTGAAGAATGTGGCAAGAGCTGGGATCTGGGCATCGCCGAGCGCATGCACTGCGGAGCGATGGCTGCACTTGTAGAGGCCGCACCACGCACTGAGAGCTGCACAATCGTTAACCTTGGGGATGCAGCGCATTACGATTCCATGGCGGCTGTGACCCCACGTAGCGGCCACCACTTGGACGCAGACAGCCGTTACGCCAAGATGGTGCGCGTTCTTGTCAAGGTTATCCGACAATGCATTGAGACTGCACTCACAAAGCACAAGACCGTGCATATCATTAACGTACCTGGAAACCATGATGAGACTGGCGCTCTGTGGCTATCGATTGCGCTGGATCACATCTATGCAAACGAGCCTCGTGTAACTGTTGATACCAGCCCAGCGTTGTTCAGCTACTTCGAGTTCGGAAAGAATCTAGTGGGCACGCATCACGGTCACTCGTGCAAAGCTGACAAGCTGGGCCAGGTGATGGCTGCTGATCAACCGCAGGCATGGGGGCGCACTGAACATCGGGCGTGGTGGACTGGTCACGTTCACCACGAGAGCAAGAAGGAGTATCCAGGCTGCACGGTAGAGACGTTCAACACTCTTGCGCCCGGCGATGCCTACGCGACTGCTGGAGGCTGGAGATCGCGGGAGAACATGAAGTGTGTCGTACTCCATCGCGAGTTCGGCGAGGTTGCACGACATACAGTGCATCCGTCCATGCTTCACTAAAATGCATTCCATTTAATGCTTGACCGCGCTAACCACGCGGTCTAACCTACGATCAGAAATTAACGAGTGGAGGTGGTTGTGGTGATTCTTCTAATTATTGCTGTTGTGTTTAATGCGGTAATGGGCGGTGTTAACGCCTCATCCGGAAGCTATGGCATGGCGGCATTTTCGTTCTCTATCGCGGCAATTTGCTTAGTTACACTTGTAAAGGCGATTAACCAATGATCAACGTAATCCCGCGCTGGACAAAAGGAGCACCATCCGCATTCAAGCCCGGCCAATTCCTAGTCTACGAATCCGGCGAGTATGCGCTTGTAGGCAGCAATACGGCTAT
>Ga0163161_10000455_pt1 | contig 33945 bp, 29 predicted proteins | sample S45metaG_FD_129847 | JGI IMG/M metagenome (GOLD analysis project Ga0163161, IMG submission 129847) | Switchgrass rhizosphere microbial communities from Kellogg Biological Station, Michigan, USA - S4-5 metaG | ecosystem: Host-associated > Plants > Roots > Rhizosphere > Soil | place: USA... | reverse complement strand
CATCCTGCGCGGCGTGAGCCGCTCGGTGCTGGCGGGCCAGCGCATCGGCATCCTGGGCGCCAACGGCCAGGGCAAGTCGACGCTGGTGAAGACCATCGCGCGCGAAATGGGCGCGCTGGCCGGCGAAGTCACCGAGGGCAAGGGCCTGAACATCGGCTACTTCGCGCAGCAGGAACTCGACGTGCTGCGCCCGCAGGACAACCCGCTGGAGCACATGGTGCGCATGGCCCGCGAACTGGGCAGCGCGGTGAAGGAAAGCACCGGCGAGCAGGCGCTGCGCGGGTTCCTGGGCAGCTTCAATTTCAGCGGCGACATGGTCAAGCAGCCCGTGGGCACCATGAGCGGCGGCGAAAAAGCCCGCCTCGTGCTCGCGATGATGGTCTGGCAGCGGCCCAACCTCCTGCTGCTGGACGAGCCCACCAACCACCTGGACCTCGCCACCCGCGAGGCGCTGGCCGTGGCGCTCAACGAATTCGAAGGCACGCTGATGCTGGTGAGCCACGACCGTGCGCTGCTGCGTTCGGTGTGCGACGAGTTCTGGCTCGTGGGCCGTGGTGTCGTCGCCGACTTCGATGGTGACCTGGATGACTATCAGCGCTACCTGCTGGACGAAGCCAAGCGCCTGCGCGAGGAAGCCAAGATCGCTGTGCGAGAGGCGGAGAGCGCGGTGGCTGCTGCGGCAGCCGCAGCCGTCGCGGCCAAGCCCAGCGCGCAGGAGCGCCAGCAGCGCAGCGACCAGGCCAAGCCGATCAAGCGCGAAATTGCCCAGATCGATGAACGCCTGGCCGCGGCCGGCGTCGAACGGGCTGCGCTGGAGGCCCGTCTGGGCGAGCCCATTGCACCGGCCGAACTCGCCGAGGCAGGCAAGCGGCTGAAGGCCCTGAACGAAGAAATCGCCAAGCTCGAGGAGCGCTGGCTGGCCCTCTCGGACCAGCTCGAGGCCCTGGCAGCCTGACCCTGAACCAGCCGGCACCCTGCCGGCACCGCTCATCAAGGAGACACGCCGCATGCCGTCCGCGATCGAACTGGCCCATGGTGACGAAAAAATCATCGCGGCCATCCACCGCAGCCGGAAGCTGATCGGCCGCAAGGCCCTGATGGCGGCGGCGGCCAGCGCGATTCCGCTGCCCGGCATCGACTGGGCGGCCGATGCGGCCCTGCTCTCGCGGCTGGTGCCGCAGATCAGCGCCGAATTCGGGCTCTCGGTCACCCAGGTCGAAAAGCTCGCGCCGCACCAGCGCGAGCGCATCCAGAAGGCCGCCACCACCGTGGGCGCGCTGCTGGTCGGCAGGCTCGTGACGCGCGACCTGCTGATCAAGCTCGCCAAACACGCCGGCGTGCGCCTGACGGCCAAGCAGGCCACCAAGTACGTGCCGATCGCGGGGCAGATCGTGTCGGCGGCGCTTGGCTACGCGGCCCTGCGTGCGCTGGGCGAGCAGCACATCAAGGACTGCGTGCGCGTCAGCGCCACACTCGGTCTAGCGCCTCCCGCACAGCACGTGCCCGTTGGCGCTTAGCGCCGTCGAGCAGCACGCTCGCGGCCCAGGCCGCCCCGGACAGCCCGAACGCCGCCAGGCCGGTGACCGCGGGGATGCCTCTCAGAACCCCGTAGAACAGCGCCGCCGCGGACAGCAGCGCCACCAGCGCGCACAGCGCGCCATCGAGCCAGAGGCCCAACGAAACAGGACGGCGCACCACTCAGTCATTGACGCGGGGCCAGTGGAACGAAGCCGGCGCCGGCGACACCGCGGCGGCGGCCTGCACCTTCACCTGGTGTTCGTAGGCGGCCAACAACGCCACGTAGTGGCGCGACATCACGTCGCGCACCCTCCCGAGGCCGATCTTGCTGACCGTGGGTTGTGGGATCCCGGTGCGTTCCTGGATCTGCTTTTGCGTGAGCCCCATGGCTCGCAACGCCTGCACCAACTCGCGTGGCTTCATTGAAATACTCCCTGATTTATATTTCAAATTCTAGTTGTAATATTCATTCAGGCTTAAATCGCCTGCTATGGAGACTATTGCCAAACGTGCAAAGGCGGCACGCGAATACGCCAAACTGACCCAGAAGCAGGCCGAAGTGGTCTCGGGCGTGAAACAGGCAAGCATCTCGAAGATCGAGCGCGGGGCGACGATTCGCACCGGGGGCCTGCTGGCCCTGGCCCGCGCCTACCGGGCCGATCCCAACTGGCTGGACACCGGCGACGGCCCGGCGCCGTGGGATCCCATCCAGATCCGCCAGGCGCAGCACCAGGCCAACGAGCCCGCGGCCATCTACCGGGTGGTGCGCGTACCGCCGGAACTGCCGTACTTCAAGCCCGGGACGCCCGACACGGTGCCGCTCATTTCCTGGTCGCAGGCGGCCAACTGGGACATCGCGGGCAAGCACACGACGGACCGCTGGATTCCCTGCATCGCGCATCACAGCCCCGAGAAGACCTATGCGCTGCGGGTGGAGGGTGACAGCATGGCCGCGGCGAGCGGCGAGCTGAAGAGCTATCCCGAAGGCTCGATCATCTTCGTGGACACCAATCTCAAGACTCCCGCCGATGGCGAGCGGGTCATTGCCCTGGTCACGGAGGGCGGCAAGCTCACCTTCAAGGAATTCAAGGAGCAGGACGGTCCGCGATGGCTGCTGCCGCTCAACCCGAAGCACGAGCCGATCCGCACCGCGTTCGTCGTGCTGGGCACGGTCATCGGCAAGTGGGAAGACGAGGATTGATTGCGGACTGAGTTAGCGCGGAATGAGGACCGGGCGAGATTTCGAACAGGTCAGGTGGCTTTCAGTTTCGCAACGCATAGTTGGGTCTCTCCCGTGGCCTGCATCCTCTCTGATCCTCCCTCCTCCAGCAGGTCACCTTCCAGCCCGCCTTCGTGCGGGCTGTTTTTTTAGCACTGTTGCTCGCCCCCAGGCTGCGCGCACTTCGTGTCGCTTCTCCTTCCCCCTACCGGGGGCAACATCTGCGGCCCGGCAAAGCCGGTTCCGCGATGTTCGCTGGAAGAAGACGGGAACCGGGAGACCGGGGAGTTACTTGGGCAAAAGCACCTTGTCGACCACATGGATCACGCCGTTCGACTGGTAGACGTTCGGGATCGTGACGGTGGCGGTGCCGCCCTTCTCGTCGGTGAGGGTGATCTTGCCGCCCTTGCTCTTGGCGATGAGCGTGCCGCCGGCGACGGTCTTCAGCTCGGCGGAGCCTTTGCCGGCCTTGATCTCTTTCTTCAGCTCGGCCGCATCGAGCTTGCCCGACACCACGTGGTAGGTCAGCACGCCCGTGAGCGCATCCTTGCTCTCGGGCTTGAGCAGCGTGTCGACGGTGCCCGCCGGCAGCTTCGCGAAAGCCGCGTTGGTCGGCGCGAACACGGTGAACGGACCGGGGCCTTTGAGCGTGTCGACGAGGCCCGCCGCCTTGACGGCCGCCACCAGCGTGGTGTGGTCCTTGGAATTGACTGCGTTGTCGATGATGTCCTTGGTGGGCAGCATCGGCGCGCCGCCGACCATGACGCTGGCCGCCATCGCCGAATAGGCTCCGGCGGAAAGCGCGATGGCGAGGGTGACGGCGGCGAGGCGAGGAAGTTTGCTCTGCATGAAGGTGCTCCTGTTGTGTGACGAGCACGCCGCGAAATGCGCGACGGCTGTCTTCAATACGGGGCGTTGCCTGCAGCAGATTCGTTCATCGACGAAAAAAGAAAACGGCGCCTGGGAGCGCCGCAGTCATCTTCAGAATCGGAACGAGCCCAGCGTTCGCAAGTACGCGCGCAACTCGGAGCGTGGCGTCTTCTTCGCATAGGCCAGCGCCAGGATCAGACCCACGCCCGTCGCGGCCGCGCCAGCGAGCACCACCGGGCTCAAGAGGAAGCGCCCGATGCGCGAGCGCTGCCGTTCGCCGCCCTCCCCCTCGCCAGAAGCCGCCCGCTCCAGCGGGGTGACCGCGCGCAGTGCGCTCGGATTTTCTTCGCTTTCGAGAATGCCTTGGGAAATCTCCAGCGGCGTCAGTTCTTCTGCGATCGGGCCCGAAAGCCGGGTGTCGTTGGCGCTCATGCGAAAGCCTTTCCTTGTAGGTTGATCTCACCGCCGAGCTTGGCCCGCGAACCCGCCGGCCCTGCTCAGCGGGTGGCGGACATTCGCGTAGGCCGAAGGCGCACGAGCAACCGACCCGTGACGCTCAGGGCTGAAGGAAGTACAGGTCCGCGAAGCTCCCGCGGATGTGCTCGCCCGTCGGCGCGTAGTCGCGCACCCTCTTCGCCACCACCGTGATCGCCGGATTGGCGCCCAGCTCGATCGACGGAATGTCGCGATGCACGATCTGCTGGAAGTCGATGAAGAACTGGCGCCGCTTGCCCTCGTCCACCTCGACCGCCGCGGCTTCCAGCAGCCGGTCGACTTCCGGGTTCACGTAGTGCGCAGCGTTGGGAAACGGCAGCCCGACCGTGAAGTTCTTCGACCAGAACACCCGCTGCACGCCCACGGTCGGGTCGAACAGGTTCGTGAGGCTTTCCAGCGTGATGTCGAACGCCCGCTCGGTGTAGGCCTTGTTCACGTAGGTCGCGAAGTCGTAGCTCTCCACCACCGCATCGATGCCGATGCGCCCGAGCGACTGGCGGCACGAAGTCCGCCGCGCGCCGCTCCTGGAAGGGGTTGTAGAGCACGCGCAGCTTCAGCCTTGTTCCGCTCGCACCGCGCTTGAAGCCGGCCGCGTCCAGCGCCGCCTCGGCCGCCTTCAACCCGAGCGACCTGCACAAGCGGCTGGCCGACTACGTGAAGCAGGCGCTGGGCCGCATCGGCATCAAGGTGGAGATTCGCGCCACCGATTTCTCGCAGTACGTCAAGCGCATCTACACCGAACAGAGCTACGACCTGGCCATCAACGGCACGAGCAACCTCTTCGACCCGACGGTGGGTTCGCAGCGCCTGTACTGGTCGAAGAACATCCGCCAGGGCGTGCCCTTCTCGAACGGCACCTTCTACGACAACCCGGTGGTCGACAAGCTGCTGGAAGACGCGGCCGTGGAGATCGACCCGGCCAAGCGGGTGGCGCTCTTCAAGGAGTTCCAGCGCATCGTCGGCATCGAGGTGCCGGACCTGAACCTGCTCTCGCCCACCTACTTCACCATCTACAACCGCCGGGTGCACGACCATTCGCTGACGGGCGATGGCGTGGAGGCGAATTTCGCGGACGTCTATATTCGCTGACTCTCTCTTCTCTTTCTCGAATCCCGATGCCGTTGAATGCCAAGGAGCTCAAGCAGCTCGCGCAAGCCGCCGAACAATCGCCCCTGCCGGTCTGTGGCAGTTGGCCGCACCGGGCCGCCGCCTGGGAAAGCTTCACCGAAGACCGCTGGCCCGCCGAGCTGATGCAGCGCGTGGGCACGCTGCGCGCCGACGAGTTCGCCGAGCCCGGCTTCGAGGAATTCCACCCCGCTGGCACGCGCTACGACTCGCCCGACGCGCCAATTTCGGCGACGCACTTTCCGTTCAACCGCTGCGAGCTGTTCCGCTGCGCGGCTTGCGCGCGGCTGGTGCTGCGCTATACCGAGTTCGGCGGTTACTACGTCGATCACCGGGCGCGGCGGGTGGAGGCCGCGCTGGTGAGCGTCTGAGGAAGCAGCTACGCAGCAAGCGCCTCGGGGTCCGAGAAGAAGCTGTGTTCGATCTGGCGGATCGACTCGCAGTCGGCGAGCAGCCGGTCGAACTTCGCATCGAACAGGCCGACCATACCGAGCGCCGTGAGCAGGTCCGTGGTCACGTTCAGGCGGTCGCCCGTTTTCACCCAGCGCTTCACGCTGACGCAGGACGGCAGTTGTTCGATCGAATCCCACACGAAGTCGCGGCTCAGCACGCCAGCCTTGGGCGACACCAGCAGGATGTGGCCGCAGAAGCCTTCGAAGCGCGGCTGGTCGGCGAGCGTCTGCTTGAAACGCGTCGGGTTGACGAAGGCCTCGACGGTGACCGAGACCTGGTTCTCGCCCGAGACGGCCGTGGTCAGGCGTGGGTCCAGGCTGCCGTGCAGGCGCGAATTGAGCTCGACGATGGTCGGGCCCTCGGCCGTCACGATCAGCTCCAGATGCGAAGGACCGTAGTGCAGGCCCACGGCGTCGAGCACCTCTGCGGCATAGGCGATCACCTCGGCAAAGCGCGGCTCGGTGTGGTCGACCACGAGCATCTTCTCCAGTCTCGGAGAGTGGCTGCGGTCGCGCTCGACGGTCCAGAGGCTCACGATCTTGTGCTGCCCCTCGAATGACACCGCATCGACGATGTATTCCTGCCCTTCGCTGTACGACTGCACCAGGATCTCGTCCTGCACCTCGTCGTACCAGGACTTGATCGCCTGCACGTTGCGGGCGGCCTCCTCCACCTGCGCGAGCGTGCGGCAGATCTTCACGCCCTTCACGCCCGCGCTGCGCGTGGGCTTGATGACCACGGGCAGTCGCGCATGCGCCCTCGCCCACGCGACGATCTCGTCGGACGAGCGCGACTGGAACTGCTGGGGCGTGCGCACGCCGGCGCGCTGCAGCGTCTGGATCTGCTCGAACTTGTCGCGGCGCGCGGCCGTGAGTTTCACCGGGTTGCGAAACGGCGCCTGCAACGCATCGGCCAGCAGGGACGCCAGCTCGACGCCGCTGTCGACACCCGGCAGCACCACGCTGATGCCCAGGTCGCGCAGGGCGTCAGCGGTCTCTTGCACGTCGCCGCGGTGCACGACGCTGCGAACGTAGTCCGCGGCGTTGATCTGGGGACGCAGGCGATCCGGGAACGATTCACTGCTCAGCACATGCACGCACTTCACGCCGTAGGCGCGAAACGCGGGCGCGAGGTGCGCGCTGGTCGAGATGCCGTCGACGATGGCAACGGTGTCAAGCAATTGCTTCTTCATGGCGTTTTTCCGCGGGGGGTTCGGTAGGTTCGGTGGGTTGGAAGGTGCGGCGCACGTAGAGGTACGCACGCCGCTCGCGGTCGGCCGCGCGCTGCGGGCCGTAGCTGATATGGAGGTCGCCGTTCTTCAGCTCGCCCGGCTTGGAGAAATCCCAAGGCAGCGGATCGCTGTCGAGCAGGAATTCGACCCGCGCGTAGGCACTGGGCGCGAAGAGCTCGGGCACGACGACCGGGCGGCCCTGCAGCTTGTCGAGCAGGCGCTCGACCATGCGGAAGCCGTAGCCGTCGCGCACGATGTCGCAGATGAAGCTGCCGGCGATGCGGGGGTTGAGCTCGATGACATAGGGAACGCCCTCGCGGACGATGCAGTCCAGGTGCACCGGGCCCCAGGTCAGACCGGCGCGCTCGACGGCCTGCGTGCCGCTGTCAATCAGGCGCCTGAGTGCGCGGTCGTCCAGGTCGAGCTCGGAGGTGTAGCCGCGCTCCAGGAACCCCTCGCCGTGGCGCTTGAACTTGCGCATGGCGCCGACATAGCGGCCATCGAAATACTCGACGCAGTACTCGGCGCCCTCGAGGTACTCCTCGACGATCACGCAGTCGGTGAGGCCGGTGCGCAGGTTCGCGCGCAGTTCGCCGGCCAGCGCTTCGAGGTGCTCGCTTGCCTGATCGAAGTCGCGGCAGAGCTTCACGCCGTGGCTTGCCGAGCCTTCGGACGGTTTGATCACCACCGGGAAGCGCACCAGCGGCAGCTTGCCCCACAGCGCCGTCAGATCGGTCAACGCACCGACGACGAAGCGCGAGGTCGGCAAATCTTGCGTGGCCAGCATCGACTTTTGCCAGGCCTTGGAAACGCAGCGCGCCACGCTCGCCGCGTCCGGTCCGGGCAGCCCCAGGGTGTCAGTCACCTGCGCAGCGAGGCGTGCATAGACGTCGTTGGCGGTCGTGACCCGCAGCCGCCGCTCGGAGTCGGGGTAGTGGCGCCGCAGCCATGCCACGACGGCTTCGGCCTCCGTTGGCAGGTTGACGAGCTCGACCTCTGGCGCGAACACGCCCTCGAGCGAATCGTTCGGGCCGCTGATCACGGTCACGTCCAGTTGGCGGTCGAGCGCGGCGCGCACGAGCGCGAGGCTGGTGCCGGTCGAGCGCGCGCCGATCACGATGAGTCGTGTCATTGAAGAAATCCCTCGGAGAAAGAAAAGCTCACAGGCACAGCACCGCGAGCAGCACGCCCGCGAGCCGGAACGCCGTCGACAGGTCGAACGAGAACGAAGCCCCTGCCGCCAGTTCCGCCGGCAACCCCGCCACCAGCGCGCCGAACAGCGCGATGCCGATAGCACTGCCGACCTGGCGCGCCGCGCCGAGGATGGCCGAGGCAGTCGCCGAGCGCTCAGGCTCCACGCTTGCGAGCGTGCGGGAGATCAGCGCCGGCGTGGCGACGCCCGCGCCAATGGCCATCAGCAAGAGGCTCGGGAGGATGCGCAGGTACGGCGTGGTCTCGTCGATGCCGTGCAGCAATGCCGAACTCAGGGCCAGCAGCAGGAAGCCCGCGATCACCGGCACCCGGGGCGAATAACGTTTGGCCAATCGACCGCTCGCGAGGTTCGCCACCATGATCACCACGAACGGCAACAAGGCAAAGCCGGTCTGGGTCGGCGTGTAGCCCTTGGCGTTCTGGAAGTAGAGGCTCAGCACGAAGATCATTCCGTAGAAGGTGACGTTCATGACCACGCCCAGCACCACCGAAGCCGAGAAGGCCTTGTTGCGGAACAGCCCGAGCGGAATCATTGGCGCCGCCACGCGCGATTCGGTGAACACGAATGCGGCGATGACCACGGCCGCAATGGCAAAGCCCGCCAGCACGGACCCCGTGGTCCAGCCCAGCACGCCGGCCTCGATCACCGAATGCGTGAGAAAGAAGAGCGCGAAGATGGCCAGCACCTGCCCGGCGATGTCCACCCGCTTGGCGGCCACGCGCACGGTCTCGGCAACGTAGCGGCGGGTGGCCCAGAGGCCAACGGCGCAGATCGGCAGGTTGACGAAGAAGATCGAGCGCCACCCGAGGCCGCTCGTGAGCACACCGCCGACCACCGGGCCCGCGGCGCTCACCACGCCGCCGATGGCGCTCCACCAGCCGATGGCGTGAGTGCGCGCCGTCGCATCGCCGGCGCAGGCGTGCGAGAGCAGTGAGAGCGATGTGGGCAGGATCAGCGCAGCACCGATGCCCTGCGCGGCGCGCGCCGCGATCAGCACGCCGATGGACGGTGCGACCGCGCAGGCCAGTGAGGCCAACCCGAACAGCACCAGGCCGAGGCTGAAGACGCGGCGGCTTCCGAAGCGGTCGGCGAAGGAGCCGGCCGTGAGCAGCAACGCCGCGAAGGCCAGCGTGTAGGCATCGACGATCCACTGCAGGCCGGTCACACCGGCGCCGAGGTCCTTGCCGATCTGCGGCATCGCGACGTTGACGATGGTCACGTCCAGCTGCACCACGATGAAGCCGAAGCTTGTGGCGGCCAGGGTCCAGCCGATGCCGGTGCTGCGCCGCGGCGCAGGCCCGAGTTCGGCCAGTGTGGTGCTGCCGGCCGTGCTCATTCGCTCAACGCGGGCTGACGGGCCTCTTCACCGCGTGCACGCACCGGCTCGCTCGCGCGCGGCAGCAGGAATGGATCGAACACCCGCTCGTGGCGCTTGCCGAACGAACGGAAATTCCAGAGGTTGGTCGTGACCATGATGCGCTGCACCCAGCGGTGGGCGCGCTCGTTGGCGTCGAAGGTGGGCACGAAGCTGTCGCGCGAATGCAGTGCGAAGCGGTTGTTGATGAAGACCAGCCGGCCGGGCTTGATGTCGATGCCCTGCGAGACCGCCCTCACCTCGCGGTGGAAGTTCTCGAGAGCCGCCTTGGCGCGCTGGTTCACCGGCAGCACCATATCGGGATAGAACGCGACCGTGACCCGCGGCAGTTCCAGCGGACCCGAGAGCACGGGGCTCAGGTCGGTGTTGTCGCGCGGCGTGGGCGTGGCGCCGCGCCAGCGGTACGGCACGCGGATGATGAAGTGGCGGCCATAGAGCGCCTCCAGGTCCTCGTCGCTCAGGCGCGCCAGCGCAAGCCGCGCATCGGCCACGCGCGTGAGCGGCCCCTTGCCCTCGCCTTCGGGCGCACCGCGCAGGCCGAGCAGGAGCAAGGCGAGCGGCGAGGTGTCGCCCTCGGGCATGAAGGCCTGGGCGGCGTTCTCGATGTGGAAGTCCAGTTCCACCTCGGAGCCCAGGCCCGTGTACTCGTGGCGGGTGTGCTTGTGCGGCGTGAGGTTGTTGACCAGCTCCAGCCCTTCGTGCGAGATCGAATACGGCTCGCCGATTGCCGCGCCGAGCGCCGCCAACAGGTTTTCGCTGAGCACGCCGTCCTTGAACTCGCGGCCGGTTTCGCCGAACTGCGGGCTGCCGCTCACGCCGGTGTCGATCGGCAGGTTGTCGACCACCAGGTAGGCGTAAGCGGCGCTGTTGGACGACTTGATGACCTCCAGCAGCCGCACGAGCCGCTCCGGAAACCCGGAATAGACGCGCCGGCGAAGCTCGCCGATGTACGCCGAGCTCCCCGCCGGGTCGTAGTCGAGGCCTGCGAGCACCTGACGGATCTGCTCGGCCTCGCTGGCGGTGATGCTCACTTCGGCGCTCGAACCATGGTCTGACATGAAAACTCCTTATGTGGGACTAGAGGCACTACAGGCGCGCGGCATTGCATGCGCGTCGCCGTGGGCAGCGGCGGGTGGTGTGTTGACGCTGGACACGAGGCTATGGGCGTTTTTTTATCTCAAAAACGAATCTATTTAAGATTCGTTATCTGGTAATCAGATTTATAACTTTCCACCTCCTCTCTCGAAAGACCACCCATGGACCGTGTATTGCTCGAAACCTTCAAGGCGGTGGTAGACGAAGGCGGCGCGCAGAAAGCGGCCAACGTGCTGGGCTGTGCGCAGTCCAACGTGACGACGCGGCTCAAGCAGTTGGAACAGCGCCTGGGCGTGCCGCTGTTCAATCGGCAGGGCAAGCGGCTGCAGTTGAGCGAAGCCGGTGAGCGTTACCTGCCCTATGCAGCGCGCATCCTCGAACTGATCGACGAGGCCGCTGCAAACGCGCGAGCCGAGCTACCAGCGGTGCAGCGCCTGCGCCTGGGCACCATGGAGAGCACGGCTGCCATGCACCTGCCCTACGCGCTGGGAAGCCTGCGCCAGGCCTTTCCCGCGCTGGAACTGCAACTGGAGGTGGAAGCCGAGCCGGCCCTGTCGCAGATGCTGCTGCAGCATCGCCTGGACCTCGCCGTGACCGCGCGCGTCAACGAGCGCGCAGGCCTTGTCTACGAAGCCGGTTTCGACGAGCCGCTCGTGGTGGTCGCGCAGGAGGATCCGGCGGAGTTGCTGGCGCAGGCACCTGTCTACGCGCCGACGCTGCTCGCCTTCCGCGAAGGCTGCCCTTACCGCGCGATGGCGATGCGCTGGCTCGAATCGCGCCGCATCGCCTGCGCCCGCGTGCTGTCCTTCAGCACCTACGGCGCGGTGCTGGGCTGTGCCGCCGCCGGCATGGGCATCGCGGTGGTGCCGCGCAGGCTGGTGGAGCACCAGGCGCAGTCTTACCAGTTGCAGGTCTATCGCCCGCGCGACCTGGTGCCGGCCACGAGCTATTTCGTGTTTCGCGAGGACTGGCAGCCGGGGGTGGAGGCCCGTTCGCTGATGCAGGAGCTGCGGCGCTCTGCGCGGCAGCCGATGGCGCCGCTTTGATTCATCGAACTGCGTGGGAGCCGGTCAACTCGACAGACTGCCACGCGCACATCTTCGATCCGGCGCGTTTTCCGTATTCCCCAGCGCGCCTCTATACGCCACCGCCCGCCACGGCTTCCAGCCTGATGCAGATGCACGCATCGCTTGGTGTGCATCGGGTCGTGCTCATTCAGCCCAGCGTGTACGGCACGAACAACGCCTGCCTGCTCGACGCACTGAAGCAATGGGGTGAGCGAGCGCGCGGCGTCGCGGTGCTCGATGAGACGTTCGGCCGGGCGCAGCTTGGCGACATGCATGGCGCAGGGATTCGCGGCGTGCGCGTCAATCTGGAAGTGTCCAGGCACTCTGACGCGACTGCCGCATTGCAGCAACTTCAGATGACGCTCGATACATTGGACGGGGTGCGCTGAAGCAGTTCATCCACTGGACCAGCGCGCAGGGGCTGAGCAGGCAGCGCAGCGGGCGAGGCCCGCTGCCAACATGGCCTTCGCTCAGCCCACACCACAAGCTCCGGCCGTGGCCGCACCTACGAGCAGGTGTAGCTCCCCGCCGAACCGGTGTCGCCACTGGTGTAGGTGATTTTCTTCGGGTACACGCAGATCGGACGGGTTTTCGCAGCGACACCGCCCAGGGTCTGCAGGGTCAGCGCATCCGGAGCGGTGCCTTTTTCCACCCACGCCGTCAACGCGTCGTAGAACTGGGTCGGCGTGAAGTACGGAACTTCCGCTGCCGGGTTGGACGTTCCGTTCGGATTGCCATGGCCGGCACCCGGCACCAGATAGAGCCGATAGAAGCCCTGGACATCGCTCAGCCCGCCGATCTTGGCGGCCACCCTGTTGTAGTAGTTGACCGTCCCCTGCGCCATGATGAGTTCGTCGGCCAAACCATGCCAGGTCAGCATCTTGCCGCCGCGATTCTTGAATGCGGAGAGGTCCGGGTTGTCCGTGTTGATGTTCCCGAACTGCGGCTGCAGCGTCACGCCGCGGTCGTACGCATTGCTCAACTGCGCGTAGCTCAGCTGCTTCCAAAGCGATTGGCCGTTGCCGGTCGCATTCACGAACGAAGGGTCGCCGATGGTCGAGTTCTGCAACTCGAGCGCCACCTGATCGGACGCGATGGGGAATGCACCGTTGGGGCTGGCCAGGCCGTTCAAGCCGAAGCCAGCGAACATGGCGCCGTACAGCGAAGTTCCGCGGCTCTGTCCGAACCAGCGCTGGTTTGCGGAGCCAGGCAGCGTGGAGGACGATGCGGCGGACCAGCCGTTGTCGGTCGCCGGCGACGGTGCCGAGCCATCGGCGGTCATGCCGTACCAGACCTTGTTGATGGCCGTGGCCTGGGCCTTCGTGACGCACGCGCTCGTTGCGTTCGTTCCGCCGTCGGATGTGCAGAGAACCGTGAGATCTGTCGTCGGGTCGTACGTACAGGACGCGGGGTCCAGCACATACCCCAGGTGCTGGCCGCCCACCACATCGCACGCGGCAACAGCAGCGTTGGAAACCAGATCCTGCTGGGCCTGCGTCGGTGCAACGCCACCCAGGTCGCGCTGGAAGACGATCTGCGGATACAGCTCCGCCGTGATGAACCTCGTCCAGTTGATGGCGGGATAGTTGGCGATGATGCCGTCGAAGTCGGTGGGGTTGTTCTGCGCCAGGTTCAGCCCTTGGCGTCCACCCGTCGAGCCCCCATCCCAATAGGCGTACTTGGCCGGCGTTCCGTAGTAGGCCGCTGCCAGCGCTTTCGTCTTGACGGCCTGTTCATGAATGCCTCGGCTGGCGAAGTCGGTCCACAACGTCTTGTTGATGGTGCCATCCGGGTTCATTGCAAACGACCCGCCCGCGAGCGAGGCATGGCCGGTATCCGTGGTTGACGAGACGGCGCCTTCCTTGCCGGCCACGTCGGCCGCGTCGCTGCTCGCAATCGCCGTTGCGCTTCCGGCGGCGCCTCCTTGCCAGCCGCCGCCTCCCAACGCATGGACGCGCGAGTTCCAGGCTGCTTTCGACGGCAGCCAGATCTCGATGCCGATGCCGGGCGACGTCGAAGCGGCGCCTTCGGGTCCGGGGTTTCCGGGCCCCACATTGAGCTTGACCATGCAGACGTCACTGGCAGCCACCGGCGTTGCCGCCGTCGCCGCGCCACTCAAGACGAGGGCGTCCCCCTTCTTGAAAGACTTGACCGCAACAACGCTCGTGCTGGCGTCAGGCTTGAAGTTGGCCTTGAGCGTGTCATCGCATGTCAGCGGCGCAGGGCCTGACGGGGGCGGCACCGTGGCGACCGGGGGATTGCCGAATCCGATGAAAGGCAGTGTGTTGTTGTTGCCGCCGCCACCGCACCCACTGGCGAGAACGGCTGCGACGATCGCGGAAACTGCCAAAGGCTGATGAGTTTTCATGTGTCTCCTTCAAGTTAGATCAGCTGCAAGAAAGTGCAATTTTTCACCCACCCTCGAATGCAACATGAACTATTAGGCATCTTCCACAAGTCTCACCCGTACGGGTTATCCCGCCGCTAGGGAATACGCCGTGCAGTGACTGTGAGTGAAGCGGCTCGTCAAGCAGCCCGGATGCGGCCTTTTTTTCCATCTTCTCTCGGAAATATAGTGCATATCCCTATCGGCACTGCCATCGCGCTGGAGGGCACGAAGATAGGCCCTCCACTCTCGACGGTGGGGGCGTCGTCTTTATTGCGCTGAATGCATCAATAGGACCAAACATTGCAATTCCACTAACGTAGCCTGCGTCGCAGACTCGCTCCCCAGAACTGCTGCCGTTTGGTGCAGCCGCAAAGGAGACACCAGTGGATGCACAGAGAGACCAGTTGCAATCGTGGATCGGACGCAGCGAGACGATCGAAGACACCGTCAACCCCACGCCCGTCGTCGCACTGACGGCGACCCTGGACCATCCGGCGACGCCGGTCATCGCTGGCACCGCGCTCCCGCCACTTTGGCATTGGCTCTACTTCCTGCCGATGCACCGGCAGAGCGACATCGGTGCCGACGGCCATGCCAGGCGTGGCGGCTTCCTTCCGCCGGTTCCCCTGCCCCGGCGCATGTGGGCCGGCAGCCAGTTCGAGTTCCGCTCCCCGATCCGCGTGGGCGACCGTGTCGCGCGGACCTCGACCATCGACGAAGTCACGACGAAGGAAGGCCGCAGCGGCAAGCTCGTGTTCGTGAAGGTGCGCCATGAAGTGCGCTGCAACGAAGCCGCGGAGCCGGCATTGGTCGAGTTCCACGACATCGTCTACCGCGAAGCGCAGGGCCCGAACGACATCGCGCCCCCGCCCCAGGCCGCACCGGCCGAGGCCGCCTGGCGCCGCCAAATCGTGCCGGACGACGTGCTGCTCTTCAGGTATTCGGCGCTCACCTTCAACGGCCACCGCATCCACTACGACCGCCAGTACGTGACGCAGGTGGAAGGCTATCCAGGCCTGATCGTGCACGGTCCTCTGATCGCGACATTTCTGATGGACCTCCTGCGCCGCCAGATGCCCGAAGCCGACGTGGCGAGCTTTCGCTTCAAGGCCGTCCGCCCGACCTTCGACCTGAACGCGTTTCACGTCAGCGGCCAGCCGGCGGCCGATGGCAAATCGGTTCGCCTCTGGGCCTCGGACCACGAGGGCTGGCTGACGATGGACGCCACCGCGGTCCTGCGCTGATTCATTCCGCCACAACAAGAGAGACCCACTCATGCAGCCACTCAAGGGCATCACCGTCGTCACGCTGGAGCACGCGATCGCCGCGCCCTTCGCCACCCGCCAGCTGGCCGACCTCGGCGCCCGCGTCATCAAGATCGAGCGCCCCAGTTCGGGCGACTTCGCCCGCGGCTACGACGAACGCGTTCGCGGCCTGGCATCGCACTTCGTGTGGACCAACCGTTCCAAGGAAAGCCTCACGCTCGACGTGAAACATCCCGAAGCAGCCCGGGTGCTCGAGCGACTGGTCATGGACAAGGCCGACGTCGTCGTGCAGAACCTCGCACCCGGCGCCGCAACCCGCCTCGGACTGGGCTACGAGAAGCTCTCCGGCGCCAAGCCGGGTCTGATCGTTTGCGATATTTCCGGCTACGGCGACGACCCGCACAATCCCGGCCCGTACCGAGACAAGAAGGCCTACGACCTGTTGATCCAGAGCGAGGCCGGCTTCGTTTCCGTGACAGGTACGCCTGAAGAGCCCTGCAAGGCCGGCCCTTCGATCGCGGACATCGCGGCGGGGATGTACGCCTACAGCAACATCCTCGCGGCGCTGTTGCAGCGCGGCCAGACGGGCAAGGGCCAGCGCATCGACATCTCGATGCTGGAGTCTTTGGCCGAATGGACCAGCTACCCGCTCTACTACGCCTTCGAAGGCGCCGCGCCGCCGCCGCGCACCGGTGCCAGCCACGCGACGATCTACCCGTACGGACCGTTCCCGGCCGGCGACGGCACCACCGTGATGCTGGGCCTGCAGAACGAGCGTGAATGGGTCAGCTTTTGCGTCAATGTGCTGCAGCAACCCGGCCTCGCAACGGATCCGCGGTTCACCGCCAACTTCAAGCGCGTGGCCGAGCGCGTCGCGCTGCGCCAGATCATCGTGGACGCCTTCGCGCCGCTGACCGGCAGGCAGGTGGTCGAGCGACTCGAGCTTGCGCAGATCGCCAACGCCCAGGTCAACACCATGAAGGAAGTCTGGGCGCATCCGCAACTCGAGGCACGCGGGCGCTGGACCGAGGTGGGGACGGCCATGGGGCCGGTGCCGGCCATGCTGCCGCCCGGCACCTGGGACACCGGCCCGCGCATGGACCCGGTGCCCGCACTCGGCGAACACACGGACGCGATCCTGGCCGAGCTTGGCTATAGCGCGGCCGAGATCGCCGGGCTGCATGCATCCAACGCCGTCTGAGGTCGCCGCCATGTCCGCCGAATCGCTGCCTCCCGCCCGCACCTACCTCTTCGTACCCGGCACGCGCCCGGAACGCTTCGACAAGGCGCTGGCCAGCGGTGCCGACAGGGTCGTGCTCGACCTGGAGGACGCCGTGGCCGCCGATGACAAGGCCTCTGCACGCAGCGCCATCGCGACATGGCTGCGGGCTGCCGCGCCCGCGGACCGGTCGCGCATCGTGGTGCGCATCAATGACGCGGGCTCGCCCTGGTTTGCCGCCGACCTTGCGGCGTTGGGTGATGCGCCTGTGGCCAGCGTGCTCCTGCCCAAGGCCGAGTCGGCCGCGCAGATTGCAGAGGCCCGGGCCGCGTTACCGCATGTCGGCATCCTCGCGCTCATCGAAAGCGCGCGCGGTGTGTCCGAAGTGGACGGCATCGCGGCGGGAGGTGCGCAGCGCCTGGTGTTCGGCACGCTCGATTTCGCGCTCGACCTCGACATGGACATCTCGGCGGACGCCTCGGGCCTTGCCTACGCCGCCAGCCGCATCGCCATCGCTTCGCGCCTGGCCGGCCTGCCGCCACCGGTGGCAGGCGTCACGCCGCAACTGGAAGACGAGGCACGCCTCCTTTCGGACCTGGCCGAGGCGCGACGCTTTGGCTTCGGCGCCAAGCTGTGCATTCATCCACGCCAGGTCCAGCCGATCCACGCGGCGCTGCGTCCGGACGCGCAGGCACTGGACTGGGCCCGGCGCGTCCTGGCTGCCGATGCCGCATCGCCGGGCGCCGCACGGCTGGACGGCCGCATGGTCGACCGGCCCGTCGTGCTGCAGGCGCAACGCACGCTGGCCCTTGCCCGCAACTGACTTCATCCACTCTCACACCGCAGAAAGAAACAAGCACCATGGCCTCCACCATCATCGACTCGCGCATCTTCGGCGACATGTTCAGCGATGCGCGCATGCGCGACGTCTGGTCCGACGAGAACCGCACCGCCAAGTACCTGGACATCGAGCGCGCCCTCGCGAAGGTGCAGGGCGAGCTCGGCATCATTCCGAAGGAAGCGGCGGACGAGATCGTGCGGAACTGCAACCTGTCGCAGATCGATTGGGCCAAGCTCAAGGCCAAGACCGAGCAGATCGGCTATCCCATCATTGCCGTGGTCAACCAGATCAACGCGAACTGCCGGGACAAGCTCGGCGAGTACTGCCACTGGGGCGCCACCACGCAGGACATCACCGACACGGCTGCCGTGCTGCAGATGCGCGAAGGCCTCCTGCTGGTCGAGCAAGACTTGGACGACATCGGGGATGCGCTGGCGGCCCTCGCGAAGAAGTACCGCGACACGCCGGTCATCGGCCGCTCCAACCTGCAGCAGGCCACACCGATCACCTTCGGCTACAAGATGGCGAGCATCCTGGCGGGCATCGATCGCCACCGCGAGCGCCTGCAGCAACTCAAGCCGCGCGTTCTCATGGGCGAGTTCGGCGGCGCGTCCGGCACCCTGTCTTCGCTGGAGAAAGGTGCGATGGAAACCCAGGCCGGGCTGATGAAGGAGCTCGGCCTGGCGCAGCCGCTGATCTCGTGGCACACGGTGCGCGACACCATCGCGGAAGTCGGGGCCTTTCTCGGCCTTGTGGGCGGCTCGCTCGGCAAGATCGCGATGGATGTCAAGCTCATGATGCAGACCGAAGTGGCGGAGGTCTTCGAGCCGTTCGCGCCGGGCCGCGGCTCGTCGTCGACCATGCCGCAGAAGCGCAACCCGATCTCCTGCCTCTACATCCACGCCAACATCTCGGTCGCGCGCCAGCATGCGGCCGCGCTGATGGATGCCATGGTGGCCGACCACGAGCGCTCGACCGGCCCGTGGGAGATCGAGTGGGTCTCGCTGCCGGAAATCTTTTGCCTGATGTCGGGCGCGCTCAAACAGACCAAGTTCATCCTGAAAGGGCTGGAGGTCGACGCGACCCGCATGCGCGCCAACATCGACATCACGAACGGCCTCGTGATGTCGGAGGCCGTGATGATGGGGCTGGGGCCTTACATCGGTCGCGAATACGCACACGACCTGGTCTATGACCTTTGCCGCCAGGCACTGGCCGAGAACCGGCCGCTGGTCGACATCCTGGCCGCCCATCCGGAGATCAACAAGCACGTCACGCGGGCCCAGCTCGATGCGATGTGCGACCCGGCCAACAACCTCGGCCAAGCCGGCGTCATGGTCGACCGCGTGCTCGGCGCGCGCCGCTGAGCCAACCAACGCTTCCGACCGAACCGGCGCAGACCGGTACGCATTTGTGCGCCCCCCATACCGGAGACAACGTCGTGAACATCCGCAAACTCCTGAAGCTGCTCTATGTACAGGTCCTGATCGGCCTCGTCCTCGGCATTGCCGTGGGGCACTACTGGCCCGACTTCGGTGCCGCCCTCAAACCGCTTGGCGACGGCTTCGTCAAGCTGGTCAAGATGATGATCGCGCCGGTGGTGTTCTGCACCATCGTGAGCGGCATCACTTCGCTTGGCGACTCCAAGGAGATCGGCAAGACGCTGCTCAAGGCGATGAGCCTCTTCTACGCGCTGACGATTCTCGCGCTCATCACAGGCCTGGTCACCGTCCTGCTGATCCAGCCGGGCGCCGGCATGCACATCGATCCGAAGAACCTCGACGCCTCCGTGGCGACGCGCTTCGCGAACCAGGTGCACATCCACGGGTTCACCGACTTCGTCATGCACATCATCCCGAACGCGTTCGTTGGCGCCTTCGCCGAAGGCGAAGTGCTGCCTGTGCTGCTGCTCGCGGTGCTGTGCGGATTCGGGCTGACGAAGATCGGGGTGGCGGCCAAGCCGGTGCTCGAGGGCATCGAAGGGTTCGCGCACATGCTCTTCGCGGCCTTCGGCATCATCATGCGGCTGGCACCCATTGGCGCCTTCGGCGCGATGGCGTTCACCGTGGGGCGATACGGCATCAAGTCGATCGGATCGCTCGGACTGCTGATCGGCACCTTCTATGTGGCGTGCATCTTCTTTGTCGTGGTGGTGCTCGGCCTGCTCTGCCGCCTGCACAAGTTCAAGCTCTGGCAGCTCATGCGCTACATCAAGGAAGAACTGCTGGTGGTCCTGGGCACCTCGTCGAGCGAACCGGTGCTCCCTCGTCTCCTGCTCAAGCTCGAGCGGCTCGGATGCAAGAAGGGCGTGGTCGGGCTGGTGCTGCCGACCGGCTATTCGTTCAACCTCGACGGCACGGCCATCTATCTCACGCTGGCGTCGATGTTCATCGCCCAGGCCTGCGACATCCATTTGTCGTGGCTGCAGATCGGCTCGATGCTGGGCATCATGCTGCTGACCTCCAAGGGCGCGGCCGGCGTGACCGGCAGCGGCTTCGTCGCCCTGGTTGCCACGCTCACTGTCATGCCCGATCTGCCGGTGGCAGGCGTGGCGCTGATCGTCGGGATCGATCGCTTCATGTCGGAGGCACGGGCACTCACCAGCACCATCAGCAACGCGGTGGCTTGCATCGTGGTCTCGATCTGGGAAAACGCGTGCGACCGGGACGTCCTGAAGCGCGAACTGTCGGCGAACTACGCCAACACCGAGCACGAACTCGAAGCGGGAGCCGCGGACCTGCAACTGCCGATCGGCCACGCCGGCCCGGCGCGCTGATGCCAAGGCTCGGCGCGGGGCCGGGCCACTGCAGGCTTCTCAGCTCGCAGCGCGGCGGCCCGTTGGCTTGCCGCGCTTTGCCTTCATCTCGGAAAAGAACGCGTAGAGCTGCTGCGCAGCCGGCGAGAGGGTCCGGCCCTTGCGCCGTATGAGCCCGATCTTCCGGGTAATCACCGGGTCGAACAGCGGCACGCTGGCCAGCAATGGATGGTCGGCCTCCGGCATGGCAATCGAAGGCACGGCAGCCACGCCGAGGCCCGCCTCCACCAAGCCGAGCATCGTCGTGACGTGCTGGGTCTCGTAGATGCTCTGCGGTCGACCTGGCAAACCCGAAAGCGCCTGGTCCAGCAGCAGCCGGTTTCCCGACGCCTTGCTGACCGAGATGTAGTCGTACTGCGCCAGTTCGGTCCAGCTCACCCGGCGCTTCTTCGCCAGCGGGTGGTCGCGCCTGCAAGCCGCGACAAAACGCTCCTCCAGCAAGGGCTTGAATTCGATGTCCGGCTCCTTGCCGCCGACGAAGTTGAGCCCGAAGTCGGCCTCGCCGCGCGAGACGGCCGACAGCACTTCGTTGGCGCTTGCGTCGAAGACCTTGACCCGGACCTTTGGATAGCGCTCGTGGTAGCGCGAGATCACCTGCGAGAGGAAGTAGTAGACGGTCGAAGGCACGCAGGCGATCGTCACCTCGCCCATGCGCGTGGCCGCCACACCGCGAATGCCCAGGAGCGTGTGGTCCAGGTCGTCCAGGAGTTGCTGGACCTTGCGATCGAAGTCGCGCCCGACCGAGGTCAGGCTCACGCGCCGGGTGGTGCGATCTAGCAGCCGCACGCCGAGCGCCTCCTCGAGCTTTTCGATGCGCCGGCTGAAGGCCGGCTGCGACACGTGCAGAGCCTCGGCCGCCTTGCGGAAGCTGCTGAGCTCGGCCACGGCCCGGAACGCCTGCAGGTCATTGAGGTTGAAGTTGATGGCCATGTCGTATCGATTCCCGCAGCACTGCACTGATCCACAGTGTGCATCAATCGATCCTAAACATGCAATTAACAAAAGCCCGGCAAAAACCGAGCATCGGGTCAAGGCCAGCAAGAGCCTGCATGCATCAAGTTCTAGAAATCCACCGGAGCAGACAAATTGAAGACCCAGAAGATTCGCCTCGCAGCCGCCATCGCGGTGGCTGCGGCCATGGCCTGCGGCAACGCGGTTGCCGCCTTTCCCGAGAAATCGATCACCCTCGTGGTCCCCACGGCGGCAGGCGGAGCCAACGACGCCATGGCGCGTGTCATCGGCCAAGCCATGTCGGCCCTCCTCAAGCAACCCGTCATCGTCGACAACAAGGCCGGCGCGAACGGGGCGATCGCCAGCGAGTATGTGATGCGCGCGGCCCCCGACGGCTACACGCTCATGCTGGGCTACATCGCAACGCATGCGATGAACCCGGCACTGCAGAAGCTTCGCTATGACCCGGTCAAGGACTTCGAGCCGGTGGGCATGGTCGGATCGTCGGCAACGCTGATGGTGCTCAACCCGGCCGTCAAGGCCGGCAATGCGAAGGAAGTCGTCGCGATGCTCAAGGCCGCTCCGGACAAGTTCAGCTACGCCTCTGCCGGCAATGGCACGGCCCCGCACTTCGCCGCCGAGATGTTCAAGCTTTCGACAGGTACCCGCATGCTGCACGTGCCGTACAAGGGCTCCGCGCCGGCCGTCATGGACACGATCAGCGGACAGACGCAGGTGATGTTTCCCAGCCTCTTCACGGCCGCGCCGTACGTCAAGGCCGGCAAGCTGAAGGCGGTGGGTGTGGCGGGCACCAGTCGCTCGGCGCTCATGCCGGACGTCCCCACGCTCCAGGAGCAAGGGATCGCCGATGTCGATGTTTCGCAGTGGTACGGCATCTTCGCGCCGGCGAAGACGCCCAGGCCCGTCGTCGAGCAGCTCAACAAGGCGCTCAATGAAGTGCTCGCCGACAAGCGCGTGATCAAGCGCCTGGAGGACCACGGCGCCGACGTCTCGACCATGACGACCGACCAGATGCGCGCCTACGTGGCGCAGGAGCAGGTCAAGTGGAAGAAGGTGGTCCAGGCCGCCAAGATCACTGCGGATTGAAATGAACAGATCGATCCCCTGCGTGCTGATGCGTGCCGGCACTTCGCGCGGCCCCTTCTTCCTGCGAGAGTGGCTGCCCGAGGGCGACGAGGCGCGCGACCAGGCGCTGATCGGCGCGATCGGTGCCTCCGATCCGTTGCAGCTCGATGGCTTGGGCGGCGGCAGCACGCTCAACAGCAAGGTCGCCATCGTTTCGCGTTCGAAGGAGCCGGGCTGCGACCTGGACTATCTGTTCGCGCAGGTGGGTGTCGGGCACCGCTCGGTCGATACCCGCCCGAATTGCGGGAACATGCTGTCGGGCGTCGCGCCCTTCGCGATCGAGCAAGGCCTGGTGGCGGCGGAGGACGGGACCACCCGGGTGCGTGTCTTCAACGTCAACACGCGATCGCGCATCGACGTCACGGTCAGGACGCCCGGCAAGCGCGTCACCTACGAGGGAGATGCGCGCATCGACGGCGTGGCCGGCACGGCCGCGCCGATCCTCCTGAACTTCCTGGACGCCTGGGGCGCCGTGACGGGCAAGGTCTTTCCGACCGGCCGCCGCATCGACACGATCGACGGCATAGAGGTGACCTGCATCGATGCGGCAATGCCGCTCATGATCGTGCGCGCGCATGACCTCGGCGTCACCGGCACCGAAAAGCCTGCGGCACTGGACGCGAACGCGGCACTGCTGGAGCGGCTCGAGAAGCTGCGTCTGCAGGCCGGCCTGATGATGGGATTGGGCGATGTGTCGGGGAGCGTCATTCCCAAGCCGGTGCTGGTCAGTGCGGGCGATTCGCCGGACAGCATCACGTCACGCTACTTCACCCCGCGCCGTTGCCATGCTTCGCATGCGGTCACCGGTGCCATCGGCGTTCTCAGCGCCTTTGCGCTTCCGGGCACGGTCGCCAGCGCGGCGCCCCGCGAGCCGGGCCGTCACCACCTGGTCCTGCTGCACCCGGCGGGACAGATCGATGTGGAAGTCGAACTCGAAGGACGGGCGGACGACGCCACGGTGAAGGCGGCGGCCCTGGTGCGTACCGCCAGAAAGATCATGCAAGGCACGTTGCAGTTGCCCGACTATGTCTTCACGCGACCCGATGCCGCTGCGCGCCCGTCGACCGCGTTTCCGCGAAAACCCATCACCATCATCGTGCCGACCCGGGCAGGCGGCGGCAACGACACGATGGCCAGGATCATTGCGGCCGAGTTGAAGCCGCTGCTGGGCCAGGAAGTCTTCGTGGACAACCGGGCCGGCGCGAACGGCGCGATCGCGAGCGAGTATGTGGCCAGCGCAGAGCCGGACGGCCACACCCTCATGTTCGGCTACGTGGGCACCCATGCCATGAGCCCGGCATTCCAGAAGCTGGCCTACCACCCGGTGAACGATTTCGAGCCGGTCGGGCTGATCGGATCGTCGCCGACGCTGATGGTGGCCCACCCGGACGCCGGCTTCGACGACATTCGCGGCCTCCTGGAGCGCCTGCGCAGCGCACCGGGCAGCATCCGGTACGCGTCGGCCGGCGACGGCACGCCGCCGCACTTTGCGGCGGAGCTGTTTCAGCTGGCCACGGGCACGAAGATGGAAGGCAGAACCTACGAAGGCGCGGCGCCGGCCATCGGGGACACCGTGGAGGGGCGCTCGCAGGTCATGTTTCCGAGCCTGTTCACCGCGTACCCCTTCATCCTGGACGGGAGACTGCGCGCGCTCGCCGTCGCGGCGCCGACGCGTCTGGACGCCCTGCCAGCCGCTCCCACCCTGCTGGAGTCGGCGATCGACGGGGTCGATGTTTCGCAGTGGTATGGCCTCTTTGCGCCCGCCGGAACGTCGGCCGCGGTAATCGCTCGGATCAACCGCGCATTGAACGAGGTTCTCGCCAATCCGCTAGTGATCGGCCGATTCGAGCGCCAGGGCGCACGCGTGGAAGCCGGTCCTCCCGATGCACTGCGAGAGCGCGTTCACCACGACTTCGCTCGTTGGCAGGGCGTGGTGTCGCAGGGCGGCCTGGCGCAGCAGGACGTGCGCCTCCTTGCGACCGACTGATTCAGCCGAATTCCCAAACCGGCACTCGCTGCCGAACACCCTTGCGGCATGTTTGCCACAACCACCGCCGGCGCTGCGAGGCCCCGGCAGATCCCTGTCCTGTTTCCATGGAGACACCTGCTATGCGTAAGTCTTTGATCACGTTCACCGCGCTGGCTGCTTCCGGCGCCGCGTCCGCGCAATCCTCATTGACGCTTTTCGGCGTTGCCGACAGCGCTGTCAGCCACTACAGCGTCAAAAGCGTCCTCTACAACAACACGTTGGCGCTTCCACCGGCGGCGGCGCTCGCGTTGCCGGTGGTGACACGCTCGCAGACGGCGTTGTCGAGCGGCGCCAATTCCTCGAGCCGGGTCGGCTTCCGTGGCAACGAAGATCTGGGCGGCGGGCTCGCGGCCGGGTTCTGGCTTGAATCCGGAATCACCCTGGACAGCGGCGCCACGGGCCTGACGTCCTTCAGCCGTCGCTCGACGGTGAGCCTCTCCGGTGCATTCGGCGAACTCAGACTCGGCCGCGACTACGTTCCGACCTACTGGAACGAGAGCGTCTTCGACCCGATGGGCGCAGTCGGCGTCGGCGAAAACCTGATCAAGAGCATCAGCGGAAACATCGCCATGGCGCGCGGCCCGGGCTCGGCCGTCGCCGCGAATGACAACGCGATCCGTGCATCCAATAGCGTGGGCTACTTTCTGCCACGCAATCTCGGTGGCTTCTACGGGCAGGTCATGTATGCGCTGCCTGAGAACGTCAAATACAGCCATCTGAGCGACAGCCCTTCGCAACGCGGCCGCTACTACGGCGGACGGTTTGGCTATACGAGCGGCCCCCTCGACGTGGCGGTGGCTTATGGACAAAGTACGGCGGCCGACACCTTGGTGATCAGCGAGGCCGGTGTCGTGGCGGGCACCCGGCTTTCCGAGAAACTGCGCACGATCAACTTGGGCGGCTCCTACGATTTTGGCGTCCTCAAACTGATGGGCGAGTTGTCGCAGGTCAAAGACAAAGCTGAAACGACCATGGCTCCCTCGAGCGCCGGCAGAACCACTTTCCGTGACAACGACGCGTACAACGGCGCGATGATCGGCATCACGGTTCCGGTCGGTGCCGGCGTTTTCAAGGCGTCGTACGCGCGCGTCAAGTTCAAGAACGACCTGGGTTCTGCCGCGCCGACGGTGCCGGCCCAAGACCGCGACGCGTCGGTGAACAAGCTCGCGCTGGGCTACGTCCACAACCTGTCGAAGCGGACCGCGCTCTACGCCACAGTGGCTCGCGCCCGGATCAAGAACGGACAGAACAATCCTGCAATCATGGCGGTCGGCCTTGGAGGGCCAGCCTTCTCGTCCACGGGTTCAGGGACGGTGGGTTTGGCGCCGCGCAGTGCAACAGGCTACGACTTCGGGTTGCGTCACGCATTCTGAAGTCGAGGCCTCGGCACACGCTCAAGCCCCTCTTCACGTTTCCATCGACGGATCCGTTATTCCTGCAGCCCCCGTTTCAACGTGCCCGGCGAAACGCCTCAGAAAGTGAGCGTCGGTATCTGACGTGACGCTGATGTCGTACCAACGCTTGCTGGCAGAAAGACTCCAGGCCAGCTGAGTCGTTTTCCCGGCCAAAACAGTGACAGTCTGAGCCGGTACCCCGTAGCGATTGTCCGTGACGGTAAACACAGAGGATGCAGCCCCCGCATTCGACAAGTTCAGGGACAAGTCGCCCTGCGAGATCTCGTAGCAAACGGTCGCTTCCGGCATGGCGCCAACCGCACCAGCCGATGCGAATCGGCGAATGAAGCCGTTAGGTCCCACAACGGTCAGGTCATAGACAAGCGGCACGCCTGCGCTTTGCTGCTGCGCCCAGGTATCGGAGAGCTTGGTGTTGGCCGCAACGGTGTACCGCTTCACCGATGTCGGTGCATTCGCTGAATACACCTGAAATACGGCAGCCACCCCTCCGGTATTCATGAAGGTCAACTGGACCGTTTTTGCCGAAGGATTTTCAGCCGCATCCACGAACAACTCGTAAGGCAAGGCCCGCGCGTTTCGGCCACCGCGCTCCTGCTGAGGTTGCGTCTGTGTCGCCGGGACGGTTGGCATCGGGAGTCCGCTCTGCGCCGCCACTGCTGCGCTCAAACCCGAAATCGGCGGCATGGTCACCGCGCTGGCATTGGGATTGGCGAAATCGAAAGCAGCAGTCAGATCTCCACAGACGGCGCGACGCCATGCGCTGATGTTTGCTTCTTGCACACCGAACCGTTTCGCCAGGAATTGGAGGATCGAGGTGTGATCGAATGTTTGCGAGCAGGTCCATGCGCCTTTGGACCATGGCGAAACGACATACATCGGCACCCTTGGGCCCAGCCCCACCGGCCCCGCCGGATTCTTCGCACTGCCCGAATAGAACTCGTTCGACGTGTCGACGTTCGATAGACCGTCGCTGCTTGCCGCCGGTGGCGCAGGTGGAACTACGTGATCAAAGAATCCATCGTTTTCGTCATACGTGATGAAGAGAACTGTCTTGCTCCACGTCTCGGGATTGGCCGTCAATGCATCGAGCACGGCTGCAATGTAGGTTGCGCCGTCCGATGGAGAACGTGCCGGGTGTTCCGAGCACAGGTAAGGAGGCAGCAACCAGGAAACCTTCGGCAAGGTTCCGGACTTCGCGTCATTGGCAAAGTCCGCCATCGTGCGCTTGGCCGTTCCGTTCGCCAGGAGCTCTGGCGCGGCGTCGGGCGCGGTGTATGCCGAGAAGAAATTGAGTACGTTGTACGGATTTGGATAGTCAACGTTGGTCGAACCGGCAGGGGTTGGGGTCAACAACGTCCTGAAGGATTCGGTGCCATCAGATCCTTGGTAGACGTGCCAACTGACACCAGCTTGCTGCAGACGCTCAGGGTATGTCTTCCACGAAAACACGCTCGTCGGCGTGTTGTCGATCAGCGGTCCCCCACCCGTACTTCCGACATCGATCATTCCAGTCATCAGGTGCAAACGATTGGTGTTCGTTGGACCCATGCAAGAACTGAAATAGGCATCGCATACGGTGAATGCATCGGCCAGGGCATAGTGAAACGGGATGTCGGCGCGCGTGAAATGCCCCATGGTGAGCCCCGTCTTGGCAGGCAACCAATTGTCCCAGCGCCCGTTGTTCCAGGCACTGTGACCGTCTGCCCAACCATGCGGCAGGGAGCTCATCGTCTGAGCCATTGTCGATTTGCTGTCGAAATGGAAGGGGGCCACAAAGCCGCCCTTTCCGTCCGGTTGATTCCAGATCGACATCTGCTTATCGATTGGGAGCGTTGCCTTGTCGTTGAATCCACGAACACCCGCCAAAGTTCCAAGGTAGTGATCGAAGGATCGGTTTTCCTGCATCAGGATAACGACATGCTGAACGTCATCGATGGTGCCGGAAACGGAAGCGGCCGGTATCGCAAACGCTTTGCGAATGCTCGCGGGTAGCAACCCAACCGCGCCTGCAGCGCCCAAGGTTGCGGCGGTACGGGAAAGAAAGTCTCGACGATGAATTGGCATGGTCGTATGCAGCTTCTGTTGACCAGTCACAGACCGCATCGCAGAACCTTCGCCGGGGTCGGGCTTCCCGACGAAGGAGGTTGCGCGGTCGATGGCGTCGGTGGGATGGATGCGATGGGCAGTCCCGCCAAGGACTGGGAGGAGCCGCCGCCGCAACCCGCGAGAAAAAAGTTTGTCACGACCAGCCACAGTGCGATCGAAAGGACGCGCAATGCAGGCGAATAAGTGGGAGTCAAGTTATTGCTCTGTTGTGTATTGGTGGGGCGAGATACTGAGCGACCGCAATGACGTCCTCGTGACTGACTTTGAATTAGAGCTTTTGCAAGGCAGCAAAGTCCGCGGTAGACCGCCCTGGCGATTGCCTCGAAAAACGAGCGTCTGAATTTCATTTTTCCTTCCAATGGAAGGATGCACGTTTCGGTAAACGATCAGCGTGCAAGGCTACCGAATGACACATCGGGTCCGCATCGTTCACAAGATTTCCGATCTCTTGCGAGCAATGCCGTGCGGTGGATGGGAACGCGATCCCACCGAGGTTCGGCGAGACAGAAACGGCGTGTGATCGGCATAGAATTTCAAACCGCCGATGGCGCCTTACGCCGATGTTCCCTTTTCCCCTGCGGCTTCTGCATGCCGCAATGATTCCCCCGGTCCCCGTGCTGATGGCGCTGGCGGTACTGCCGGTGCAGGCCGCGGACACGATGAGCAAGATCCGCGAAACGCACGCGATCGTGCTCGGCGTGCGCGAAGCCGTGCCGCCTTTTTCGTTCGCCAATGCACAGGAGCAGCCCGTCGGCTGTTCGATCGATCTGTGCCTGCACGCGGTCGAAGAGATCAAGCGCGAGCTCAATCCTCTCGACGTCAAGATTCAGTAAAAACTCGTGGCCGGCCCGGAGCGCATTACGAAACTGAGAACGGCACGGTGCGCATGACGATCTTCCAGGAGACCTCGACGGTCGACCAGAACTCTCTGGCCAACCCCAATGGCCCGACCACCAACAAGCGCTCGATCGAGTCGAGCGTGCTGGTGGAAGACGGCAGCCTGGTGAGGCTGGGCGGGCTGCTGTCGGACACCTACAACAACAACAACATCGAGAAGGTGCCGCTGGCCGGCGACATCCCGGTGCTGGGCAACCTGTTCAAGAACGAGAACCGCGTGTAATTGTGAAAACCAGCAAGAACTAAACCATGCAGATCGTGCTGGTGACCGCATAGCGCTGGACACGCTCCGTGTGCCCAAGGTCGTACTGCAGCCAGCGGGTCGTGCCGGAGTGGAACTATTGCGTTGCCGAGTCCTGGTCGACGGCGCTTTCAGCGTTGCCGGAGTTGCTCGCGCTGTCGGTGGCAGTGCCGCCGGTGGCTGCCTTGACCATCGGACGACCCGGTGCGGCGCTGTCCTCAGGAGAACGGCCGCTCGTTCCGGCGGAGTTGCTCGCCGTGACGGTGTAGTAGTAGGTGGTGCCATTGGTCACGGAGGTGTCCGTGTAGCGGCTGCCCGTGACGCCCGACGCGATGGCCTCGTAGGGCCCGCCGCTGAACTCGGAGCGGCCGACCGTGTAGCCGGTGGCCCCGAAGGACGCCTGCCAGCGCAGCGGGACAGCCCCATCGCCCGGCGAGGCCAGCAGCATGGCGGGTGCCGCCGGGATGACGCGTGGCGCACCACCGTCGCCGCCGGTGATCTGGACGTTGCTGAAGACGCTGTTGTTCAGCTTGCTTGTGACCGACGTGACCACCAATCCGACATAGATCGTGTCGGGAACGGGGGCGACGATGCGGCCGACATCGGTGGCAGCCCAATTGGTGCCGTCGGGGGAAACGTAGCCGGTGATGATGTTCCCGATGCGCTCGAGCTTCACCCAGTGAGTAGGCCCGGAGCTCACACCCTTGTTCGCGTAATACGAGCCGCCATACACCGCCAGTTTCGTCATGTTCTGCAAGACCTCACTCTTGTAGTTCATCGCCATCCAGGCGCGCGGAGCGCCTGGTTCCAGGCTTGTGCGCATCATCACGCCCGCCAGTGCGGATGGGTGGGTGTCCTCGAGCGACTCGACTTTCGCGATGATGGCGCTGTTGCCGGTGAGGGCCTTGTAGACGAAGTGGGAACTGTCGAGTGCGGTCCAGATACCCCAGCCTGACCCAGCCACGTTCCATTTGCCGGCGGCGTAGGCGGCCGAGCCGGCTCGGCTGGGGCCCCCGATGTCGGCACTGCTGAACCCCGAGGTGATCGAGGCGGTCGAGGGAATGGGCAGCGCCGGCGGCGGCGTTGCCTTGGAGGTGTCGGACTCCTTGAGAAACATGAAGCTGGTGCCGTCCACCGACGTCCGGAGGCGCCTCTGCGCGATGAAGGGTGCCTGAAGGCCCTTGCGCAGGACGTAGGCGTTATAGAGCTGGGTCAGCGCGAGGCTCCCGCGATTGGCGCCGTCCCAGCCGCGGTTGGTGACGTCGGTGAGGTAGTAGCGATCGGTGGTGCCGAAAGGAAGGGCTGTCGTTGGGACGAGATCGTTCACCCTCGCGAAATACTCACCCGCGGCCAGCAAGCGGTTGTCGAAATCGGAATAGATGTCGATGCCTTGGCTCCAGAGCGCCTCGGCGAGCACGGTCAGTGATCTGAGTTGTCCATAGGCGTGCCCCTGGTCGCGGAGGTAGTCGCCGAGCATGCCGATGTCGTTGGAATTTCTCAGCCCGATGTGGGCGAGCGTGCGGGCCTGATAGACGACCCTGTCCAATGTCTCGATGTCGTCGTTGTAGATCGCCATCAGCCCAAGAGCGAGGAGGGACAGTGCGCCCTTGTTGGCGGCACCGAACATGCTTTCGCCATAGGGGTTCGCCGCCGGCATCAGCACGTCCTTGAAGTACTTCTTGACGGTCTCCGTGTCGTCCTCCTTCCAGCCCGGGTATGTGGCGCGCAGGATTTCCGCGCCGCCCACGAAGTCGAGCGCGTAGTCGCCCAGGTCGAGCATCGACTCGCGACCCGAGAACTCGGTCTGGGTGGTGGCCCACCTGAGCAGCAGCCACTTTGCAATCTCCGCGTACCGCTCGTTACGGGTGAAGTACCACATCCGCGAGAGATTCGAGATCGCAACCATGTCGGAGCGCCAAGCATTGAGATTCTCGTCGGGGGCGCGGCTCACCTTCGCGAATGGGCCACCACGCCCTGCGTAGCTGAGCCTGGAGTTGGGACTGTTCGCCAATTGGTTGTAGCCGGACTTCCATGGCTCCCTGCCCTGGTCGATGTTTGCCTTGAGCGTCGCGAGATCCGAGAGGCTGACCCCGACGCCCGGGTGCTTGATCACGCGGGGCACCGGGGTGGTGTCTCCCGGGCCAGCGGGGATATCCGGGTTGCCTCCCGTTCCGACGGGAACCTCCGGGAGGACTCCGCCGACCACAGGCACCACCGGGGTGCCTCCCGTGGCAACGGGGATACCAAGGGGTCCCCCCGTGACAACAGGGGTCGCCGAGGTGCCTCTCATCCGGCCATCCTCTGCATTTCCGCCACCGCAACCTGGGAGCACGATCGCGCTCAACACGAGCAAGGCAGCAGCAAGATTGGTTTTAACAAGCATGGGAACCTTCTTTGTCATTACGCGGAAAAGTCGCAGAGCCCGGCACGGGCCACCAGCTTTCCTTGAGGCGTTGATTTCATTGATAAGCACGCGATCCGCCTTGAAGCCTTTTCGGTTCGCGAGGCTGACGGATCCTGGTGTTCAGCCAGCAAAAGGATGTAGAAGCGGGGCGCCTTCCACATACATGGTGGCCGAATACGTCGCAGCCGGATCACGTGCGATTGCGGCGTCCGATCGCTACTTCAAGGCCGCACCGCCTCGCGCGAGGTACTGGCCCGAGAGGCGGGCGAACTGGCCGCCATCGGTGGCGAGCGAGGTCTGAACTTTGCCACCTGGGCTGAAGACGATGGCGAAGGTGTGGATGTCGCCGTACTCCTGGGCGTTGCGCAGCATGTAGTCGACGCGGTTGTCGCGGTAGTGCAGGTCGGAGCCGGGCGTATCGGACGGCACGCCCATCGGCGTCTGCCACCACAGGATCGGGAGGCCGTTGCCCAGTACTGCGCGGTAGTCCGAAATCTGCTTCTGGGAGTCGTGGAAGTTCGGGCTCTTCTTGTTGCTTGCATCCCAGTAGTACGCTGGTTTCGTGCATTCGGCGGGCTGCGGGTCAGCTTCAAAGCAGCCCGCATCGCGGTCGCTGGTCTGCGCGACGATGAAGTCCGCCTTGTCCGCTCCGACCGCGCGCATCTGCGCACCGATCTCGGCAGCGGTGCCGCTCCAGAACGAGGGCGGGAACCCCACCAGTGCCTTGGGCGCGATCTGCCTGCCCATCTGCACGAGGCATTGGCCGAGGCCCGCGGCGGTGTTCGGCAAGCCGGCGCATTCGGGTTGGTCGTTCACGAGGGCTGGAACCTGCGTTGCATCGTGATCGGGCCTCTTCGCCGCAAGGAATCCCCAGAAGTCCGGCTCCAGGTTGATCAGGACGGGCCCGCGCAGGTCCGGCAGGCCCGCAATGAGCTGGTACATCAGGCGCGTCTGCCCCCAGTATTTGTTCATGAAGGTCGCGTCGTTGATGCGGCTCAGGTCGCCCTGCATCTGGTAGAGCGTGAACATGGAAATCGCGCCGTAAGCCTGGTTGATTTGCTCGGTGTATGTAAGGTACGCGCCGTCGGGGCTGTTCCAGGCGACCCAGCTGTGTCCAGGGCCGTAGCCCTCGACGCCCACGAGGTAGGTGTCCATGATGTCCGGGTGAATGTTCTGGCTTTTCATCTGATCGATCTCGCCCGAAGAGAGCCCCAACAGCATCCGGGCGGGCTTGCCGAGCTTGGTCACCAGTGCGGTGGTCGCTGCGACGGGCGAAGCGCCTCCATCTGTGCCGCCCCCCGTGCCGCTCGTGCCACCGCCACTTTGGCCGGTGCCATTGCTGCCTTGACTGCCATTGCCCAGACCGAACAGGCCGGCCAGGCCGCTGCCCTGGTTGCCGCCACCTCCACCGCCGCAGCCACACAGGAGCATCGAAAGCATCAGTGCACAAACGCGTCCTCGGGGAAACATCATCATGGAAGTATTTTTTAAGCTTGAAGAAAAACCAGCCGCCGCATGCGTTGCGTACTTCGCATGCGGGGATTGCCGTCGTCGCGCATGGCCAACGGCGTGCCGCAGACCAGGCCTGGATCCAATCGCCGACCGCGCCATGAGGCGCACGATTCATGCCTCGGTTCCCCGCCGGGAAGAACACGCCGATTGAGCCCGGAAAGTGACGCAGAGCGTCGCTTCGGATTCACCGTGCGACAAGTTATGGCCTGCGCCTAAGTGAATTCCGACAAAAATGGAAGTACCGGTGCATCAGGCCAAACCTGAACTAACACTTGCTCCTTACAAGGCGCAATTCACCATGCAGAGATCGACGGAGCGGGACCGCTGAGACTTCATCTTAGTTTTTTGACTCCATCGAAAATCGAGATGCTCTCACTCATTTTTCATTGGAATGGCATTGTTCTCTCATGCCGTGCGCATGGCCTCTGCACGCCCTCGTGGCGCAGCTTCGAATCGGAGATTTCAACGCCTAGCACTCCGCGCCCTTGGTGATTGCCTCGAAAAATGAGCATCTGAATTCCATTTTTCATGGCTAATGGAAACGACCTGTTTCAGTAAACAATCAGCGCGCAAGGTTCCCGAATGACACATGGGGTCCGCATCGCTCGCAAGAGCCGAATCTCTTGCGAGCGATGCCGGGCAATGGATGCGAACGCGACTCTCGAGGGTCGACGAGACAGCAACGGCATGTGATCGATATCGAAATTCAAACCGCCGTTGGCGGCATCCCCCCATGCTCCCTTTTCCCCCGCGGCTGCTGCGTGCCGCAATGACTCCGCTTGGTGCTCGGCCCTTCGATCCGAGACGAACCGCCCTCACGTGAAAGACCTCGGCGCACGGGGCGCTCTCCGGTTCCGCTTCCTCCTTCAGGCCGTGTGCCTGGGCCTGCTTGCGGCCGGCGCGGTCGGCACCGCCTCTGCGCAGAACGCGGTCAAGGCGGTCGCAAGCGCCATGCAACAGGGTGTGGAGGTGATCCAGATCGACCTGGCACGACCGCTCGCCGCCGTGCCCAGCAGTTTCTCGGTCGCGAGCCCCGCGCGCATCGCACTGGACT